>Ga0255173_1000216_pt1 | contig 14957 bp, 14 predicted proteins | sample Atl_Atl_RepA_8d_FD_183175 | JGI IMG/M metagenome (GOLD analysis project Ga0255173, IMG submission 183175) | Freshwater microbial communities from Altamaha River, Georgia, United States - Atl_Atl_RepA_8d | ecosystem: Environmental > Aquatic > Freshwater > River | place: USA: Georgia | collected...
CGGCGCCTCCGCGCGGCCGAGCCTCAACGAGATGGCGGCCCTTCTCGGTGTGCCGGCCAAGCTCGACGGCATCGATGGGTCCAAGGTCGAGAGTCTCGCCGACGCAGGCCGCCTCGATGACATTGCCAGCTATTGCCTCGGTGACGTCATCACGAGCTTCCGTCTCCTGCTCCGCCTCGCACTCGTCCGCGGCGAAATCGACGAGGGGTTGTTAGCGGAGTCCGAACAGTCTCTGGATGAAGCGATTGAACGACACGAAAAGCATCGACCGTCGTTGTCGGCGATGCGACCGGGCTCCAAAGAGAGCGCGGACGAGTAGCAGGCCTTACGCACAACACCGCACATCGCCGCACAGGCCCGCTCGCACTGGCCGACGTGCTCCGGAGGCATATTCCGACGCTAGATTGATCGCACACGAAACTCGTACCGCGATTGATGGCGATGTCTCCCCTCCACCCCAACCACATGACCCCCGCCGAACGCCTGGCCGAGCTCGGCCAGATCCTGGCGTTTGGCCTCGTCCGTCTCCAGGCCCGGAAGTCCAGTCCACTATCTGCCGACCGGGGAGACAGTTCCGTCGACTTCCTGCCCGACCGAAGCGGTCATGCCGACGCCCCCAGACGGAGAACGGCATGAAGGATCACGACACGGTATTGGCCCGCATCGCGGCGTTGAAGACGACGCCGACGGCGAAGCTGAAGGAACAGTGGACAGCGCTCTTCGAGGCCCCGCCTCCGCCCTACAACCGGCGCTTCTTGGAGAGCCGGTTGGCCTACCGGATCCAGGAGCTGGCGTATGGTGGGCTGAAGCCCGAGACGGTGCGCCGGCTAGAGCAGCTGGGCGAGCAGCTGGATGGCGGCAACATCGCCGTGCGCCGGGTGCGAGGCAGCGACGTCCCCATCGCCGGCACCCGGCTGATTCGAGAGTACCAGAGCGTCGAGCACACCGTGACGGTGATGGCCGACGGCTACGAATGGCAGGGCCGGCCGTACAAGTCGCTGTCGGCCATCGCCCGGGCCATCACCGGCACCCGCTGGAACGGGCTGCTCTTCTTCGGACTCAAGAACCGGCGGAGAGCGGCATGAAGAAGCCGGTCGTCCGCAAGCTGCGCTGTGCTGTCTACACCCGGAAGTCGACCGAGGAAGGGCTCGACATGGAGTTCAACAGCCTCGACGCCCAGCGCGAGGCCTGTAGCGCCTACATCGCCAGCCAACGGTCCGAGGGTTGGGTCGAGCTGGCCGATCAGTACGACGACGGCGGCTTCTCGGGTGGCACGCTGGAGCGCCCGGCCCTGAAGCGGCTGATGGCCGATATCGAGGCGGGCCGGATCGACGTCGTGGTGGTCTACAAGATCGATCGCCTCAGCCGCGCATTGATGGATTTTGCCCGATTGGTCGAGGTGTTCGACCGGTGCGGCGTCACCTTCGTGTCGGTCACCCAGTCCTTCAACACGACGACCAGCATGGGCCGGTTGACGCTGAACGTGTTGTTGTCGTTTGCTCAATTCGAGCGCGAGGTTATCGGCGAGCGCATCCGCGACAAGGTCGCTGCCTCACGCCGCCGCGGCATGTGGATGGGTGGGTTCGTGCCCATGGGATACCGGGTCGAGAACCGGAAGCTGATCGTCCACGAGCCCGAGGCTGCAGTCATTCGCCGAATCTTCGAGCGGTTCCTGAAGGTCGGCTCGGCAACGCTTCTGGCACGACAGCTTCGGGCCGAGGATGTCCGCAGCCATCGAGGGCGGGTCGTCGACAAGGGAGCCCTGTACCGGATCCTCCGAAACCGGGTGTATGTCGGGCTCGCGGTCCACAAAGGCGTGGCTTACCCCGGCGAGCACGCCGCAATCGTCAGCCAGCCACTCTGGGACAAGGTGCAGTCGATCCTGCAGGAGAGCCCCCGGGTCCGGGGCTGCCGGGCTCGGGCCGCCACCCCGGCGCTCCTCAAGGGGCTGCTGTTCGGCCCTACAGGCCGCGCCATGAGCCCGACGCACACTCGCAAGCACGGCAAGCTCTATCGCTACTACGTCTGTCAGGCTGCCCTGAAAGGCGAAGCAGAGCCGTCACCCATCCGGCGGGTCTCGGCGGCGGCCATCGAGGCGGCGGTCATCGACCAGCTTCGGGTCCTGCTGCGGTCCCCTGAAGTCGTGATGGCGACATGGCGGGCTGCCGAGCCCCAATCCGACGGACTGTCGGAAGGGTTGGTGCGGGCGGCTCTGGAGCGGCTCGATGCGCTCTGGGAGGAGCTCTTCCCCGCCGAGCAGACCCGGATCGTCCAGCTGTTGGTGCAGCGCATCGACCTCAAGGCTGACGGGCTCGAGCTACAGCTCCGGACAAAGGGGCTGGGCCATGTGGTCCAGCAACTGAGTGACCTGCGGAGGGCTGCCTGATGCCACGGCAAGAACCCACCGTCGTGACCATCAAGGTGCCCTTCGCCGTTCGCAAGCGGGGCGGTCGGAAGCTGGTCCTGGCGCCGGACGGCGCACCTGTGCCCCCTGCCGCGCCCTACATCGACAGTACGCTCGTAAAGGCGATCGCTCGGGCGTTCCGCTGGCAGAAAATGCTGGAGACCGGTCGGTACGCGACCATCAGGGAGATCGCGAAGGCGGAGAAGATCAATCCGTCCTACGTCTCGCGGGTGCTCAGGCTGACGCTGCTCGCGCCGGCGACGGTGGAGGCGATACTGGAAGGGCGCGCGAGCGCGGGGCCAACGCTGGCGGACGCGATGGGGGTGTTTCCGGTGGAGTGGAGATTTCAGCGAAGCCCGCGCCTCGCGGCATGATGCCAGGCTCTTCGTCGCTCACGGCATTCGCGGTCCTCGCTCGAGCTTTGGGCGTGTTCCGCACCTAACAAGCCAAAGGGCCATTGAGAATATTAATATGCATCAATGTCATTCACGCAAACAAGAGACTTGACCAGATCAAGCCGAATAGCTATATTTTTTGCATGAATGGACATCGTGCAAAACTCATGGGGCTGCTGGAGGTCGCGGAAATCGCGGCAGGTCACCCTCTGCGCTCCGCCGTGGACGAGTTCCCGCCCGGCGAAACGGGCGTGATCCAGATGCGCAATGTCGATCCCGAATTCGGCGTGGCGTGGGAGACCGTCTCGCGCATCGACCTGCCGCCAGCGCGGCGTGTCGAGCCGCTCACCAGCGGCGACGTCATCTTTTCGACCCGGGGCGTCCGCACCTATGCCGTGGCCCTCGACCCGCCGCCGTTCCGGACGGTGTGCTCGCCCCATTTCTTCGTGCTGCGGCCTCGCGCGACCATGCTCGATCCCCGATTCCTCGCCTGGCAGATCAACCAGGCGCCCGCACAGGAGTATCTGCAGCGTGAGGCCACCGGTTCACACATCCTGAACATACGGCGCGAGGTCATCGAGCGCCTGGAGATCGCGATCCCGTCGCGGGCGCGACAGGACGCGATCGTCGCCTTTGCTGAAGCCGCTGCGCGCGAAAAGCGCCTGCTCGCCGGCCTTATCGAAAACCGCCAACAACAAATGAACGCGCTCGCCGCCGGGCTGCGCGCATACGACGAGGAGTAGCCATGGCCGAAGCCATCAAACAGGAAGACATCAACCGCGCCGTGTGGGCCGCCTGCGACACCTTCCGCGGCACCGTCTCGGCGGACATCTACAAGGACTACGTCCTGACGCTGCTGTTCCTGAAGTACATCAGCGACGTCTGGCAGGACCACTACGACGGCTATCAGAAGGAGTACGGCGACGCGCCCGGGCTGATCGTCGAGCTGATGCGCAGTGAGCGCTTCGTTCTGCCGGAAGGCGCCAGCTTCTACGCCCTCCTCGATCGCCGCCACGAGCCCGGAAACGGCGAGCGCATCGACAAGGCTCTGCACGCCATCGAGGACGCCAACATCGGCAAGCTGCGCGACGTCTTCCAGGACATCAGCTTCAACTCCAACAGACTGGGTGAGGAGAAGCAGAAGAACGATCTGCTGCGCCACCTGCTGGAGGATTTCGCCAGGCCCGAGCTGAACATGCGCCCCTCGCGCATCGGCAACCTCGACGTGATCGGCAACGCCTATGAGTTCCTGATCAAGCACTTCGCCTCTGACGCCGGCCGCAAGGCGGGCGAGTTCTACACCCCGCCGGAAGTGTCGGCCCTGATGGCCGAGATCATGGACATGATCGAGGGGGAGGAGGCCTGCGATCCCGCCTGCGGCTCCGCCTCGCTGCTGATGAAGTGCGGCCAGCGGGTGCAGGCGAAGTACGGCACGAAGAAGTACGCCCTGCACGGGCAGGAATCGATCGGTAGCACCTGGGCGCTGGCCAAGATGAACATGTTCCTGCACGGCGAGGACAACCACCGGATCGAGTGGGGCGACACGATCCGCAATCCCAAGCTCCTCGACGGCGAGGACGCGCTGAAGCATTTCGACGTGGTGGTGGCCAACCCGCCGTTCAGCCTGGACAAATGGGGATATGACACCGCCGAGCACGACCGTTTCGGGCGCTTCCGGCGGGGCCTGCCGCCGCGCACCAAGGGCGACTACGCCTTCATCCTGCACATGGTCGAGACCATGAAGCCGCGCACGGGCCGCATGGCGGTGGTCGTCCCCCACGGCGTCCTGTTCCGGGGCGGCAGCGAGGGCGTGATCCGCCGCAAGCTGATCGAGGAGAACCTGCTCGATACGGTGATCGGCCTGCCGGAGAAGCTGTTCTACGGCACTGGCATCCCGGCCGCGATCCTGATCCTGCGCAAGGCAAAGGCCGACCGGAACGTCCTCTTCATCGACGCCGCGCGCGAGTTCAAGTCGGGCAAGAACCAGAACCAGCTCACCGACGGCAACATCCGCAAGATCGTCGAGACGTACCATGCCCGCGCCGAGGCCCCGAAATACGCCCATCTGGCGACGCCGGAGGAAATCGCCGGCAACGACTTCAACCTCAACATCCCCCGCTACGTCGACACCTTCGAGGAGGAGGCCGAGATCGACCTCGTGGCCGTCCGCACCGAACGGCTGCGCCTCAAGGCCGAGCTCGAAGAGCTGGAAGCGAAGATGGACGGCTACCTCAAGGAGCTTGGCCACTGATGGCCGGCGAGATCATCCAATACCTGACCGAGGACGGCGTCACCGTCATCCGGCTGCAGGCCCGGGACGGCAACGTCTGGCTCAGCCAGGCCGAGATCGCCGAGCTGTTCCAGGTGACCCCACAGGCCATCACCCAGCACATCCGCGCCATCTACGAGGAGCGCGAACTGGAGGAGGCGGCAACTTGTAACGATTACTTACAAGTTCGAACCGAGGGGACGCGGAAGGTATCCCGGCGGATCACCCATTACAACCTGCCCATGATCATGGCGGTGGGCTTTCGGGTCCGCTCGCCGCGGGGCAGCCAGTTCCGCCGTTGGGCCGCCGCCTCGCTGAGCGAGTACCTGGTCAAGGGCTTCGTCATGGACGACGCCCGCCTGAAGGACCCCGAAGCCGACTATTTCGAAGAGCTGCTGGCGCGCATCCGCGACATCCGCGCCTCGGAGAAGCTGTTCTACAAGAAGGTGCTGGAGATCTACGCCACGGCCGTCGACTACGACCCGAAAGCCGAGGCCAGCCAGCAGTTCTTCCAGACGGTGCAGAACAAGATGCATCACGCCGCCCACGGCCAGACGGCGGCGGAGACCAAGATCGCCCGCGCCGATGCCACCAGGCCGATGATGGGCCTGACCAGCTGGCCCGGCGAGGCACGCGGCCAGCTTCCCACCCGCGCCGACGCCCAGGTGGCCAAGAACTATCTGGAGCCGGCGGAGATGGAGACGCTGAACCGTATCACTGTCGCCTTCCTGGAATTCGCCGAAGCCATGGCGAAGAACCGCCGCACCATGCACATGGCCGACTGGATCGCCAAGCTCGACGACTTCCTGAAGCTGGGCGAACACCCGCTTCTCGCCGGCGCCGGGAAAGTCCAGGCTAAGGTGGCCGAGCAGAAGGTCAACGCCGAGTACGACGCCTGGCACACACGCACGATCAACGCGCCGAGCGCGGTGGAGAAGCACTTCGTGGAGGCGATCAACAAGACGAAGGCGATCGAGGGTGCCCGTCCGAAGCCGGTGAAGGGGACCAAGGAATGACCGAAGTCTCTAAAGCGTCGGCCTACCCGAAGTCTGTGCAACCCGGCCTGCCGCGCCTGGCGGCAACACCACCGGGGTGGTCGCGCAGCCGGCTTTCCGACCACCTGTTCGAGGACGCACGGCCAGTCAAGATGGCCGACGACGAACTCTACGACCTGGTGACGGTGAAGCGTTCGCGCGGCGGCGTCGTGCTGCGAGAGCGATTGAAGGGCAGTGAGATCGCGGTGAAAACCCAATTTCGGCTAAAGGCCGGGGACTTCCTGATTTCGAAGCGTCAGATCGTCCATGGAGCATGTGGAATTGTGCCGCCCGAACTCGACGGCGCGATCGTGTCGAACGAGTACGCCGTGCTCCGGGCGCGCCCGTCGCTGGACCTCGACTTCCTGAACTGCCTCGCCCACTCGATCTACTTTCAGCAGACCTGCTTCCATTCCAGCATCGGCGTCCACGTCGAGAAAATGATCTTCAAGCTGGAAGAGTGGCTGAAGTGGGATTTCGATTTGCCGCCTTCGCAAGATCAACGCCGCATCGCGGAAATGCTCTCTACCTGGGACCGCGCCATCGAAACGATCGAGGCCCTGATCGCCAACGCCCGCAAGCAGAAGGCGGCGCTCATGCAGGCTCTGCTGACTCGCAAGCGCCGGCTGCCGGGGTGTGCAGGCGAGTGGACAACAACTTCTCTAGGCCAACTCGGCACTACCTTTGGCGGCCTGTCGGGAAAATCCAAGGCCGATTTCGGCACAGGTGCACCGTTCGTTACGTATAAGAACGTATTCGAGAATGCCGTGACCGATCCCCGGAACGTCGATTTAGTAGAGGTCGGCGAGGGAGAGCGTCAGAACCCAATTCGCTTTGGCGACATCTTGTTTACGACCTCCTCGGAAACGCCCGAGGAAGTTGGCATGAGCAGTATCGTGCTCTTTGATCCCGGCACCATGTATCTGAACAGCTTCTGCTTCGGGTTCCGCCCTAAAGCCCCTAATACAATTGTACCGGCATTTGCCGCGCACTTCTTCCGCTCTGAAGAGATGCGGACCAAGATCGCGGCGCTCGCACAAGGATCAACGCGCTACAATATTTCCAAGGCACAACTATTGGAGCTGAGATTCTCGTTGCCGCCCCCTCCCGAACAGCAATCGATTTCTAGAATTCTCGATGCAGCACAGGCGGACGTGAATCACCTAAATGGACAACTCATGGCCCTACGCCAGGAAAAGTCCGCCCTGATGCAACAGCTGCTGACGGGGAAGCGCCAGGTCAGAACGGCAGAAAGTGAGGCGGCCTCATGCCTCTCATGACTTTCGACGCCGCGATCGCAGACTCGGACAAGTTTGCGAAACGCCACCTCCTGCTGGGCAACGGGTTCAGCATCGCCTGTCGCGCTGACATCTTCCATTACGGCTCGCTTTACGCCCAGGCGGACTTTTCCAATGTCCCGGAGGTTCAGGCCGTCTTCGAGGCGCTGGGCACTCAGGACTTCGAGGCGGCGATCCGGGCGCTGGAAAACGCCGCCCTTATCCTTCCGGCCTATGTCCCGCACGGCGCAGCGGCGATCGCGAAGATGCAAGAGCACGCGGCGGCTCTAAAGGAGATCCTCGTTCAGACCATCGCCGGCAACCATCCGAACATCCCGCCGGACATCGCCGACGAGAAATTCTGGGCATGCCGTCGCTTCCTCGCCAACTTCCTGGCGGGCCCCAAGGCCGGCTCCGTCTTCACGCTCAACTATGATCTGCTCCTTTACTGGGCCCTGATGCATGACGACATGCCATTCGGCGACCCGATCGCGCTGATAAAGAACGACGGCTTCGGCAACGACGAGGATGATCCGGACGCGGATTATGTGGTCTGGCAGGGGGAAACAGGGGCGCATGATGCCAGAGTGCACTTCCTGCACGGCGCCCTGCACCTCTTCGACTCCGGTTCGGAGCTGAAGAAGTACACCTGGGTCCGCAAGCAGGTGCCGCTGATCGAGCAGGCGCGACAGGCGATCGCCGGCAACGCCTATCCCTTGTTTGTGGCCGAAGGCACCAGCGTCCAGAAGAAGGCCAAGATCCGGCACAACGCCTACCTTTATCAGGGCTTCAAGCAGTTCACCACGAACGTGCGTGTCGGCACGCACTGCGTCTTCATCTACGGCCACTCCCTAGCGACCAATGACGATCACATCCTGACCCGCATCGGGCGCGGTCGTTTCCGCAAGCTCTACGTCGGCATTTATGGCGATGAGAGTTCGCTTGATAACCAGCGGATCATGCAGCGCGCGAACGCGCTAGCGAAGCTGCGCACCGCCGCCTATCCGCTTGAGGTCGAATTTTACGACGCAGCTTCGGCGAACGTCTGGGGCGGCTCATGAATCAGGCCCCCGACACGGCCGAAATCTACTCCTCCCACGTCCCGGCGCTCGCGACGCTCGTCACTCTGGGCTGGCGCTACATGCCGCCGGCCGAGTGCCTGGCGGCGCGCGGTGGGCCGCAGGGTGTCCTGCTGGCGCCGGTGCTGGTGGAGGAGCTGCGGCGGCGGACCTTCGAGTACAAGGGCAGGACCTATCCGCTCTCGACCAACGCCATCGACCAGATCGTGCGTGAGCTGTCCTCGCCCGCGCTGAACGAGGGCCTACTGACCGCCAATGAGCGGATCTACAATGCCCTGACCCTCGGTGTGACGGTCACTGAGTTCGTCGACGGCAAGCGCCACAGCGTGACCGTTCCGATCATCGACTGGGCCCGGCCGCTGGCCAACCGCTTCACGGTGACCGAGGAGATGGAGCTGCTGGCCACCGGCGGGGTGCATAGCCGGCGGCCGGACGTGGTCGGCTACGTCAACGGCATCCCTCTGCTGGTGATCGAGGCCAAGCGGCCCGACAGCGGCAATCCTAACAAGGCCATGGTGGACGAGGGGATCAGTCAGATGATCCGCAACCAGGGCCAGGACGAGATCCCGCAGCTGTTCGCCTACGCCCAGTTGCTGGTTTCCATCGGCATGACCGACGGCCGCTACGCCACCACGCGGACGCAGAAGAAGTTCTGGGCGCGCTGGCGCGAGGAGGCGCTGGACGAGGCCCACTTCAAGGCGGTCAAGAACCAGGCGTTGGAGACCCACCCGCGCGAGGCCCTGTTGCGCAATCGCCTGTCCGACGTGAAGGCGCACTTCACCAGCCTGTGGAGCGAGGAGCAGGAGGTCACCCACCAGGACCGGCTGCTGATCAGCCTGTGCTCGCCCGAGCGGCTGCTCGATTTCACCCGCACCTTCATGCTGTTCGACCGCAAGGCCGGGAAGATCGCTGCCCGCCATCAGCAGTATTTCGGCATCAAGGCCCTGCTCGAGCGGGTGCGCAGCGTGCGCCCCGACGGCGGACGTGTGGGCGGGGTGATCTGGCACACCACCGGCTCGGGCAAGAGCTTCACCATGGTGCTGCTCTGCAAGGCGCTGCTGATGGACGAGGCGCTAAAGAGCTGCCGCGTGGTGGTGGTGACCGACCGCCGCGACCTCGAAAAGCAGCTGGCCGGCAACTTCCTGACCGGCGGCGCCTTCGGCTCGGGCCTGGCGGACAAGGATGGCGCGAAGGCCAAGGCCTCGTCCGGCCGCGACCTGGCCCGCCGCATCGGCAAGGGCACCGAGCGGATCATCTTCACCATCATCAACAAGTTCGCCAGCGCCTCGAAGCTGCCCGAGTGCCACAACGACAGCGCCGACATGATCGTCCTGGTGGACGAAGGCCACCGCAGCCAGGGCGGCGAGAACCACGAGCGGATGCGCCAGGCCCTGCCCAAGGCCAGCTACATCGCCTTTACCGGCACGCCGCTGCTGAAGGACGACAAGACGGCGAGCAAGTTTGGCCGGATCATCCACGCCTACACCATGCGCGATGCGGTAGGCGATGGCACGGTGACGCCGCTGCTGTACGAAGAGCGCCGGCCGGTGCTCGACATCAACGACGCGGCCATCGACAACTGGTTCGAGAAGATCACGCTGGGTCTCTCCGAGAAGCAGCAGAGCGACCTGAAGGCCAAGTACGGCAAGAAAGGGCCGGTCTATGGCTCCGCCAACCGGATCGACCTGATCGCATGGGACATCGCCGTGCATTTCAAGACCAACTTCAAGGATCTGGACCTGGGTCTCAAAGGCCAGATCGCCACCGACAGCAAGCTCTCGGCCATCCGCTACAAGAAGGCGCTGGACGCGACGGGCCTCGTCACCAGCGCCATCGTCATATCCTCGCCCGACACCCGCGAAGGGCACGAGGAGGTGGACGAGTCAGAGCTGCCGGAGGTCCTGCAATGGTGGAAGGACAACGTCACCGGCGATTCGGAGGCTTACGAGAGGACGGTCATCGAGGACTTCTCCACCGAAGGCCGGCCCGACCTTCTGATCGTGGTCGACAAGCTGCTGACCGGGTTCGACGAGCCGCGCAACGCCGTGCTCTACATCGACAAGCCGCTGAAGCAGCACAACCTGATCCAGGCCATTGCCCGGGTGAACCGGCTGCACGAGCAGAAGAAGTTCGGACTGCTGATCGACTATCGCGGAATCCTGGCCGAATTGGACTCGGCCTTGACCGAGTACCAGAACCTCGCCGACCAGACGCAGGGCGGCTTCGATATCGATGACATCGACAGCCTCTACGCCAACGTCAGCACCGAATACAAAAAGCTGCCCGCGCTGCACCAAGCGCTGTGGGCCATCTTCGCCAGCGTCCGCAATCGCAGCGACATCGAGCAGTACCGCCAGGTTCTGGTTCCCCGCTATGCGGATGACGAGGCGGGCGTCTCGACCGATGTCCACCAGAAGGTGCGCGAGGACTTCTACGAGGCGCTGACGGCGTTCGGCATGACGCTGCGCACGGCGCTGGCAACCCGTTCGTTCTTCGAGGACGGCGCCTTCTCGGAGGCGCAGATCGCGGCCTACAAGTGCGACCTGAAGTTCTTTTCGAATCTGCGCCGCATGGCCAGGCAGGATGCTCACGAGACCGTCGACTTCAATGCGTACGAGAACCAGATCCGCAAGATCGTCGACCGCTACGTCATCGGCGAGGACGTGGTCTCGGATGGCAACCTGCTCGTCGTCAACGAACTGGCCAGGCAGGCGCCGGAGGAATGGAGCGAGGAGAAGACGCGCAACGAGACCGACATCATCCGCACGCGCCTGACCCGAACCATCGAACAGGACCTGATCGACGACCCGTACGCCCAGCGGCATTTCTCGGAGCTCTTGAAGGCCGCCATTGCAGAGGCCTCGGCGCTGTTCGATCGCCCCTTGAAGCAGTACGCGATCTTCAAGGACATCGAGGAGCAGGTTGCCGAGCGGAAGGTCGACGGCACGCCCGCCGCGCTGAACGGCAAGCGTCACGCCACGGCCTATTTCGGCATCATCCGGCTGGCCGTCGGCGATGGCCTCGCCCTCGGCCCGAACGCCGACAGCTTCGCCGCCGCGGCGCTGGACATCGACGGCATGGTGCAGACGGCGGTGGCGGAGAATTCGCTCAACCCCGCCAACGTCGAGGCCGCAATCCGCAAGGCGATCCTGCCGCGGCTGTTCACGCTCACCGGCCTGGACCTGGCCCGTTCGATCACCGATCAGGTGGTCGAGGTTGCGCGGGTGGGGCTGTCGCGGGACACTGCCTGATGCGCCTGACGCTCCGCTACGGCGTTCGCACGGCCGAATATGATGTCCACGAAACTGCGCGCCTGACGACCAAACTCCGCATCCATGTACAGCCTGGCGGGGTTTTCACGGTCGAGGCCCCGGTCGGCACGCCGGAGACCAAGATCCGCGCCGGCGTTCAGAAGCGCGCCCGCTGGATCATCGACCATATCGACCGCTTCGAGGGCTACCGCCGCCACGCCCTGGCGCGGGACTACTGCAGCGGCGAAACCCACTTCTATCTCGGCCGCCGCTACAAGCTGAGGATCACCACAAATCCCGCCGCCAAGCGCTCCATGCGGCTCGTCGCCGGCCGACTGGAAGTAACCGCGCCCAAGGGCGACGCCACCGATGTCCGCCTGGCCCTCCAGCGGTGGTATCGCGAGCGCGCCTTGGCTTATTTCGCTTCGCGCATGGCGCGCATGGCCGCCAACCTGCCCTGGGTCGACGCCGCGCCCCCGATCAAGTTGCTCACCATGAAGCGCTACTGGGGAAGCTGCTCACCAAAGGGTGCCGTCACCCTGAACCCCGCTCTCATCAAGGCGCCGGCCCATTGTGTGGGATACGTGCTCCTCCACGAACTCTGCCACCTGGCTGAGCACAACCACAGCCCCCGCTTCTACGCACTCCTCGACCGCCACATGCCGGACTGGCGGGCGGCAAAGAACGAACTGGATGGGCTGTCCGAGATGCTGCTCGTGGCGTGAGAAGCTGACTTCCCCGCGACTACGGTAGCCGTATCGATGTCGATCTGGGATAATGGTGCCCCGCGGCCACCGTTGCGGTCGCCGCCGTGACCGCGAGGATGAGGAGTCCCGCCAGCCTGATGGCCGGCCGGCGGCGCGGTCCGGCCTGTTCCATCGCGAGCAGGGCGATGTTCAGCACGACGTGCAGCGCGGCTTGCGGCCACCAGGCGGTGCGGAAGGCCGGGTTGAGCAGCGTGCCGCCGAAGGCCATCACGTGCTCTCTGAGGCATTGGCGCCTGTAACCATGCAGGAGGAGGCCGCGTGACCGTTGGATATCTTGTGACGGTAACCCGACCCGGCGACGAATGGCAGGCCGTTTGTCCCGCGCTGTGCCATCATGGCGCTGTGATCTACGGCGATACCCGCGAAGATGCGCTCACTGATATCGATATTGCGATCATCATGATGCTGGCGGAGATGGAACTGAACGGCGTTTCGCCGCCGGCCAACGAGCCGGTACGTGACAGCGTCGTCCTGACCCTCGCGACAGAGGGGGAGGCGGAATAGGATGGCGATCAACCTCGTCATCGCCGTCACGGATGGCGACTGGTTCGACATGTTGCGGCAGCAGCCGAACCTTGCCGAGGTCAATTTCTGGGCGCCGTCCGCCGCCAACTTTCGCGCCCTGCAACCTGGCGAACTGTTCCTGTTCAAGCTCCACGCGCCGCGCAATGTGATCGTCGGCGGCGGCATCTTTGCCTACGCGAATGCTCTGCCGTGTTCGCTGGCCTGGGAGGCGTTTGGCGAAGCGAACGGCGCACGGTCGGCACAGGAGATGCGGGCGCGCATTGCGCGGTACCGTCGGGTCGATCCGGGCGACCGGAGCGATTTCGAGATCGGCTGCCGTATCCTGACGCAACCGTTCTTCTTCGCCGAAGCCAACTGGATTCCCGTGCCGGCGAGCTGGGCACCAAACATCGTGTCCTTCAAAACCTACAGCACCGGCGACACGGAAGGGCTTGCGCTGTGGGACGCGGTCAATGAGCGGATGAATCGGCCCAGCCTCCCCGGCATGGCCGAAGCACCGGCACGGTTCGGCGAACCGCAGCTGATCCGGCCGCGCCTGGGGCAGGGCGCGTTCCGGGTGCTGGTCACGGACATCTACAATCGACGCTGCGCCATCACGCACGAGCGGACCCTGCCGGCCCTCGAAGCCGCGCATATCCGGCCTTATGGCGACGGCGGCGAGCATGAGGCTCGGAACGGGCTACTGTTGCGCCGCGACATCCACAGCCTGTTCGATGCGGGTTACGTGACGGTCACGCCCGAACTTCGCTTCGAGGTCAGCCGACGGATACGGGAGGAGTTCGACAACGGCAGACACTATTACGAGCTGCACGGGAAGCCGATCTTCGCGCCAGCAGACGCATTGCGACGGCCTGATGCCGAAGCGCTGCGCTGGCACAACGAACACGCATTTCGAGGGTGAGGCGTGACGATCTCGGTCGATGAACGCGACACCCTGATGCGTATGGCGGCGTTCGAGCATATGCGACGACTGAGCGAAGTTCATACGCATCTGACCGCCAACGAACTGAAGCCAGGCTTTGATTTCAAAGGCGAACGCATCCCGTTGATCAATCCGCAACGGGGCATCTTCAAGCCGCAACAGATGCGCTTTCTGCTGTCGATCAAGACCGTGTTTCCGAAGCCAGGCGCCAAGGTCTGGTACGACGACCAACGCGAGGTGCACCGGCAGATTTTCGAAGGTGACGAGACGATCGACTACGCGTTCATGGGACAGAACCCGGACGCGGCCGACAACCGATGGCTTCGCGAGGCGTTCGAGAACAGGATTCCGATCATATATTTCCTCGGCATCGCGCCAGGGCGCTACCAGGCCATATTGCCGGCCTTCATTTCCGGGTGGGACGCCACGGCGTTGAAGGCGCGCGTTGCGTTCGGCGTGCCCGAACAAGATACCCTGATCCCACCTGAGAACTCTCTCGAGCGGCGGTATGCTCTGCGTTCGGTCAAGCAACGGCTGCATCAGGCTTCGTTCCGCGAAGCCGTGATCACTGCCTATAATGGCCGCTGTGCCCTATCGGGCCTGCCTGAGCCGCTGCTTCTTGATGCTGCGCACATCGTTTCCGACAAGGACGAACGAATGGGACAGCCGGTGGTCCCAAACGGCATCCCGTTGTCGAAGATCCATCATGCAGCATTCGACGCGCACCTAATCGGTATTGATCCGGATTATCGACTCCACGTGTCCAACCGACTGCTCGAGCAGAATGACGGCCCGATGCTTGAGGCGCTGAAGCGACTGAACGGTGGCAAGATCCACCTGCCAAGCCGTGACAAGGACCGACCAGATCGGGATCGCCTTGCGCTACGGTTCGAACGCTTCAAGGCGGCGGCTTGAATGCCTGCCTTCGCCCGCACGATCGGCATCGACTATTCCGGCGCGGAAACGCCGACTGCGAGCCTCAAGGGCTTGCGCGTCTATCTGGCCGAAGCCGGTGAACTTCCGGTGGAGGTCCC
>Ga0255173_1000220_pt1 | contig 14671 bp, 20 predicted proteins | sample Atl_Atl_RepA_8d_FD_183175 | JGI IMG/M metagenome (GOLD analysis project Ga0255173, IMG submission 183175) | Freshwater microbial communities from Altamaha River, Georgia, United States - Atl_Atl_RepA_8d | ecosystem: Environmental > Aquatic > Freshwater > River | place: USA: Georgia | collected...
TCGATGGCGATGGCGATTTAAAGCGCGAAAACGCTAAGAAATGCGACACCTGCTATGCCTACAAACGCGAAAGCCAGGTAATGACCGTCTTTATAGCTGGAACAGATGATTGGTTAGAGCTTTGCCAGGATTGCCGGGTTGATTCATGATCGTAGGACAGACGGTAAAGATTGAACTAGGTGAAGCCATAGCCTGCCACGAAGCAGCTATACACCTAATCAAAGCTGCTAACTACACGCCGGATATGGCGAAGCGATATAACAAGAATCTGACTTTCCACGAATACGTCGCTGAATATGCTGAAACGGTATCGGCTGAATTAGTGGTAGCCAAATACTTAAATTTGCCATTTGACCCATTCGAATCAAAGTTTAAGATTAAAGCAGACGTCGGCGACATCTTTGAAGTTAAGTGGACGCACTGGGACGACGGTAATTTAATCGTCCATGAGTACGATCGTAATTCGGATATTGCCATTTTGGTTACAGGTAAATACCCGTTCTACCGAATAGCTGGGTGGATTCCGGTGGCTATCGCTAAACGCGACCGCTACCGCCATCACAGCCAGCCTAATTGGTGGATTGCACAGCACCATCTAATGCCTATTGATACGTTGATTAGGAGCAACTATGGAGCAGACCTACCTAGACTGCCTTAACTGCGGCAAGCGCACAAAACACGCGGTATTTGCCGATGACGTTAAACTGCCAAAAGACAAGGCTTTGGTTCAATGCTATGAATGCGAACAGATGAAAATAAAGGAATTACCTAATGCCTGATTATGCTTGGAAATGCCGCTTATGCGGTTATCGTGAAACTATATTTAAACCCTTTGCAGCTGAATGGGTTATTCCGGATTGCCCGGATTGTGAAATCGCCATGATCCGCGATTACCGTATAAGTGGCGTACATTTCAAGGGAACGGGTTGGGGTGGCGATAAATGAATGAATTACTAATTCAACCTGAAGTACCTATCAAAATACATCGTAATACTAATCCAGATGTCTGGTGCAGCTATTGTAAAGAGCGTTGGGGTTCATATTGGGATAAGGAAACTAAACGGGTCGTTTGGTATCCACAGGCTCAAAGAATGGCTTATTGGGTTATCCAATCGATACACCCGGACCGCAAGCAGGAATACACCGATAAACAAGGTCAAAAGTACATGGCTGGACGATCACGTGCTTATTGCCTTGATTGCCTAAATGAAATAGAAGCCGATGGGTATAGCCTGCAAGAGCAGCTTATCTTTGGGGCTACTTATACACATGACTTATCCACAGGCGGTGCATAATGGCTATTATAACGAAATGTTACAAATGGTCTGTAACGTTACATAAATATCGTTATGAACTTGTTATTAGGTTAGGCGGGTTTCGTACGCTCAAAACCCTTGACTGCACCCGTTACGATGGACCCATAACGAGCGACCCTGAAGTTAAAAGGTTTCAAAGAATGAATCTTTCAAACTTCCAAAATCTAAAGCTGATAAATAAATTAAAACTTAAGAAATCAAATAACTTAAGATTAAAGATAAATAAAAAGAAATCAGCAGCAGTCCTGATAGTCGCAACATCGGTGATAACGCAGGGCAATACCTATGCCATAGCTGCTGATAATTCAGATCACTACAAGTTATATCTACATTCAAAGATAGTTAATTACAAACAATTCAAGTGTGCGTATGAGGTGGCTTATCGTGAAAGCCGATGGAATTGGCGTGCGGTAAATGGTAATCATTATGGGTTATTCCAAATGCGTAACAAGAAGGTTCAATATATGAATCCATACACGCAAATCGATTGGTGGCTTCGATACGTGAGCCATCGATATAAGGGAACTCCTTGCTTATCATTGGCTCATCTTAAATCGAAAGGTTGGCAGTAATGACGCATGAAGAATTACTTAAATATTGGGACGATAAGCCCGTGAGTATGGGTATTGCTATGGAAGTTCATAAAGCTTTACTAGCAGTAATTGCATTACATAGTTCAAGATATATAAATAATGGTTGCTCAGGCTGCCAACATCAAAGCCCTTGTCCGACTATTCAAGCAATCAAAGGGGTAATATTAAGTGAGTAGCCAATCCGGACGCAAGACCAACAGCATTCATTGGAAGCGGCTTAGACAGCAGATATTACGTCGTGATAATTGGACGTGTTATCTATGCGGAAATGAGGCGGATACAGTCGATCATATACACCCGCTGGCATTGGGTGGGACAGACGATGAATTTAATTTAGCTGCTGCGTGTAAGCGTTGTAACTTTTCGAAGCAAGGGCGGGTTTTTTTTACACCTGATTCCACCGCCCCTATCCCCCGCAATCTTAATTTTCCCGAAACGGTTTCAAAAAGCCATGAGTAGCCACGCAGAAGCCCCAAATAGCCCCGTAAACGCCCCAACGGGACACGAACGGACGCAATCGGTTTTAGTACCCATATCCAGCCGCTTAAAAGGCTCTAAAACCCCGCGTATCGCCACTAAAACGCTAAAACTGCCATCAAAAGGCGATGAAGTCGTGGAATTTGCTAAGTCAATCGGGCTGGAACTTATGGATTGGCAGGTTCACCTAGCTGGCGAGATGTTCAAATACCAAAAGGACGGACGATGGGCGCACAATACTTCGGGCTTTATCTGCGCTCGCCAACAAGGTAAGACGACATTCATGGCTGCGGTTATCCTGACCGGATTGTTTAAATGGAACTTAAAGCTCCAAATTGGTACGTCGCACCGATTGACCACTAGCTTTGAAACCTTTCGACAGCTGGTCGGGATTATCGAAGATAACGAGCAACTACTGGAGCAGGTTAAAAAAATCCGTTGGCGTCATGGCTCAGAAGAAATCGAACTTAAAAACGGTTGCCGCTACATGGTAAGAGCTGGAGCGTCGGCAGCGCGTGGTATTGCTGCGCCCGATTTGGTTTGGATTGACGAAGCTCGCGAATTAAAAGACTTGGATACTTGGGCGTCTATGCGATACACGACGATGAGTAATCCAAATCCAATGATTATTACGCTATCCAATGCTGGCGATCAACACAGCCTAGTTTTAAATCAGCTACGTGATCGCGCGCTAAAGGCGATTGCAGGTGCTAACGATTCGATTGGTTGGTGGGAGTGGTCTAGCGGCTACGATCAGATAGACGATTCCAAAGAATTTTGGAAAGGCGTGGCGCAAGCAAATCCATCGCTGGGTAAAACCGTACACCCAGATAATATCCGCGACGCGATGAACGACGACCCGTCGGTCTTTAAAACAGAAGTCCTTTGCCAATGGGTAACCAACCTAAGCGCAGCAATTCCGCCTGAAAAGTGGATAGCCTGCGGCGAAGATGATTTGAAGCTATCAGAAGACGAGCCAACCTGGTTCGGTATCGATTTATCGCCGGATCGTAAATATGCGTCGTTAGTAGCGGCTCAAAAGATGAGCGACGACCGCTTCTTCGTAAAACTTCTGCATTCCTGGCATAACCCGATAAGCGTGGACGATTTGGCGGTCGCTAATGACCTTGCGCCTTACGTGCGAAAATATCCTTGCGAAGTCGTGGCTTATTCGAAACGTACAGCGTCGGCGGTAGCTGCTAGGTTAGTCCCGGCAGGAATTCCAATTCAAGACATCGACGGGAATTCCTATTCGCAAGCCTGCGACGAATTACTTGGCGCAGTTACTTCAAAACGTCTTCGCCATGCTAATCAGGAAGAATTTACGCAAGGCGTTAATTCAGCAGCTCGATTAGTAATCGGCGATGGCGGCTGGGTTATTGGACGTCGTGCGTCAGGTGTAAACGTGACGAGCGCGGTTGCCGCCGCACTTGCGACACACTTTGCGACACGCCCAAATCATGGTCTTGAAATTTTAGTCGTGTAGGCGTATAAGCCCTGCGAAAATTGTCGCATGGCTTTGCGCGATTTCCTTGCTATCGATCATTCGGTACGTCCGTCGATTGAAGCTGCCGAATCAATCCCGGTTCAATCTTTCGACACACTTTACGCGGTAAATGCTGGACAATCAGCTACACGCGATCAAGCGATGGCGATTCCAACAGTTGCACGTGCGCGAAATATCATTTGTTCAACAATTGGGTCGTTACCGCTTGAATGGATTAATGAAGCGACAAATACTTACGTTCCAACGCCACGCGTTATTAATCAAAGCGATCAACGCATTCCAGGAATTGTATTTAAAGCCTGGATTATTGAAGACATGCTTTTCCACCCATTCGCTTTTGCACGTGTCCTAAAAAGATACGCCGATACCGGACGCGTTGCAGATATGGAACGAATTGCACCTGAGCGCGTTGCAACAAAAACAAACGCTAATGGTACGGAATTGATTGGTTATTGGGTAGATGGTAAGCCGATTGCACCGGAAGATTTAATTGTCTTTCCTGGCGTAGATGAAGGATTATTGTTCCGCGCAGGTCGCACAATTCGCGCAGCTCATCAATTAGAAAAGTCTGCGTATAACTTTGCGATGAATCCAATTCCGCAAACAGTAATTAAAAACAAGATTGGTCTAACTGCCGATAAATTAAAGCAAATGGGTCAAGCATGGGCAAAGGCTCGTCGCGAATCATCTACTGCAATTTTAAATGGCGATGTAGATATTGAAACACTTGGATACGACCCTAAATCTTTACAGCTAAATGAAGCCCGTCAATACTTAGCGTTAGAGCTTTGTCGCGCTATGGGCTTACCTGCATGGTTCGCGTCTGCTGATCCGCAGTCAAACACTTACACAAATGCAGTTAATCAGCGACGCGATCTCGTTGACTTTTCATTACGTCCGTATTTAACCGCTTATGAACAGCGTATGAGTTTTGCGGATATAACACCTGCCGGAACAAAAGTCAGATTTGACTTAGATGATTTCTTGCGTGGCAATCCATTAGAGCGCGCGCAAGTGTACGAAATACTAAATCGAATTGGCGCGATGAGCGTCGATGAAATCCGCGAAGAAGAGGACTTGATAAGTGAAGCTCAACCTACCGCTTAATATCACCGCTGCCGATTCGACAGAGCGCACAATTACCGGACGCATTGTCGCATTTGAAGAGCCTGCAAATGCTTCGACTGGAAAAGTCGTATTTGCTAAAGGTTCAGTCGAACCAAAGCCGGTCATTTTAAATCTTGAACACGATCGCACCCGTCGAATTGGTAAGACTATGGAAATGTCCTTAGCACCTGACGGAATGAGCATTAATGCAAGTTTTAAGATTGTTAACACGACAGCCGGAACAGACGCGCTAATCGAAGCAAGCGAAGGTTTACGCGATGGCTTATCCGTTGAATTTGCAGTCAGCGATTATAAAATCGACAAGAAGTCCGGCGTCATGCGCGTTACCGCTGGCGAATTAACAGGCGTCGCGCTAGTTAGCGAGCCTGCAATTCGTTCAGCACGCGTTAGCGAAGTCGCAGCAAGCGAAGATGAAGAAGATTCTGCTTCAACACCGGAAGCAGATACACCACCAACAGAAAAGGAAGAAACCGTGTCCGAATCTACCGATTCAGTATCTACCGAAGTTTCGGTAGAAGCAGCGCACGCAGTAACAGCGGCAGCAGTTAACGCAACAGCTGGCGTTGCTTACGCAAAGCCACGCCTAGAGTTCACTCCAGGCAAATACCTAGAAAACACAATCAAAGCAGCACTAGGCGACGACAATGCTCGTCAGTACGTAGCAGCTGCGGCAGATACCACAGATAACGCAGGTTTAGTACCTACACGCCAATTAGCAACCGTTATCAATGGTCTTGCAACTACCATTCGTCCATCAATTGACGCGATTTCACGCGGCACTTTGCCTGACGCTGGTATGACCTTTGAAATTCCAAAGATCACCACACTTCCAACAGTCGCAGAAACAAGCGAAGCTGGTACACCATCTGAAACAGATCAGGCAGCTGCGTTCGTAACCGTGAACGTAAAGAAGTATGCAGGTCAACAGACATTTTCAGTCGAGCTTATGGATCGCACTTCACCAATGTTCTACGATGAATTAGTCCGTAACCTTGCTGCACAATATGCAGCAGCAACAAACGCGGCAGTTTCAGCAGCGTTGGTTTCAGGTGCAACCGCTGATAGCACAACCACTACAACTTACCCAACTGCAACAGAATTGCTTGGTTTCGTTTCACGTGGCGCAGCTTCAGTATTCAATGCTACAAAGGGTCTTCCAGTTCCTTACGCTACTAAGTTAATTGGTGGCACAGGACAATGGGGCAATATCATGACTTTGAACGATTCAGGTCGTCCGATTTACATGGCGCAGAATCCAATGAACGCAGGCGGCGCAGTTAGCGCAACTTCACTTCGTGGAAACGTTGCAGGACTTGATTTCTACGTTGATCCATCACTTAATTCAGGCGACGCAGACGGAACCTTAATCATGGTTAATCCGGACGCTTATACCTGGTATGAAGGATCAACTTATCAGCTACGCGCAGACGTAATCGCGTCTGGTCAAATTTCTTTGATGTTCTATGGCTACGGAGCAATAGCAACAAAGATTGCAGCGGGCGCATTTAAGAACAATAAGGCGTAATTCGCTTTATTAACAGTCATGGGCTTGTCCGCTTCTGAGCAAGCCCAGCAGAAAGGACAGACTAATGCCAAATATCGTTACCGCAAGCCAACTGCGTTCGGTGCTTGGCGTTAGTTCTGCCCTTGTATCAGACGCAACTTTAGAAAGTTACATCGACACAGCTGAGGCGGTAATCCTGCCAATGTTAGTCGCTAACACTTCAGGAATTAATGCTTACGAATTAGTGGATAACGTGGGGTATTTCCACACAATCCGCGAGCATTACTTTGTCGAAGGACAATCCGTCGTAATTAGTGGCGTGCCTGCTCCTTTCGCTGGCACGTTCACTATTACCGACGATAAATTACTGCCTACCGTCTTTACCGTCGCTATTACAAATGCAGACGTTGAAAAGCGCGCAATCATTCCGGCAGGCAAGGCGTATCTATCCGGGTATAACGCCGAATCACTTTACGCAAGCACGCCAGCGGTTGAAAACGCGGTACTTGCGGTATCTACTGAAATTTACCAATCACGAACAGCGGTAGGCGGTGTTATTGATGGAGCAGATTTTCAAGTCCAGCCATATCGTTTATCACGCGGATTGCTCCAACGAGTTACTGGCTTACTTGCTCCGTATATCGATGTCGAAACTATGGTCAACTAATGCCTGCCAGCACAATCCTTTCGAGCGTCCGTCAGCCGCTAGCGACTGCCTTTGCAGGTGTTACAGCGAATATCTTTGACCATTTTCCGGAGTTTCCGCCGAATCCTTTTGTTGCAGTAATTCCCGATGATCCTTATATGGAAATCGATTTAATTGGCAAAACACAGACAAAGATAAAATTAAATTTTGTTATTGCTTGCGGCGTACAAAACGCCGACAATGCAGCTGCACTTGATAACTTGGAGCAGCTGGTTATTAGCATTCTGGCGGTTATCCCGTCAGGGTATGAACTTGGGTCAGTAAATTCGGTCGGACCGCGAACAGTCGGTAATGGCTCGTCTTTAGTGGCTGAAATTCAATTATCAACACGTTACACACAAACCAACTAAGGAGACAACCGTGCCGACGACCGTCATTACAGGACGCGATCTGACTTTGACGATCGCGACCACTAGCTACGACGCTCAAGCGACTAGCGCAATTCTTTCAAACACAGCAACAATCGACACCTATCAGACTTTAGACGGTAAGGCTTACAAGCACATCGATGATCAATGGTCATTTGCGCTTGAAATGCTTTCCGACTGGGGCGCGAGTGGCTCGCTATGCGAGGCGCTTTGGACTGCTTGGGAATCAGCTCCAAATACCACGCTAGCGTGTTCACTTACCGCCGCAACAGGCGCGGTGTTCACTTTCAACGTACTACCTGAAGTCCCATCAATCGGTGGCGCAGCACCAGGCGCACAAACCGTTTCGCTGACCTTCACAGTAGTCGGAACACCTAGCGAAACCTTCAGCTAAAAAATAACAATCAGGAGCGCACAAAATGATAAAACTAAATATGAAGGTAACTTACACAAATGGCGAAGCCGCTGAGTATTTGGCGGCTTTGCCTGAGTGGAGTAAATGGGAACGCAAAACAGGGAAAAGCGTTTATGCAATCAAAGGAATTGAATCGTTCCAACAGACCGATTTTCTTTTCCTGGCGCACTGCGCTTACATTCGAGCGGCAGCAGGCAAACCGACAAAACCTTACGACGTATGGGAGTTAACGGTTGAAAATGTCGAAGTCGGTGATTACGAAGACCCAAAAGCTACCCAGCCGGAAGCCTTGAACGAATCCGCTACGAACTAGCAATAGCGTCCGGTATTAGCGTGGAATCAATCGATTCCTACGAAGTTATCCTTACAATATACGAAATATTAGAGCAAGGAGCAAAGGGGTAACGGTGGCAGGTTTAGGCGGCAGCGCACAGGGCAAGTTTCCGATTACCGTCGATCCAAAAGAATTCAAGGATTTGATTTCCGTCCTTCGTTCGTTGGATAAAGAGCAATCGGATAAAGTCCGCGCTGCTGCTTTGCCATTATCCGCACGTTTAGCCGGACAATTACAGCAATTTGCACTCGCCGCACCTGCTCCACAAACAAAGTTATTAGTAAGCGCAATCGTTCCAAAACGCGACAGATTAGTACGCGTTGATGTCGGCGGTTCTAAAAAAGTCGGTCGTCCTTATCAAAGCCGGGCAACAAAAAAGCAAATAAAAGCTCCAGCGGGCGCGTTACTTTGGGGAACAGAATACGGATCACGTAAAGGCGTCGATTCAATCGGTCGAGCATTTACAAATCGATTCAAAGTCGGTCGTAATCGTTCAGGTTATTGGATTAATCCGGCGGTTGATTATTACGCTCCAGTCGTAGCGCGTGAATATGCTCAAATGTTACAAGATGTTATAAAGTCGAATAAGGTGGATTAATGGCAACAATTCCAAAAGTCAAGGTTACGTTCGACGCAGATTTAACGGGTTTAAAGCAAGGAACAAATCAAGCCGAAGCGGAACTAGGTACATTTGAAAAAGGCGTCGCTAAATTTGGCGCAGCTGCTAAAGCTGCATTTGCTGCGGCTGCGGCTGCCGCTGCCGCCTACGCGGTTAAGTTAGGCGTAGATGGCGTTAAAGCTGCAATAGAAGATGAGCAGGCACAATCACGCCTAGCCCAGACTTTGGAAAAGGCGGCAGGTGCTACAAATGCACAAGTCAAAGCCACCGAAGAATTCATTTCGAAAATGCAACTTGCGACAGGCGTTTCGGACACACAGCTTAGATCGGCTATGGGTCGCCTGACTTTAAGTACAAATGACGTTACTAAATCGCAAGAATTATTGGCTTTGGCTTTGGACATTTCAAAAGCAACTGGCAAAGATTTAGACGGTGTAGCCAATGCGCTAGGTAAAGCCTATGACGGACAAAATACCGCGCTTGGTAAATTGGGAATTGGTTTATCATCTGCTGAATTAAAGTCGATGAGCTTTGAAGATACACAAAAGCGACTAAGCGATTTATTCGGTGGCGCAGCTGCTCGAAACGCTGAAACCTTTCAGGGCAAAATCGACATTTTAAAGCAGCGATTTGGCGAATTTCAAGAAGGTATCGGCAACGCGTTAATTCCGATATTGCTAAATCTATTTAACTTTATCGAAACCCGCATAGGTCCGGCGTTTACATTTTTCAAAGAAAAAGTTATCGATCCAGTATCAGAAGCAATCATGCGTAACAAAGACACATTTATGGGTCTATTTAATTTCGTCAAAGATAACTTCCTGCCGCTAATGGAAAACCGATTTAAAATCATCTTTGAAGTATTGGGTAAAGCTGCTGGGTTCGTCGTGGACGCGGTTGCCTTTGCTATTCGTGCAATTCAGCCGATTATAAATGCAGCTATCGATGGAATTAACTTGGTTATTCGCGGTATTAACTTAATTAAGCCGGGACCAGATATTCAGTCGCTTTCAAAATTAAGCACGACACCCGTTTATACAGGTAACCCAAATCTAAAGGTTCCGACAATTACTTCAAGCACAGGCGGCGGCGGTAGCGTCGGCGGCGGATCAACAGGCGGAACAGGCACAGCTGGCGCAGCTAAAACAATCGCGGCAACCGCAACTTCAACGCCTGGACTAACCGCGCTGGAATTAGCCAATATTCCGCGAACAGGATCAGCGGCAGGCACAGCTGGCGCAAGTATTCTGACCGCAAATCCGAATGTAAATATCTACGTTCAAGGACCGTCAATTATCGATGAGGCAGGCTTTACCAATTCAGTTATTCAGGCGTTTAATAACGGAACTTATCGCGGCACAGCTGGCGCGGGAATGCTCGCAGGACTATGACGGTCTGGACGCCTGAGTGGAAAGTAACGATCGATGGGTATGAAGTAACAGGCGCGACGCTTGCTAACTTGACCATCACTTCCGGGCGTACAGATATCTTTAGCCAGGCAAATGCCGGGTATTGCCAATTACAGCTTATTAACCTTGATAACTCGGTTTATGGCTGGGGCATTAATTATCAACTAACAATCGAAGTTAAAGATTCAGCAGGCGTTTACGTGCCGATATTTGGCGGCTGGGTTAGCGATATAAATATTGGCGTACAAAATGCTGGGTCGGCTTCGGTCGTAACAAATGCCACCGTAACCGCCACAGGCGCGCTTGCCAAATTAACCAAAATCTTAACCGATGGAGTTTTAAGCAAAGATTACGAAGGTAATCAGATTTATGATTTACTCGATAATTACTTGCTTGGAACTTGGACTAACGTATCGGCTTCGCAAACTTGGGCAAATTATGATCCGACCGTTGAGTGGCTTTATGCGGCAAGTCAAGGCTTAGGCGAAATCGATATGCCTGGCGATTATGAAATGGTCGCCCGTTCAGCTTCGACGACCACGCTTTACGATTTAGTGTCCCAAATTGCTACCAGCGCATTTGGCTATATTTATGAAGACGCAAATGGAAATATCGGCTATGCGGATACTACGCACCGACAGGACTATCTAGCGGCTAACGGATACACGACCCTAGACGCCAATCATGCAGGATTTAATGGCATTTCTACGACCCAACGCATAGGCGACGTTCGTAACAAGATTATTCTCAATTATGGCAACAATTACGCTTCGTCGGTAACTAAGGAAGATTTAACAAGTCAGTCAACCTTTGGCGTATCGGCAGTTAGTGAATCCTGGAATATCAGCAAAGCAGTCGACGCAAATGCCATAGCTGAGCGATATCTAAATTTACGATCTACGCCTTACCAGCGATTTCAGTCAATTAGCTTTGATTTAGGCAATCCAGAAATCGACGACGCAGATCGCGACGCGCTAATAAATATCTTTATGGGTTTACCAGTCGAAATCAACAATCTACCCGGCAATATCGCGACCAATGGCGTATTTCAGGGTTATGTCGAAGGCTGGTCATTTAGAGCTTCATATAACGGGCTAAACCTTACTTTTAACGCTTCGCCAGTGGCATTTAACCAAGTGGCGGTCAAATGGGAGCAAGTGAGTGTCGCCGAAACTTGGAGCAGCTTAAGTTCTACACTTACCTGGTTAAACGCGATTGGAGCAGTTAATTAATGGCAACGACAACTACAAATTTCGGCTGGGATATTCCGCAATCGACTGATTTAGTCAAAGATGGCGCGACTGCAATCGCGGCTTTAGGTCAAGACATCGATACTTCAATGGTTGATTTAAAAGGCGGCACAACCGGACAGGTATTAAGCAAGGCTTCAAATACCGATATGGACTTTTCATGGGTAGCACCCACGACAGGCGACATTACAGGCGTAACCGCAGGAACTGGCTTATCCGGCGGCGGAACTTCAGGCGATGTTACAGTTAATTTAGCAAATACCGCGGTAACTGCTGGTTCATATACTTTGGCAAGCATTACAGTTGACGCACAAGGCAGATTAACAGCTGCTTCAAATGGTTCTGCGACTGCCACAACTTCTTATTCGTTGTTATCTACTACTTCTTTAAGTGGTTCATCGGGTGTAACAATTTCATCATTAAGTGGTTACAACAAATTATTCGTAGTTATTTATCAAGCTACAACTGCAACCGCAAGTAATGAAATCAGAGTTAGACCAAATAACAATTCAGGTTCAAATTACAACTGGGGCGCAGGTTTTATTACTGGCGCGACTTCTTGGGCAACTACAAATGTTACCGGATCAAGCAACGCAGTTAGTTCGACTGAAATTGACTTTGCAAAATTTGGTTCGACAGGATCATCGGGCGAAGTTAATGGCTATTTAATGATTGATGGAGCAAATTCATCTTCCGGCAAAAAGCCAATCCAATATGCTTCAGGCGTAGCGCCCGGAAGTGGAAACGCTCATCGAAATTATACGGGTTATACGGTATATAACGAAGCAGCAGTTATTAGCTCTTTAAACGTAAGAGTTACTGGTGGAACTTTTAGTGGCGGAACAGTTTATATTTGGGGAGCAAACTAATGACTTTATTTGAAAGAATTCACGATATTGCAACTGGCAAAATTACGGAACGACCATATACAAAAGAAGAAATTGCTGAAAATAAAGCAAATGAAGAAAGATTGATTGCCGAAGCCGCTGCGTATCAAAAAGCAATAGACGATAAAGCTGCAATCTTTCAAAAACTTGGCTTGACTGCTGAAGAAGCACAGACTTTGCTTTCATAATGGCTGAATACCCACTAGGCACAGCTGCCCGATTGGTTCGCGTCGCCCGCGATGAAATCGGCGTAACTGAAACACCCGTAAATAACGTCAAATACAATAACAATAACGGGCTAGCTTGGTGCGGATATTTCGTTGATTGGTGTCTGCCACGTGCAGGCGTTCGCGGAACACCTAAACAGATCAGCACAATTCAAGGCGCAAACGCTATGCGCGAAATTGGGCGATGGGCTAACACGCCGGAAGTCGGTGATTTAATTTATATGGGTTGGGGCGAACCAGGTGCAATCGAACACGTTGGCTTCGTCGTCGAAGTACATAAGGATCACGTAATTACCATTGAAGGCAATACGTCAGATAAAAATCAGGCAAATGGCGGCATGGTCATGGTTAAGAAGCGTCCATTTGATAAGCACGTTATCGGCTTTGCGCGTCCTAAGTACGTTCCATATAAAGGCGAATATCCAAAGGTAGAATTAAGTAAATTAACCGAAGAAAAACCAAAGAAGAAGGGTCTGCTAAAAAAATGAAAGACGTAAAAACAATCGCAGCTAGTTATGCTCGTGCCTTTGCTGGAGCTGCTTTAGCTTTATACTTAGCAGGCGAAACTGATCCTAAGAAGCTAAGCGCAGCTGGGCTAGCAGCGGTCTTGCCACCTTTGCTTCGTTGGTTAAATCCAAAGGACGCGTCATTTGGGGTCAAGTCTGAAAAATGACCGAAGTAATCACAGCGGTCGCGATGGTCGCAAGCTCGACTATTGCTGGAATCGCGGCGTTATTCGCGGCTAAGGCTGAGAAGAATTCCAGACCCGTATCTAATGGCTTTGCTTCCGGCGTGCGTGAAGACTTGAAGGAAATACGATCAATGCTGATTAAGCACATAGAAAATCACGACCGTTAAGACACGCCCATATTTACGCTAATACTTGCATTTGACCAGTCAGGGGCTTCATAGTTAATCCTGCGTACGAGGTTGGCTCGTACCAATATCAGGAGCAAACAAATGAACGTATATCAATGGATCGGATTTATTTGGTTCTTTGCGATGGGCTTTGGCGTTGGTTATTTACGCGGGTTCGACGCCGGGCAAGTTAAAGGTTATTTACGCGGTCGTGCAGTAAATCGCCATATTAGTCAGCTGGTGAAGTAATGGGATTCCTAGACAATTACTTAACCGTCAATCAAAAGGTGCAGCTAGCACATGAAAAGTTTCCAAAGCATAAAATAATTGCCAATATCATCGAACACGATCTAGCCGCAGGTTACGTCCTAGTCCAGGCAGACTTCTACCGCGACGCGAGCGACGTAGCGCCATCATTTAGGGACTTTGCTTATGGAAACGTCGCCTTTTATCCAAATCAAATGAAGCGATGGTTCGTAGAAGATACGACGACCAGCGCGATTGGCAGAGTTTTAAGCGTTGCGCTTGGACTAGATGAAAAGCCAAATCGTGAAACAATGGAACAAGTCGAACGTAGCAAGGCAAAAGACATCAACGCCGACGATCAAAGCGCGTGGGGTATCAAAGCTGCAAGCCAGGAATCAATGCCAACAGCTGCAACCGTTACCGCTGAACTCGAAGCGCAGTTAGGTAGCGAAGTTATGGCTGAATCACCTATCTGCCAGCATGGACACATGATATTCAAGCATGGTGAAAAGAATGGACGTGAGTGGGGCGGCTGGTTCTGCACAGAAAAGACTAAATCGGCACAATGCGAAGCGGTCTGGGCGGTACGTAGCGCAACGACCGGGAATTGGCGGATCAAGTAATGGGCTACGTAGAAATGCTTAAAATCGACCGTGAAACGGGTTTACGCTATATCGTTTACTTCGATGGCGATGGCGATATAAAGCGCGAAAACGCTAAGAAATGCGACACCTGCTATGCCTACAAACGCGAAAGCCAGGTAATGACCGTCTTTATAGCTGGAACAGATGATTGGTTAGAGCTTTGCCAGGATTGCCGGGTTGATT
>Ga0255173_1000238_pt1 | contig 13958 bp, 15 predicted proteins | sample Atl_Atl_RepA_8d_FD_183175 | JGI IMG/M metagenome (GOLD analysis project Ga0255173, IMG submission 183175) | Freshwater microbial communities from Altamaha River, Georgia, United States - Atl_Atl_RepA_8d | ecosystem: Environmental > Aquatic > Freshwater > River | place: USA: Georgia | collected...
TGTATGGAGGGTGACCGTTATCGCTTAGGACTTTCTCTGATACGGTATCGAGCGTTTGCGTATCTGTTCCCCAGTAAAGATAGGCGGTGCCGTATTCCGGAACCGTGATCGACTGCGGACCAATCTGGGACGCTGCCCAATAGGTCGCGTTGGGAGGCTGGTTGGCAACCGCTGCGGTGTGGGTCTGGACGGCGATGTAGACCGTCCCGTTGAACGTGCAGTAACTGTACTGCTGAAACGTCGTCCCAGCCGTCCAAGTCGGAGCCGCAGGCCGGACCAACTGGTAGCGCGTCCAGAAACTGGAGTTAGGCGGCTGGTTGGCACCAGAAGTCGTGTGACTTTGGAGCGCTTGATAGACTGCTCCGTTGAACGTCCTCAACGCGTAGATCGAGATCGACTCACCAGATTTCCATTCCGGCTCCTTCGGCCAAACGATCTTCGAGTCCACGAGGATCGCGAGGATGGAGTCGATCTGACCGATGCAGATCGCCCCGGCGATCGACCCATAATAATCGTATGTCGATGCCCCACCGCCGCCGCCTTTTCCTCCGCCTCCCATGGTGTATCCTTACTTTTTGCCGGGGCGGTTGACGACCGCCTTGGTTTGTTGCTCGTAGACTGGGGAAATCCACCGGACCGCGATCTTCTGCTCGCCTGTAAACCATGGCAGCACGGTCGCCTCTTGGTTGGTCGAGTAGTCGTCCGGGTTGTTGTTTGCGATCTCCAATTCCGGATCCGGTTTGATGTTGCTCGCGCCTTTCATGCTTTAGGTCTCCAAACGTTAGACAGCCGACTCAGCCATGTCGCGTCCCTTGTGTCTGAGATCACAACTCCGACGTGATCGCACGAATGAACGAAGCGATCTCCACCGAGCAGGATCCCCATGTGGTGGACACATTTGCCAATCGTGAATCCCAACACGTCTCCAGCCATACGCGAGGCTGGTTCTACGGCTGCGAAATATGGGTTTCCATCGAAGAACGGAGTGATGATCGACGCGTGGTTGTATCGCGCGTGCGCAGTCTGTCCGTCCGGAACGACGATCCCTTCAAAACCTGCCGAAGTGTACAGCGCACCGCACAATTTGGCGCACGAGACACCGTCTCCTTTGCTGCAACTATTGGCGGCGAACGGAGTGCCGATCCACGAGACGGCCTCGGCCTCGAGGACAGCCAAACGTTCTGGAGTCCACCACGTCACTTTTTTCCTCCTCCGATGTTCTTCGAGACCCGGAACATCGACGGGTTGCTCGGCGGCAGGAACGGATGCCCGCCGAAGTTGAGCGCGTTTGAGAACTTGCTTGAGCAGGTGTTGAACGCACCGTCGCACCCGGGGTAAAGCGCAACAGTTGTCCCAGCCGCAGGGAATGGCGTCGGGTCGCGGGACAACGTCACCGTGAGCGATCCAGCGGACAACGCGGTGTTGTTGATGATTGCACGTCTGACCATCGAGGCCCCGGATCCGATCTCGATCCATCCACCGGAAAACCAACCCGCTGAAATCGTTGGAAGAACACCGACAACCCGGGCGATTGATCCGAGGACAAACTCAAACGGGAAACCAGCCGTCCCGGGGTTCGTGATCGTGCCGGTGAACTTCCAGTTGCTCGTCAGCAGTCCGCAGCCGACTGAGAACAGCGAATGGTTGCAGCCAACCTGCATGCGGAAACGCGGATATTGGCGGTCGAACACAGTTCCAGCCGATACGGCTTTGGCGGTCAAACGAGAACCATTAACGGCGACGCTGACGACGTCTCCAGTGAAAAGAACCTGCGAGTCTGTACCAACAGAGCCAACCACGTCGACCGACTTGATGGTGAGGCGCAGGGGAGCCTCAGACTGGTTTGTGGCGATCTTCACAAACGGATCCGCGGCGACAACGTCTGACCGGACGTCGATCTCATCCCGGTCGAGGAAAAGGCTTTGCTTGATTGATCCGTGGTCAATTTTGCGTGCCGTGTATGTCTGGCCGAGTACCGTCAGATTGCGCTCAAACGAAGTCAGCCGTGTCGTGGTCGTCGTGCCTTCGATGGTCTGGCTCAGCTCGTAAATGTATCCGCGTGTAAGCAGCAGGCCGAGATTCTTGGACGTGATCTGGTCTGTTCCCTCAAAGTATTCCTGCGGGACCTCTGAGACGAGAAAGCGAGCCTCCGCAACACTGTCGTTGCTCCAGTCGAGCTGGAGTCTTGGACGCTGCACACGAGCGAGGACAAGCGGGGCGACGACAGTGGCGTCTTTCGATAGCGCACCGGGTGCGGATGATACTGTGATCGTTGTCCCGACAATCGAAACGACGCGTGAACGAGCAACGATTCCAGCGGGCTGCATGAACGCCAGCCAGTCGCCGACCTTGAATCCATTTGCAGATTGGACAGTTAAAGTGACCGATGCCGCCGCGATGTTTGCTGAAAGGTTTGTCGCAGACCGCCACACCGGAACCCAAAACGATCCTCCAGTCCCGTGAAGCTGGAAGAACCGCAGCATCTTCCCAATCTCGTTTTGATTCTGCGAAATCGCTCGGAGTTCAGACTCCGATGCGTTCGTCAAAGTGTAGACCTTCTCGAACTTCTCGCGTCCAAAACCGATCTGGTCGCGGATCGCCTTGTTCTCGAACGACTGTCCGAACTCGCGCCAATCCACCGGAAGCGCAAAGATCTTTGGCGTGATGAAGTCTCCGACAATTCCTCCAGACGCAGTCTCGTAAATCGTTTGGTTGACGTAGCTGTATGTCGGAGGAGCCGCGAAGTTGTTGATCGGAGGCCACCATCCACCGATGTTCCACATGACATAATTCCTGCCAGTGGCCGGTGTGAACGAGTTCCCGGAAACCTGCACGTTTGTGTGACCGGGATATGTTGGGAACAGGTCGTAGTCGTAGAGATAAGCGACGACGAATCCGTAGTCTGCGGCGACTGTGTAATTGTAGTAGGTGACAGCGCCTTGAACGATTGTAGCTGTGTTCCGGGTGATCGAGATGTCTTGGAAATACGGGATCCGATAAAGCGGAGCGCCGGTCACACGGTTCCAGTTGTACGCGCTCAACTGGACAAATCCCCAGACATTCGTGGCCTTGTTGTTGTAGATCTTGGTCCCGATCTGAGGCCATGTGTCCGCGTAGTAGCAGACGCCTTGATAACCGTCGAAAAAGTTGCGAGTGACGACCGCACCCTTGGTGATTGACACCGAAAGACCGTGCAAAGGTGCGCGTTGAGTCGTGATGTTGTACGACCCGGAAACCTTGCAGTCTTCGACGACCACGCCGGTCGCGTAGAGATAATTTGCGTTTGCGTCAATGTAGCCACCAATCGAGACGCAGGTGTTTTCTGCGACAACTGTCGAAACTCCGGACGCTGTGCAGTTTCCGACGTCTCGGAATATGCATCGGCGGACGATTGCGCCCTGCGATCCGTCTGAGTTTGAGGACGACAGCTTTGCAAAGACCGTGAACGATTCTGGGGTTCCTCCGACTAGATCAGTCGAACCGACACCGACGTTGAAGAACTCGCAGTCCTCCACGACGGTTCCAGACCCGAAAACCGAGATGCAGTTTTTCGAGTATCCGTTGTTGTTTGCCTCGTTGTGGTTGGCGTCGAACGAGATGCCTTTGATCAGTGCGTTATTGCAGGGCTGACCTCCGAACGGAACTCCGGACGGGGCTGTCGAGTAGATCATCCGCATGATGTCTCCCGGCATTCCTCCGACACCTCCGGCCCTCAACTGCGGGCTGTTGTCACAAATTCGGAGCGTCGTCTTACCGATTCCGCGGCCAGTGATTTTGACGTTGTCCTTTGGGTATCCAAAGTTGGTGTCCCCAAACAAGATCATGTTGTACGGGGCAGCGTAAAACGTCGAGTTAGTCGACCCAGTCACTCCGAGCGTGTATACACCCTCCGCAAGCTCGACACGCCCTTGCGCTATCAGCACCCAGTTGATTCTAAGTGCAGCGTTGGTGCCGGTGTTGGCGAGCGGCGTGAACGTGTTGGGCGTGTAGGCTCCGGTCGATTCATTGTAGTATTCCGGACGAAACGGTTTGTCCGCGTCCGTCAATGCAGGGCCAACCCATCGATTCGGAGCGTCCCATCCTGCGGTGCTCGGGCCGTCGTCGAACGAGTATTCCTTCGCGCTGATCGCGTATTCCTCGGGTCCGTTCTCGATGAGATCCATCTCGAACTTTGCCACCGAATCGTTGAGCCACCGGACCTCAGTGGACTCAAGACGGCCCCAGACGACGGGGCAGACATAGTCGGTCGCGAGCACCCACGCAGGTTCGACCGTTGTGTAAAGTTCCCACTGCGACCAGTCGGCCTTGTGCGCCAGCTTAAGCTTCCCCGTGATCGGAGCGTTTGTCCTGTCGGACCACACGACGCTCGACTGGTACAGCGGAACCAGTATCGGCTGCGTTTTGTAGTCTCTCAGCAGCGCGGCAAACGTAAACGCGGTGGATCCCTCCAGAGTGTAGGATTGCTGGAGCCGCATCCGGATTGTGTGAGCGTGCGGCCTGCGTGCCTCATGTCCGGACAGCGATTCCTCAAACTGGCTGACAGCCTCAAACGTAGCTCTGACGCTCGACTCCCAGTCCGGGACGTCGTTGACTAGGTAGGATGCGAGCGAGTTGATGGTCGTTGCGATCATGAGGCGGTGAACTCGTGAGCGTGTTGTTTGAGAATGTCGATGAGAACCGTGCGCCCTTCGTTGGATCGAGCCCAGTCAGAGAGCCGACGAGGATCATCGAAGACGCCCATGTTGAGCGTGATCGGAGCCGGAGCTGCGCCAGAGGTGAACATCGGAGAGGTCGCAGGTCCTCCGGATGTCATGGCTTCGAGCGTGCCGACACCAATGCGGTCCACAGCGTCAGCCGGGACAACGTACTCACCGCGGTGGACGATGCCTGCAACGGCATTGGGATCCCCATCGCCAGTGTAGCCACCCTCCTTGAACGCTCCGGTGGCTGCGAGGACCGCAGCAATCGCCGCGAGACCGACACCCACCGCGATGCCCCAAGAACTAATCGATGCGAGTGTCGCGTTTGTCGCCAATGCCGGTGTCTTGGCTGCTTCACCAGCGTTTGCGATCGCGACGTCTTTCGCCACAAACGCAGCCTTGAATGCTCCCCATGCCGTCATAACCCCTTTCATGATGACATGTGACATAATCCATGCGGCCACCATGTCTGCAAATGACTGGATCAGACTCTTGATGATTCCGGTGCCAATATTCGCAAGCGCAGCGCCCCACGTCATTGTTCCGTAGATCAACCCTTGAATGCTGTTGGAGATCGATGCTGTCGCTGCATTGAACACGTCCGCAAACGTCTGGGCCATTTGCTGGGCAACGGTGCCGAACTGGTTTTGGAGATTGATGAGTGTGGCCGAAAAGTTTTCGGAAAAAGACTCCGGGTCTGGCCCCATTCCCATCCGCTCCGTCTGGATTCCACCGGATCGACTTTGGAGCTTCGCCATCCGTTGTTCGATTGCGAGCTGCTCGGACGGGAGCGCCTTTTTGCTGAGTTCGTCGAGAGACGCGATCTCGGACTCGATGATCTCTGCCTCCTGCTCGAGAAGTTTTTTACGAGCTGCGAACTTCTCGGCGCTCGTCGTCAGCCACGAGTTCTCAACCCGGGCCTTGCGTTCATTGATGATGTCCAGCTTCCGAGTGAGGTCGATCTCTCGCTCCTTGAGAGTTACCGCCATGTCCATCGGAGGTTCTGCGCCGCCACCCTTTGCTGGAGCTGGAGTGCCAGCGGCGGTAGTGATTTCCCTGCCTTGCAGGCGTGCATCACGCAGTTCCTTAAGTCTCTTGAGCGCAGAATCACCAACCGAGAAATCTGAGATTCCTCCTAGTTCTCGGAACGCTTGCGTCGACGAATCGAAGAACTCTCGTGCGTATTCGGTGCCAGCTTCCGCTCCCTGCTTTGCGATGTTCCAAGATTTGGAGAAGTCCGGAGCCTCGAAAGCCTCTTCGACGGCCATCGGTAGCTTCTGGATGCTCACGCCGAGAGCCCCGAACGAGGAGTTCAGCTTCTCGATGATGACATTGATTGCTGTCCGGAACGCTGAATTGAATGCGCTGACCGCCGACTGGAATGCGTAGATCAGCCCGTTTTTGACGTAATCAAAGACGGCAGCGAACGGCACCAACAGATTAAGTATCAGCGTCACGACGCCTTTCATCGCGGCGTTGATTGACGTCAGAAGCGCATTGCCGACTTGGATCCAGAACGTGCTCGAGCTGAGGTAGTCGCGGAGCTTCGCGAACATCGAACCAACAGCATTGATTCCCAGCTCAAATCCGGCCTCGACTGTCAAAGCAATGAAGTCGCCGAAGCGCCCAGCCTTGAACTCGTCGATTGCTACCCCGACGAATGCCCCAATCTTCTGGCCGATACCCGTGAGGTCGATTGACTCGAAAGCCTCGAGGACTGCCTGCACAGTGGGGCCAAGCTGGTCGAGGATACCGGCAAACAACTGGGTCGCCTTGTTTGGTAGCCGATCGAACGAGTCGGAGATGGCGTCGAGAACCGGGACGTTCCGGGAAAGGACGTCCGGCATGTTGCCGAGGACCTTCTCAGCGTTTTGGATAGCTCCACCCTCTGCAAAGAGTGGCAGCAATTCAGCCCCGGACTTCCCGAAAATCGCCATGGCAGCCGCGGAACGCTGGGCCGGGTCTGCGATTGCGGAGATGGCAGCGGCGACCTGCGCAAACTGGTCTTCCGGCGCAAGCGTTGCGATGCTCTGAGCCGAGATCCCGAGGCCAGCCAAGGCATCGGCAGCAGCGCCACCACCGGAGGCGGCCTCAACGATCGTGCGTTGCAGGCGATTGATCGTTCCGCCGACAGCCTCGGCACCCACTCCAGCGTCTTGGAAGGCTTGCCGCAGAACTATCAGTGACCGGGCGGAGATCCCAGTCCGAGCCGACAGATCAGACAGTTGACCTCCCAGCCTCGCAGTGGCCACAGCAGCCGCGCCAAGGGCCCCGAGACCAGCAGCCCCAGCCAGAGCCGTTCCGATGGCTAGAAGGCTCGTTTTGAGGCTGCTGGCAGCGCCGCCGATGGCTTTGAGGCCAGAGGCGACTTCCGCCGATCCAGTCAGCCCTATTTTGATCCGCAGATTTGTGTCAGCCATGGCCCTTCGCTTTCTTCAGTAGTTGCTTCTGGAGTCGCTCCATAATGGGGCGACCCTCCTTGACCTGCGTCGCAACAGTCGCGGCGTAGGTGACGTGCAGACTGAGGAGCCCATCAGATGCGTCAATCCGAGAGGCTGCCTCCATCAAAAGTCGAAGCTGGGCCGGACTGTGATCGACGGCTTGGGAGACCGTCATCCCTAAGCGGACCGCGCACTCCGCTACATGCTCGGCGAGGTTGACAGAAGCTGCCTTCCCAACTCGCCGCTTGACCCCGGCACCAGCCGCTCCTGCCGCGAAACCCGGCGGCGGAGCCACGCGAAAAAAGACTCGGAGTTCAGCTCCTCCCCGGCCGCAAGGATCGCCTCGTGCGACTCAAGACGTAAGTTATCAGACCAGCCCGCGGGCTTGTCACAGAGGAGTTCCACGAGTTTTGGCTCGTCGTCGATGGCGGCGAGGTACTGGGGGAGGAGTCGAATCGGGAGCTGCCGGACCTTCACGGTCTCGTTGCTGCCGTCGACGTAAGCGGCGACCATCATCCGGCCGCCAAGGAGGGTTTCTGTTTTCGTGTCCATTTGGGTTTCAGTTTCTCGGCAAAGCGTACCAGCCGGCAGGGATCGTCACGCGGTTTTGGCTTTGGACGATCTTCCCGCTTGAGTCCGGAACCCAGACGCGGGCTTTGACTGGTTCGGCCAGCCGAACCGGATCACCGCTTGGGATAAGAATCACTCGGCTGGCGCATCCGTTGCTCGTGATCGTCAATCCGGCGGCGAAGATCGTCGCGAAGATCTTTTTGGCCTTTGGCTTCTTCACCGGTCTTGTCCTCTCGTGCGAGTCCGTGCAGCCATTTGAGGAGCGCCGTGATGATTTGTTCGATCCAGTTCATCCGCGGCCTGCAACTACCTCAAAGCGCTCGAAGAACTCGACCCCACGCATCCGGTGCGTTTTGGCTGCGTAGTCGTGCGCGTCGCGGTAGATCAGCCAATGACCGGAGGCATCCGTCTCGACTGCCACAACTCCAAAGAGAGAGGAGCCTTCGGTGGCTCCCCTCTCGCGATACAGTTCGGTGATCCAGTCGAGAATCACTCTCCCTTGGGCTTAACGGAATCCGAAGCAACGATCAGACCGATGCCAGCGGAGACCGCGGCGATGGTCGCCGTGAGATCCACATTGGTCATTGGGTTGCCGTCGAACAGCGCCACGAGAGCGCCTCCAACAGCCACGAGGATCGCTCCGATTCCGGCAACAGTGGTCTTCCAGTTAGTCATTCGTTTCCTTTGGTTTGTCTTTTGCCTCTTCCTTCTTTGTGCCGCGCAGTATGCGATAGAGCATAATGCACGCGATGATGCATGTCGCGATGGAGCCGATGTGGGATGCGACCTCCCCAAGTGGTCGCAGCCAGTGGATCAGCGCAGAGGACAGCCCAGAGGCCATCCCAATCGCTCCATCTCGCACGTCGTGGACGTGGTTTGTGACATCATTCGACTGCATTGGTCTGGGGCTTCAAAGCCTCCGCCGCGATCATAATCTTCTCAGCAATCGGCAACGCGACTCGGGCGTTCTGAAGGCCGCCAGCCTTGGTTGCGATGTCGAGACAGTTGACGAGCGCTTGGGCTTCGGCAGAGGTGAGTTCGATGGTGATCTTTGGTTCCATGTGGTTTCGTTGTTAGACCGCCCACGGGAGCGGCGGGACAACGATGGCAGGCGTGATCTGATCGTCAATCTGCTGCTGGACGGATGCCTCGGTGGCAACCTTGTCGATGCCGGAATTCCAGACCCAGTTCAGCACGTCGGACTCTGTCAGATTGGAAAGGTCGATGAAGTCAGCAGGATCCGCCGGAGAGAACGAAGCAGTGCCGTAGCAGGTGCCGCCGTACGTCTTGCCGTCGGCGGTTTGCTCGCCGTTGCACCGCCAAGCGGCGGTTACGACGACGTTGGTAAGGTTGCCGTCGACCGGCTTGACCCAGATTTGTTCGATTTTCCAGTTCATGGTTTAAGCGTTGGCAATGGTTGTGACCGTTCCAGAGGATCCGCGGTATTTGAGCGCACCACCCTCCACATAGAGGACACCGCCTCCCGAAGGATTGGCCGACGGAGCGGTAGCGTTTCCGAGGTGCAAAGTCTTAGCGCTTGAAGTCGCCGCTGAAGTCATTCCGACCAGCAGATTCCCATCCTTTGTCAGCCGCATTTTTTCCGACAGCGTCGTCGCAGCGGTAGTCGTCCGCGTGACGAAGATCATGTCAGCGGTGCCGTAGGCGGTCGCGTCGTTGAGGACGGACTTGATGCCAACGTGCGGCCTTTGACCGTTTGCGCTCGCCGATCCGAGCAAAAGCAGTCCGCCGTTGTTTCCTGCCACACCAGTGTCAGACAAAAACAGCGCAGAGCCGTCGCCGTTGTCAGCCACGGATGTCGTTGTCTGCCCTGCGCCTTGGATTTGGACCCGATTTAGCATCGAGTCGGCCATGCCGATTCCGAGTCGGCCTTGGTAGTTGATGTGCAGCCCGATTGCGGACGTCGGTCCGGTGAAGAATTTCAGACCGTAGGAGTCATCGTACTGGGTCTCCGTGGCACATACGATTGGGTCAAACCCGTACGCGCTCAACCCGCCCGACCTGTATCCGATCGCGAACATGGTCCTTGCGGCCGTGTTTGAAGCCGTGTTTGAGAACAGGATGCGTTGACCTGTCGCGCTTCCGCCAATCTCAAACTTGGCTTGTCCAATGGACGCTGTCCCAAGGCCAAGATTTCCAGACGAATCGAATGCCATCCGGAGGGTCCCGCTGTCTTGAAAAACGAAACTCCGGTTCTGGTCTGTGTAGAGATACCAAGGATTGCTTTGACCACCTGCAACAAAACTGATTGTCGAGATGCCAGAAGCGCTTGAGTTTTGGATCCGGAATTCGGACGGTCCGTTATATACAAGGTGCAAAGGATATGACGGAGTCACGCCAATGCCAAGTCTACGACTGCTGTCTATGTACACTGCATTGCTACCACCAACAGCCATCGCAAGTGTATCCGCGGCTGGGGCATAAAAACCAGTGTTGGTGTCACCGGATATTGTTAAAGAAGGTGCAGAAGTGCTACCAGCCTCCAGCACCACAGGCTGCGTTTTTGGATCGGTCCAAGTGACGCCGCCAACCAGCGTTCCGTCCAAATTGTTGGTCGAACGATCGTAGGCGACTGAACCAAGCCCCTTGGTGAAATCCAAGTCGACGATGGCACCGATGCGCTCGCAGATGACGTTGTCGACCCAGAGCGTTGAAGCGCCACTTGTGTCGATCTTCAAAAACTCAGTCGTCGGCATGACGAACTCGCCAGAATAGTTCGCCCAAGCGGTTGTGATATTAAATGTCGCCACCGCTATGTTTGTTGAAACAGTCCTCCAAGAAATGCTTGAAGCCACAGTTCGCTTGTGAGCGGCTCTAATTCTATATCGTTTCCCCGCCGAAAACTGCGTCACCCCGTTGTTGTACAAGGAGCTGACAGCAGTCCCGTCAGTTCCGGTCATTTTGGCGGATGCAGTGCTTCCGAGATCAGGACTGTAGTCTGTCGTGTCTCTGATGATTGAAGCGGTGCCAGCGGTGTACTCACCCCAGTTCGCAAAAACGTCTGCCCCTCCTGCTCCAGCAGTCTCGAAGCCTCCGTTATTGGTGGTCGTGTTCGCTAGCTGAGTCTGCGTCCCCCACTGGTCGGCAGGGCTGACTCCGGTCTCGATGAGATCCGTCACGTCGGCTGCACTCAGTGCGCGGTTGAACAGGACGGAGCGGTAGATTGGTTGAGTAAAGTTCTGGCTTCCTGTGAAGTAACCTCCAACTCGAAATGCTGCCGATGACGTCCAGTTAAAGCCACTAGAGGTGTTCGATAGTGTTAATTGGGTTCCGTTCAGATATACTGACATCACTCCAGACTGACTCACTAAAACTACATCGACGACCTGCCCCGCGTAGGAAGATGCGGTGAATCCTGTCAGATCAGCGTTTGCGGCAACGCCGGAAACGGTCTTGTTTACGCTCCAAGCGTTGATGCTATTAAGCATCATTCCCATGTAATTCGACGCTCCTTCTACAATCGAAAAGACTACAGGCGTATCGCTAGAATTGACTGATGTTGGGACCTTAAAGCGCGCCCACACAGAGAAGTCTCCTGTCCCAAGCGCCTGCCCCGTCAGCGTCGTAGTTGCAAACGCGGAAGACCCAATGTTGCCAGCCCCGCAAATCCCAGCGTAGTCGCTCGCGGCAGCGCGGATGGAGGACTTAATGTCTCGACCTTGGACGCTAAGCGTCCCCGAGACCTTGGCGTTCCCAACAACGTCGAGCGGAACGGTTGGGCTTGTCGTGAGCACACCAACACGGTTGTTGACCGAGTCCACGAACAGCGTGTTCGTATCGACCGTGAGGTTTCCGGTGATGTTTGATGGACCGTTAATTTGGTCCCCGGGCTTCTCGATGTTCCAGCTCATGTCAGAGAATCTTCCACGCGGTCCCAGTGTAACTCAGCACCAGCACGGCGAAGTTTCTGTTTATGGTGTACGTCGACGAGTTGGTATCCGAGACGACTTTTGTTCCGGCGTTCACCGTGATGGGGAACGAAACACCTTGGCCCGACGTGTCCGCAATCTCGATGCGCTGCGTGAGGCTCGGAGGATCCGGCAGCGTGACGGTGACTGAAGATGCGCGGCTTCCGGCCTGCACCAGATAATTGGTGCCAGCGACAAGTGTGGTTGTGTAAGGAACGCCAATCGGACTTGCTGGAGTCGTCAAACCGTTGACCGGAGAGGTCTCGCCTTGCAGGACGATTCCGGTTGCTGGATCGACAGTGAATGTGCCTTCAGCACTCAAGTCGATAGGCGTCGGCGGGTTGTTATCGAACGAAGTCTGGACAGTGACGTTGTTCTCGCTAGGGGCAACATTGGTGACGGATCCGAACCCTTTATTGGCGACCGATGAATCCGCTGTTGGTGCGGTATTGTCCCATGCTGCTGCACGCCCAACAGTGTTCGCCGACGGGCTAGACAACGTCATGTCGGCAACGCCACCAGATATGCCTCCGGTGTTTTCCACGGCACCAGTATTGTCGAATGCCGCCGCTCTGCTGACCGTGTTTCCGTCGGGTCCAGTGTTTGGAGCGAGCGCAAAACCCTTCCCGATCGGAGTCGAGTCCGGAAACGGGGCGGTGTTTTCAAACGAGGCCCCAAGGGAATTTGTCTTCCCTGTGGGGCTCGTATTGTCCCATGCCGCAGCACGGGCCGGAGTGATCGGATCGGCTGGCATGGCTTGGTCCTACTTAGGCGAGGGTTCCAGTGTTGAGGGTCGAGTGCAAAACTCGGGCCTCAAACGTTGCGGCGACGATGTTTTCTCCGAAGCTGACTTCACCGGAGATTTTGATCTGCACCCAGACGTCGACGGTGTTGAAGATCGCGTCGTTCTGGCCGTACTGCTGGAGCTTCAGCCAGCCGCGCTTGGTGGATCCTTCGAGCGGGTTGTACTGGGTCGAAGCGCCGGTCAGAGCCAGCGTTCCCCAGATCAGCTCGAACGCCTTCGGGCTCATCTCCTGCGCGGTGAGGTTGATCGAGAGCTGGCGCTTGGTCTCGAGCACATCATAGAGGCGCAACACTCCGGGAGTCGGAGCGAAAATATCGCGCTCCTCGCGCTCGTGCTGAACGGTGACCTCAGAAAGAATGCCGAGATCGACCCAGCTTGCGTCGTTCGCCGCGGGTTTGACAGTCCGAAGACTGGTGGGGCTGAGTTCTGGCGTGAAAAAGCCGTGGTTGCCGAGGATGACTGCTCCGGTGTTCATTTGTGTTTTCTATCAGTTGAGGGTTGAGAGTTTGGTGAAAAACAGGTCATAGGCCATCAGCCCGGGATCCTGCGTTGTTAGTTGAAGCCACTCTGCTGCGGCCTCGAACTTCCGGTCCCCAGCGTTCACCGGGTTCCATGAAAGAACTGACGAAACGACCGCGCCGATCGCGGAATACACGTTCCGATTTGCGCCGCCTACCTCGGTGTTGACGTGAGGGTTTGCGAGCACCCGCACCACGAACTCGGCGTCGAGAGCAAGTCTCCCACCGCCAAGGTCCCGTCGTCCGGCCTTGAGAATGTTTGGCAGCACGATCACGAACCCTTTCGACCGAAGCTGCGTTTCGATCGCTCCGTCCTGCGTGCCATCGTCGATGATGCAGGCGACAGTAGGAGCCGCAGAAAAGAACGCGTTCGCGTCGATCTGCGCCTTGACCGTCGACTGGATGGATCCTATGGCGAGCATGTCAGATTGATCGCAGCGGTGCCTTGGCGCGGTTCTGGCGCTTAAGGATGTACTCGAGCATATCCGCGCGGCTTTCGTCCAAGGCTTGGGCGATTGCGGTCTGCTGCTTCGGCTTCTGCAGGGCGACAGCGATCTCTCCGGAAGACTTGTTGCCGCCCCATTTGAAAGTCATCTCGGCCTTGTCGGCATCGGTCTTAAAACCGACAGACGACAGGAATCGGTTGTAGCGATCGAGCAGCGTCCTGTAGACGTCGATGTCGTCTTTGATCGCAAACTTTTGGATGACGCTTTTCAGCCTTGTGGAGTATCCGAGGAACCCGCGGCCACTCTCGCGGATGTTGAGTTCCTTTTGGACTGCTATCGCTTGCAGGTTCAGTCGCTTGCCACCTTTGATCCGTTTCGATCCGTAGGTTTTGCCGCGACGATTGAACGCGAACTTGCGCGTCTTGATGTCCTGCGAAACGCCTTGCGTCTTGTAGGCTCGTTCCCAAGCGGAAGGACGAATCTTGACACCTTCTCCAGACTTCAATGCGGCCAATCGTTCAGCACGAATGACGCCTTTTCCCGGGGAAAAGG
>Ga0255173_1000265_pt1 | contig 13077 bp, 32 predicted proteins | sample Atl_Atl_RepA_8d_FD_183175 | JGI IMG/M metagenome (GOLD analysis project Ga0255173, IMG submission 183175) | Freshwater microbial communities from Altamaha River, Georgia, United States - Atl_Atl_RepA_8d | ecosystem: Environmental > Aquatic > Freshwater > River | place: USA: Georgia | collected...
TATTCACTAAAGAATCACCTGTGATTCCGTTTGTAGATGCCATTATTTTATTACCTCTTTTTCAAATAACCAACCAATAGTTTTACGATGAGCCTGTTCCCATGCTTCTACTCGTTCATGTTTATCTAACTCTTTGTGATTGTCTATCATATCATGACATTTGTAGCAAAGACTAGCGATGCGGTAGTCATGAGCCTTGATACCTGTTCCTTTGCCATCACGTTGCTGATTAGAGTGAGCAGCACAAACTGTTCCATCTTGTCTTCCGCACATAGCACAAGGAAAATCTCTTACAGCTTCTAATAGTTTTTTATTACGATAGTTCATATAACCTTTGAATAAGTTTAGCAACACCACCAACAAACCACACGATACAAATAATAACTATTGCATCTATGATTGCTTGTTTCATAGTTCCCAACTCCATCCAAGACTAGAAGCCCATCGTTCACAATTCTCTTGGTATTCTGTCATCTCTTTTGTAGTAAGTTTTGTAGTAGACTTCACAAGCTCTACAGGATTACCTGCTATCTCTGTTTGGTATCGTAAGAACTTGTATCCTAACAACTCATGAACAGTGCTAGGGTCTTCACCAATATAATTAGCGATTGACCCATATAGCGACCACAGTCTTTCATTCTGCTCTAAACTTCTCACTGCTTTTTCTTCAGTCACATTCACTCTCCAGCGTTTAGATAAGTCTAGTGACTTAATCTTTTCCAAGAAATTCTCTAGGTTGTACTTCGTTAAAACGAATCGAATCATATTTATCACTCCATCCTTTAGACTTAAACGTCACACCTTCTTTAGACGTGGCTTTATAAATAATATCATCACCAAATAATTCTTTGCATTGTTTTATAAAATCATTTATCGTCATGGTGATTCTTTGTATCGCAATCCTTTTTTATCAAACCAAAAATACCATTTACCCTCTACAGGATAATTTCTTTGCTTTTGTAATAATACAACACAATCAGGTTTTTTCCTAGCTTCATCTTCTGTAATTTTTCCACTCTCAACTTCAATTTCTTTTTCTCTGTTCCTGTACACACAAATTATGTTATCGCACAAATTGCGAATATGGCTCGATCCTAAAATGTGAGTAGCATCTGGAACTTCTTTCTCATCGGACATCTTACGAGTGTGAGCCACAAGAAAAACGTGTGTCTGTGTATCTCTTGTGGTTGTCGCTAAAGTATCTAGAAACAATTTCTGCTTCTCATAATTGTCTTCAGAAATGTCTGACATCTTCATTAGTGAGTCAATCACAAATACATCGCAACCTAAAACATGTTTACCATAATGAATGGTTGCAATCATGTCTTGTGATGTAGTAGATCCTGTCTGATCGTAAATGTATAACTTGTCTTTAGCACGTTCGCAAAACTTTCTGATAAAGTCATCTGTAGGATCAGTAGTTCTTAATGTTTGCTGAATCATTCGTGCAAGTGTAAGCACAGGTCTCATCTCTAGTGATGATATTAAGCATTTAACATCTTGAGTCATCAAAGACAATATGACTTGTGATAACCACATCGACTTCCCATGACCTGACACACCTGTGAGCACTGTTAATTCAGCAGGTCTTATCCTGAAGTCTTCTTCCGTTTTAATGAAACCCAAAGATTTGCCAGAGTGCATTTCATCATTAAAATATTTAATGACATCTTCAGTAAATATATCCGTACTCTTAATTTTAAATTCTGCATGTTGATATTCTCTTTCATAATATTCGTTAATAACTTTCTTATCGATAGTTAATGATTCTATAACCTCACCTAGATTCATTTAGCACCATCCCATATACTCTTCTTTTTTTCTATTTCTGTATCCCATCTTGATTGATTGATGTAAGTTAATGGCATAGGTATGAACATACCATCATTTTCTTTCCATTGTTTAGTTTCTTTCATAAATTTAACATGGCTGATAATTTTCTCACCAATCTTATCAAGCTTCCTTGATTTCCATTTTTTAAGACAAACTTCTTTAGCAACTTTCTTTGGATACAAACTCCAAAATGTATCAAAATGAACTATAGATATTTCTTTTTCTTTTTCTTTTTCTTTTTCTATGCTAGCAATGTGATAGCAGTCACCCTCTAACCACCCTTGTAGTTTAGCTAAAGTCTTGATTACAAAAGATTTATCCTTTCTTAAGGCAAAAGCTATGCCATCTATGTCAGGAAGTTCACCATTCTTTCTGCTAGCAAGACACCAGCACTTTGCTAGCATTGCTTGACACTCGTCTGAAAGACCCATAAAGTCAGGGTCATTCAGTAAATCATCACCATAAACCTTGAACCAAGTCATCTTTTGTTGGAATCTTGGATTCATAGGAGTATAGTGTTGAAACCTCTCCCAATTTTTAATTCTCAAAATAAACACTCCCCATATAAAGCTACCATATCCACAACTTCCTTCTTTTGTGGTATAATATCTAATTTAAATTCTGGTCTATTTTCCATAAACCATTTAGCCTCTCGTCTAGTAGCAAACCGTCTCAAAGGTTCACCAAACTCATCTAGAACGATAAATCTAAACACTTGCATTACGTCTTACAAGGATCTCTTGTATTTGTTCTGCACGTTTAGCAGGAATTGGTTTCTCTGCATTTTTAGCCCACATTTGTACAGCTTGAATAGATATATCTAACGCATAAGCCATCTTACGTCTAGAGTTTCCAAAGTGTGATAAAGCTTCTGTAAATGTCATTACTATCTCCTTTTGTTGAAATGAAATGCGACTATATCACCATAATAAAAACTTGTCAATTATTTATTTTTATATTTTTCTTGACAATAATTTAAATGAGAGTAGAATGGCTAAACATTGAAAGGAGACGTTATGAACTGGGGATGGGATAAAGATAAACATTATACATGGTATAACCAATGGGACTTCAAAACACCTAGAACATATAGGGAACGTTATGGAGTAAATTATAAACGTGATAATGATTACGAAGAAGAAAACTTTACACAAAAAGTATTTATTATGATAGTATGCGTTTTCGTAATTGGATATGGAGTAATACAATGGATGGCTTAAGAAAAGTGTCAGAAATATTGCAAGACATGGTAGCAGAATTTAAAAAGTCTAATGACGAGTGGGAGAAAAAATATGGATCAACAAATGTATCACGACCAAGTAATGATGGAGAAACAAATGATGGAAGTAAACAAATACATAACGGAGGGAAGTAAGATGGGAGTATATGTAAAATTAATGAAAGCAAGATTAGAATTAGCAAAAAGAAAGCTAAACAAATCTGGTCATAATAAATTTGCTGGATATAAATATTTTGAATTAGGTGATTTCTTACCAGAAATTCAACAAATATTTGCAGACTTAAATTTATGTGGCATTGTATCTTTTGGTCAAGAGTTAGCAACATTAACTATTACAGATATGGAAGATAGTTCTCAAACACAAATTACTAGCCCTATGTCTACAGCAGCATTAAAAGGTTGCCACGAAGTACAAAATCTAGGTGCTGTACAAACTTATATCCGTAGATATTTATGGGTTGCTGCATTAGAAATTGTTGAACATGACGTGGTAGATGCTAGTGCTGGTGCTGCAACATTTAAGATGAAAGATACTAAAGCAGAGGACTTTATCTAATGGAACAACGTAGCGAAGAATGGTTTAAGGCACGACTAGGCAAAGTAACAGCTAGTCGTGTAGCTGATGTATTAGCAAAGATTAAAACAGGTGAGTCTGCATCTAGACGTAACTATAAAATTCAATTAGTCAGTGAACGTTTGACTGGTGAAAAGCAAGAAACATATATTAATCAAGCAATGCAAGATGGAATTGACAGGGAGTTCTATGCTCGTGAGAGATATGTTCAGCAACATGGTGAAGTGGAAGAAGTAGGATTTATTCAGCATCCTACTTTAGAAGCTGGTGCTAGTCCAGATGGGTTAGTAGGTGATGATGGATTGATTGAGATTAAATGTCCATTAGGTACAACACACACTGAAACTCTAATGACACAGGAAGTACCTAGCAAGTATATACCACAAATACAATGGCAATTACGTTGTACAGGTCGCAAGTGGTGTGACTTTATTAGTTATAATCCAATGTTTCCAGAGAATCTTCAATTATTTGTAAAACGTGTTGAAGCTGATGAACAATATCAATTAATGTTAGAAAAAGAAATAAGTGATTTCTTAATTGAAGTACAAACTGTTATTGACAGACTAAAGGAGATCAAATGAGTTTAACTGTAGAACAAAAAGATAGAATTAAAGCTTGTTGGAGTAACATAGATGCTTCTCGTTTTATTGAATTAAAAGAGAGACAACAAAATGTTTATATCAATAAGCTTGATGAAGTAGTAACAAGCATAGTAAAAGAAAGTCCTGATTGCTTTAGAGGATCAGTTGTTCAACGTATTTATTTAAAAGGAAAATATAATGGCACAGTATGATAATACAAATACATTTTCGTTATTTAAAAACGATAAAGGTGATAATCCAAAACGTCCAGACTACACAGGTAATTTAAATGTAGATGGTATTGAATTTAGAATTAGTGGTTGGATTAGAGAAGGTCAGAAAGGTAAGTTTATTTCTGGATCAGTTCAGATTAAAGAAGGTGAAGTTAAGCCTGCTTCTAAAGAAGATGAGGATGTTCCTTTTTAGGAACACCCTCTCTTGGATTACTTATTCATTACATACATTGTTACTTCGAAACCGAAACGCATTTCAGTAGCAGCTGGTTTTGTCCACATGATGTTTGTCCTTATAAAATCCAAGCAATTTGCCTGTAAATAAATTTTCCTCATTTATATAGGCAAAGTCAAACATAAAATAATTATAATTACCTAATGAAAATACGGAGGCACTATGGAAGAATTTATAGACTTTGATAATAAAAGTGAATTAGCATTTACACCTGAAGGTAAGTTATTGATTTCTATGCTAAATCAAGCAATAGAAGATGCGTTGTATGTATCTCCAAAACATAAAGGAGGCATTACAGAAGGCAGTAGTAGAAGTATGGCAAGTAAAAATAATTTAGCTAATAGAACAAAAGTAGAAGCGATACAGTGGTTATTTGACGACAACGATATTTATGAGTTATGCTGTGAACTTGCAGGCACGCATAAAGATAAAGTAAGGCAATTCATTATAAATAAGATAGGTGCAAAAATTATTTATCCACTTGTTTACGGATTCTATAGACCAGATGGAAGCTAATACGTTAGACTTATACATGAGTTGTTATGCTCATGCTGCATATCACGAAGCTGGAACACAACAGGAAATTATTGCTGTGTTTAACGTAATACGCAATCGTGTTAAAACAAAAAACTATGGCAATGATCCATGCGAAGTTGTATATGCCAATGGTCAGTTTCAAGGTGTAACAGATGCTAATCATGAAGAAGTAGATCAGAAAAGGTACTTACAAATTAAATATACAGCTATAGATGCTATTTATTTTAACAAGATTAAGAACCCTATAGGTAATAAATTACACTTCTATGATGACAGTATTGCTACTCCGATAGGATGGAAAAATTGTAACATTAAAATAGGAAGGTTGGTGTTTTGTGAATGAAAGTGCTTGGATAATAGAAGAGTTAGATATAAATGGCAATGTGGTGTGGGAGTGTGTTATACGCCAAAGACCAATTAATATGTCTTGGTATAAAGACATTCCTTCAAAAACACATACATTAAAAATTACTCCATTAATTAAAGATGATTCTAGATCAGAGTTACATACAAATATAAAAAGTTTAAAAGAATCAACAAAAAGATTAACGGAGGCTAATGGTGGATTATAACCCACTCACACAAGAACAAATAATTAATGCTTATAGCAAAGTATTTCCTACTAGATATGAACCAATGACTATAGAAAGAATGATACAGTTTGCAAGAATTATAGAACAATTACATGGGATAAAATATGAAGCCTAGTTTATTTATAGCAACACCAATGTACGGAGGTTTGTGTTATGGCACATACTTTGAATCTATGCTTAAACTACAGGCATGGCTTATATCTAAAGACATAGACGCATACTTCTCATTTCTTTATAACGAAAGTCTTATTACTCGTGGTCGCAATACACTTGTAAATGATTTCTTAAAAGGTGATGCAACACATATGATGTTTATAGATGCTGACATTAGTTTTGAGCCAGAACACTTCTTTAAGATGCTTGATGCTAACGTAGATATTATTTGTGGTGTGTATCCAAAGAAAGAAATAAATTGGGCTGGTGTTAAATTCGCTATTGATAAAAAAGTTCCAGAACATCAACTAAAATACTTCACAGGTGAGTATGTAGTTAATCTGGTCAACGAAACAGATTTAGTTCCTACTGATAAACCATTTGAAGTCAAACATGGTGGAACAGGATTTATGTTAATTAAACGTGAAGTGTTTGAGAAATTAAAAGATAAATGTCCATCTTATATACATAACATGAATGACACTAACGATAACTCTGATCTAGGTGACAAGATCACTGAATACTTTGCAACAAGTATAGATGAAAATAATCATTTATTATCTGAAGATTATCATTTCTGTAAACTTGCTCGTGACAATGGAATTAAAGTATATGGTGCAGCATGGACACAATTAGTCCATACAGGAACTTATCAATATAGTGGGAGATTAGTATAATGGCTAAAAAAGCAAGATTAGAAGTTATTAAAACAAAAGAAAATAAAGATGGTTCATTAGATGTTATGATAGATACTAACGAAGAAGGTCGTAGACTTCTTATGGAAGCAGGTATGGTATCAGCATTAGCAGCACTTGTAGATAGTCATATAGATAAACTGTCATGGTGGGAACGCTTTAAATATGCTTGGAGAACTGCAAAATGAGTTGGAACTATCGCATCATTAAAAAACGTTTAGCAGATGTAAAAGAAGATTACTATTTCTTATCTGAAGTATTTTATGAGCGTGATGGAACCCTAATGGCATATGCTGATGAGATTGAGATATCAGGATACAACAAAGATGAGATTATAACTGTATTAGAAATGATGCTTAAAGATGCAAAGAAACATCCTGTAATTAACGAAAAGGAGTTCTTTAAGAATGATAATTCCAAATGACATGATAAGCCATGTAGGAAAAATATTTCAAGGTGAATATGCTATAGAACGTATGGGCAAAAACCCTTATATCATAGATATAGGTGCTAATGTAGGTGGTTTTGCAGTATGGGCACATGAATTTTTTGATAATCCAAAGATAGATTGTTATGAACCTATAAAAGCAAATTATGATCTATTAAGACAAAATACAGCTGGAACTGATATAGCCATTAGAAACTTTGCCATTGGCAAGGAAGATGGTGAGCGTATGATGTATTATGGATTAAATAACTGTGGTGAAGCTAGTATGTTTCAAGGCATAGAACAAAGAGCAGAAGGTGAAATGGTAAAAGTTATGTCAGCTAAACATTTGCCAGAGTGTGCTATTATGAAAATAGATACAGAAGGTGCAGAGATAGAAATACTAGAAAACTTAACTATACAGCCAGTAGTATTTCTTATAGAATTTCACAGTGCATGGAATAGAAGACGTATAGATGAATTATTGTATGATTATACCTTGATTGATTGTACAATGCGTGGTTATAATTACGGAATCTTAAAATACTTAAGAGGCAATTTTTAAAAGGGGAAATGTATGGATAATGTAAATCATCCAAAGCACTATTTGGTAGGTGGAATAGAGGCAATAGACATAATTCAAAGTCGTTTAACTAAAGAAGAGTTTATTGGTTATTTAAAAGGATCAAAACTTAAATATGATTTAAGATATCCTTTCAAGAATAATCCAGAAGAAGATTTAGAAAAATCTGAATGGTATAAAAATAGATTGATAGAAGTTATGAGAGATGAAGAGGCTATTAATCCACCAGAGATTACTGCTCAATTACAAAGACTGGAGATGGTAGACGACTAATCGTCTAATTCTGGTACTTCTGAATAAACGGAAAGCCCATCACCACTGATTTCGATGTGGCTTCCGTCATCTAACATTATAATAAGCACGTCTTCACCGTAGTAAGCTTCTGCTTCTACGATCTGTTTTCCAACCATATGCTCACATAATTGTTGAATGTTCATAATTTTCCTTATATGCTGATAACTGATTCTTTTGTAACTTTTTCTGACTTCACTGACCTGCTCCATGAGCCGCATCCTTGACATTGAAAGCGTTGATAAACTCTAGACAAACTAACTTGAGTACCACGTTTATTTAATTTGCGTGATCCGCAATTTGGACATACTGTATTTGCGTTATACGCATTGTGATTAGGATGTGATTTAATCCATGCTTTAAACTTATCATAGACTTTCTCTAGAAGCACAACGTCATTCTTGTTGTATTCTTCCATAGTTTTCCAAGCCTTACGATCATTATTCATACATTTAACCCACAATGTATGACCTTCATGTTCAGTCTTACTTCCTAATCCTAAAGCCTGTGATACATAATCTAGTTTGTTAGAAACAAATCTAAATTGTCTTCTTGCTACTTGTAATAAATCTATCTGTTTAGCAGGTGCTGGAGGAGGCATACCTTCTAATAAAAATTCTTTTTGTAAGATAGGTATATCAAACCTAGAGCCATTGTAATGAACTACTGCATCAGCTTCATCTAAAAGCTTATGCACAGATTGTAACATTTTCTTTTTGCCAGACTTTTGTACAGAGTCGAACATAATCTTTGTATCACCATACCATTTAGCTGCATAACATAGTGTGTAGGATGACTCTAAAAGCTGGTTTATAGATATATTCTGGTCGTATATTCCCCAGACATGAGCTGTGTTAGGTGATACTTCTATATCAATCATTAAGATTTTCATAGGGTTCTCTAGTGTTTAGATTACTTATTATACACCAAGAAAAAGTCGTCTTTCATCTAATCTACGGTTCTGTAAACCTTTTAATATTTTTCCACCAGCTTTGCAATATTTAACTAACGACTCCATAGCCGCTTCTTTATCGCCACGAAGCAACGCTTGACGGATGGTTGAACGCTGAAAGCATCCAAGACCCAAATTAAAGCAAAAACTGACAAGAGCGTCAAACTCATGTTGTCGAAGAGGCACGTTAGGTAGCATCTTATGTATTCCCAACTCGAAGCGTGATAAATCTCGTTTAAGTAAGGCATCTATTTCCTCTTGTGTAAAAGTTCTATTCCAATCTGCAGGCAATGATTTACCATCCCCGATAAGATGACCCACGCCCACAGTCCAAAGCCCAGCAGCACAACGGTAGGGCCTATTACGGACACCTTCATGATGTTTAATAAGAGTGATTGCACGTTGTGATACTTTCACTTATTTCTTTTCCCAAGTTCTAGATCCAAAATAGAAACCAATAATTGAACCTACAATAGACATTTCTTCTGAACTAAATATAATGTCCATAGAAGTTCCAAAGTCTGCACCTGAATGTACTGCCCACCAGAATCCTGCTACATCAACAAATACAAGTAATGATACAAATGTAAATGCAATAATTGGTCTTACACAAGCGTTAAGAGTTTTAACCCATTGTGATGATTGCTCTACAAGTTTAGCATCATGTTCATACAATGCTTGACGTTCTTGTGCATATGTTTCAGCATTAGTTTGCTCTAACTCAATAGCAGCAATTTTCTCTTGTGATACAAACCCAGCTTGTGCCATACGCATAGCTTGTTCATTTTGTAACATAGCCATTTCACGTTCATGTTTTTGGTCGCCCTTTTGCTGAAAGAAACCTAAAATGCTTGGGAGACCTGCTGTAGCAAATCCTAATACTGATGATAATAATGCGAACACTTATAACTCCTTTGGATCAAAGCCATATATTTTGGCTACTTGTTTTTGTAATTTACTAAATCTACCTTTATGAGAATGATAATCACTTCTAGGTGCATCTAAATATAAAGCCATATGTATCATTTCGTGCATAAGGGTTTTAATTACCGTATCTATATGGCTACATTTACCTTTGCTAATTGTAATAATATGTGGATCACCAGATTCACATGGCTGATATTCTCCATATAAATCAATATTATTTACAATAACAAAATCAACTTTAGAAGGTGGTGGGAATTTATAATTATCAAATGGAGGAAAATGTACAAAAGCAGCATAGAGTGCAGCTATATTATCTTCCGTAATAAATGTCATTTTGATAATGGATTCATGCTAGAACGTTTAAGAGTGTTAAGTTTGTCATCCATAGCATTAACAGTAGCCTCTAATTCTTTTCTTAATCCACCTACCATAGCAGATGTTTCACGAGAGTTAGCAATAGCATCAGATGACTTCTCACTAGCTTTCATAATAGACTCTGATAATTGATATTGTCTCTCATTAATAGCTTTAATCTGTATCTCTAAACCATTAAGTCTTGATTCTATAGGTGCTAAATCTAAAGTATCTACAGCCTCAATTGCCGAAACCATCTTGTTGTAAAAAGTTATGCCTGCGTAAGCTCCTCCAGCTATGATCGGTAATACGATCAAAATCATCTTGAGAAGTGCCGAGCTGGATAAGCTCAAGCTGAAAGTTTTGGTTTCTTCCGAACTCACGGTTTATCTCCTGTTCAAATTTAAATGCGTCTGTTAATTCAATTTGTTGTATAATAGGTTTATTCAATATTTCTAAAGAAAGGACTATTCCAAAACCATGTACAAGTTCCTTACCCTTCGGTACTTCAAGTTTAGGACTTTCTTTGCTCTCGGTCTTTTGTTCAGTCTTTGGTGTCTCTTTTGGATTTTCTTCTTTTGCTTTTGGTGTCTCTTTAACTTCTTGTTTTGGTTGTTCAACCTTGACTGGTAATTCAGTTTTAGGTATTTCTTGAGCAACAGGATTTTCTATAGGCGTAGGAGCCACAGGAACGCTTATAGGAGGATTATTTACTGGATTAAGGGGTGAGCTAGGGCTAACTGGAGAACTCACGTTGGTGACGTTTGTAGCACTCTTAACACAGGTATTAGTTGTTTCTACCCAAGCACCAAAAACAGGACTACCATATGGGTCAGGACAAGATGAAGTTCTAGTCTCTGTAATAGAACCTACATAATCTGTTTGACAGCTTACTTGTCTTGTTTCAGTAGAGCTTTGACACGTTGGAGGATCTTGTGTACAATTGTTACTAACTTCATACCAATCTGACCAACTTTGCGAAGTACAAGTATAAGTCCTGCTTTTATTGACAACCCCACTATAATGAGGTAAGGGACAAGCCAAACTTTGATTTTCTGTAGCATTAGCACAGACTGGTTGGCGATACGGATCACAAATGGGATCATCTGGTCTGTAAGAAACACACCAATAATCTCTAATAGCAACTTCATTTTCAATACCGTTACAGTATAAATTTGACATATAACCTTGTTGAGTCGGTGTATAAGTGCAGTACCAAGCATAGGCATTATTTCCTTGTAGGGATAGAAGTAGTAATAGGCTCGTCAGGAACAAGCGGTATAGTGAATGTTGGACCATATAGTTTTCTAAATGTATCTGGTTTTAATTCATACCAGCCACGCTTTGCAGCATCACCGATAGAACCGTTGATAGGACATGGGGAACCTGATTGCAACATAGCTTCAAATACTCTATTATCTTGACATAGTATAGAAACTGCTGCAACTTTAAGACCTAAATCATTGAGTGTTTTAGCTAATTTAATACGTTCACAATTTTCGTCTTTATAGCCAGAGCCACCACTTACGCCAAATATTGTAGATGATACAGAACCACTAACAGGCACAAGACAAACGTCTTGGCTAAAAGCACTTATAGAAGGGCTAATGGCACTTGGTGGTGGTTGACCTTTATAGTTAATAGTTGTGGTTTCAGCATGGACATTGTGAATACATACTAAAATACATCCTACCAAGATGATCCATAGTATGTGTTTCATTATTTCACCATATGAGTTAATAAGAACAAAATAACTGAACCAGCAGTTGCTAATAAAATTTGTTCTAATCTTTTTAATCTTGCATTTATTTGTTCGTAACGTATCGCACATACTTCTTCATGCGTACTTAATCGTGATTCTACGTCTGGCTTCACCATCTTATCCTTTCGGAGCATTATATAAGTTTATAGGGGGTAGGTATAAATCGTGCCACTCAATCATAAAAGACTCTTATAGTCTTCAGGATTTGTCATGTACGGTGCTAGTAATCCAGCTGCATTTAATGGGGTTGTGCTTCCTTGCATTAGTTGAATACCAGAATATGGTTGACCACCAGTTTTAATAGTGTCAATAACATTCTGTAAATTTTGCTTACCTAGTTGACCAGCAACTCTTCTAGATACAGCTTTAGATGCAGGAACTAAATTAGCACCAATAATAGCACCAGCTGGACCACCAAGTTTTAATCCAATTAAAGCTGGAAGGCTTAAAGATGCAACATTTTGACCTTGAAGTATTGATCCTTGTAATGGTGCACCAAATGCTCGTAAAGCGTTTTCAACCTTTCCACCTTTAGCAGCATCTTCAATAGCTTTTACTTCTTCAGCACTAAAGCCACGAAGTTTATTTTTATTGGCAGCTAGGTTTTTAAACTCTGCTCTTAACTTTGTAGCAAACGCAACATCATCATACGGATCAGTAGCTTTAATTTCAGCTTTTCTATAGATCTCATCTAGCATTTCTGATTTTCTAGCTTGTTTCCATAAGTTTCTAGCTTGTGGAACTAATTTAATAGCCTCTAAATCACCTTGTGCTGGAGCAACAAGTTTTGATGTATCTAACTTTTCCATAAAGTCATCTAGTTTTTCTACAATCTTTCCAGCAAACATTCTGTCTGAAGGTTCGCTAGACATTTTAAGACTAGATATACTTTCTCTTAAGTCTTGCATTTTTTGTAACGTTTTAGCAGATCCTGTAGCTTCATCTAATTCTTTAATTGCATCTGCAATTTTAGGATTTCTAGCTTCACGAACTTTACTTCCAATATCAACTTTAACTTCATTTACAAATTGATTATATGGTTCTGATTTAATAAGCACACCAGCATCATCTATTTGTTTGTATAGTTGAGTGGCTTGTCCTTTT
>Ga0255173_1000299_pt1 | contig 12047 bp, 10 predicted proteins | sample Atl_Atl_RepA_8d_FD_183175 | JGI IMG/M metagenome (GOLD analysis project Ga0255173, IMG submission 183175) | Freshwater microbial communities from Altamaha River, Georgia, United States - Atl_Atl_RepA_8d | ecosystem: Environmental > Aquatic > Freshwater > River | place: USA: Georgia | collected...
GCGCAGCTGGATTCATTGGTCATAATGTTGTTCGTTTATTAGAACAGCAAGGACATGAAATTTTTGGTCTCGACAACAGAACCAATTACGGATTCATTCCCGAAGATGAACTAGAGTATTTGTTTATAGAGCGTGCTCGTAGAATGCATACTTTCCCGATGGTTGGAGATATTCGTTACAGTGACGATATCAAGCAACGAGTTGGTATTTTTAATATTAAAACAATTATCCATTTAGCTAGTTTCCCAAGACAAAAAGTTGTTGAACAAAATCCCGCACTGGCCAGCGAAGTAATGGGCACAGGATTAATTAATTTATTAGAAGCAGCACGTACACATAAAATTAAACGATTTGTGTACATTAGTTCTAGTATGGTCTACGGAGACTTTGACAACGATGTAGATGAAGATGCAGTTTGTAATCCAATTGGACAATACGGTATCATGAAGTTGATGGGCGAACAATTAGTTCGAGACTATGCTCGTAAGTACGGGTTTGAATATGTTATTATTCGTCCCAGTGCAGTGTATGGCGAATATGATGTTGAAGATCGTGTAGTTAGTAAATTCATGTTAGGAGCTATGCGTGGTGAAACATTAAAAGTTCGCGGTGCCGGCGAAGTATTAGACTTTACCTATGTAGAGGATGCAGCAATGGGCATTGCTCAGGCTTCAACAAGTAACAATTCTGCAAATAAAATATATAATATCACAAGAAGTGATACAAAATTAACTACCTTACTGGAAGCAGCAGAAATGGCAATAGCAATAGCAGGTAGTGGCACCTTAGAAGTTCAAGAAAGAGATTTAAGTTTTCCAAAACGAGGAAGGCTTAACATTGATCGTGCAGTAAAGGACTTTGATTACGATCCACAAGTCAACGTTGAAGAAGGCTTCCGCAGATATTATGATTGGTTTCAAAAATCCTACTATTGGCAACAACGATTGTCAACTTTAAAATGAATAAAGTATTAGTAGTTACAGCGCACCCAGATGACATGGAAATTGCTTGTTCTGGTACTCTTAAAAAGTTAGAATACTCCGGGGCTGAAATAATTTCAATAGTGACTGTATGTCCGTCGGCAGAAGTTAACAAAAATAGAAGTAAAGAAATAGTTGAACAGGAATTATATTCTAGCTATTACAAATCACAATTCTCTCTAAAAGTATTCGACACAGATCTACATCCTAATGGTAGACCAAACCTAGTCTGCGACAACAACACAATGTCTAGATTGAACAATTTGATTACTGATTGTGATTTAGCTATTATACCTAATAAAGAAGATTGGCATCAAGATCATAGAAATACGCACCAATTGATTTTACCATTGTTGAAAAATGTGCCTGAAATTTGGATCATGCACAGTTGGCCGTATCATAAAAATTATACAGTGCAGCCAAATATTTTTGTAGACATCACTGATTATTTTGCTTTTAAAAGAAATCTATTAGACTCATATGGTAGCTACTTGTCAAATAAAGACATAGATCAAATTGCTTTGTGTAATCAATTTTGGGGATTACAAACTAATACACAGTATGCAGAAGCGTTTAGTTTGTTAAAAAGAAATGTCAATTAAATTATTTCAACTTGATCGTGTATGGAACGAGATTGGCCAAGAAGTACTAGATTTTATTCATTCTGCACATTCAAAAGGTCAAGCACAAAATGGAGATTTGACCAAAGCTTTAGAAACAGAATTACAAAATAGATTTAACAAACGGCATTGTATCACTGTTGCATCGTGTACAGATGCATTGGATATTTCTTTGCAGGCACTAAAGTTACCTAGTCGATCTCAGGTAGCGGTTAGCAATTATACTTTTACAGCCTCGGCTCATGCTATAGCAAGAGCTGGATACAATGTAACACCAATTGATGTAACAGACACTTACTGTATTGACCCTGATCAAATTACCAATGTCAAAGCGGTTGTTGCTGTTGATCTATTTGGTAACATGACCGATTATAAAAAACTGTTTGCGAAAAATATTCCTGTCATAGTAGATGCAGCACAAAGTCTAGAAAGCATGGATCAATTTGGAAAATGGTCTGCACAATATGGCCTAGCCAGTTGTGTGAGTTTTAGTCCATCAAAAACAATTAGCAGTTGGGGTAGTGGTGGCGCTATTCTTACCGATGATGATGATTTTGCTGATAGGTGTAAAAAACTTAGATTGCACGGAAAATTATCTAACAACGATTTAGCAATAGCACCTGGTCTAAATAGCATGATGAGCAGTGCAGAATGTGCAGCGGTGCTGGTTGGATTGAAACATAGCGATAAATGGTATAAACGACGATCAGAAATTTCAAATTACCTCATACAAAATAGTTCTTATAAATCTGGCATGGACATCAGTATTTGTAACGCATTTAGCAAACTAGTTTTTCAATCAACAAAAAGAGATAATATTTTAAAAAAATTCAAAGCTGACAACATAGATGCAGTTGTACACTACAATAATCTTATAAGCAATGAATCATTGTATAATGCAAATATTTGTTCGCAAAGTGAACAATTAAAACATATTTCGTTTACAGTTCCAAATCAACATACACTAACTGATTTAGAAGTAGAATCTATAGAAAAAATATTAAGATGAACATACTTATTTTAGGTGGACATGGATTTATTGGTCATCATGTTGCTAGACAATTAATTGACCTAGGACATCATATTCATATCGCGGATATACATCATCAATATGGAGAATATCCAGACTGGGAATATCATCCTGTATTGGATCAGCGTATCAAATATATCAATCATTTATATGACTTTTATGACATTGATGTTTGCAATCCTACTCTTTTAGAATCAGTATTCCAACAAGCACTGCCAGACATAGTAATTGATTTGGCTACCTATCCAAACGCCAAAATGGTTAAGAAAAATGTTATAGATGCCACAAACAATATTATCACTGCCACAGCTCTGGCGTTAGATATGTGTGTTAAGTACAAGGTACAAAGATTTGTGTTAGCAAGTTCATCTATGGTGTACGGAGAATTTAACGGAACAGCTCCTGATGAAACAGCAGATTGTAATCCGTTAACACTTTACGGCAGTTACAAGTTACAGTGCGAAAGAATGTGCAAAATTTGGAATAAGGAACATGACCTAGAATACGCAATACTAAGACCCAGTGCTCTTTATGGCGTTAGAGATATGGTAGTAAGAGTAATAAGTAAAATGACCGTTGATGCAATCAAACACGGAAAAATGTATGTCAACGGTCCTACAAATCGTTTAGATTTTAGTTATGTCACAGATGTAGCAGCGGCATTCGTGCAAGCGGCCCTACATCCAAGAGCCGCCAACGAAACATTTAATTGCACAAGAGGTAACGGCAGAACTATACTAGAAGCTGCTGATTTACTTGCATTAAGATTATCAGCAAGTATCGTAGGACAACCTCATGATTCGTTTTATCCCAGTAGAGATACTTTAAATAGTAACAAACTCAAAGAAATGACTGATTGGTCACCTAGAATTGATCTTGAAGAAGGTATAAACTTGTATCTTGACTGGTTCCTTGCACAGCCTTTCTTAAAGAACTTCTAACCAAAGTTTTCTTTTATAAAGACTGTAATAATAATTTTGACACCATTCCCAATCAAAACTTTGTTTCAGTGCAACGTAATCTCCATTAACTGATTGATAAAATTTCAAAGCGTCTTGAGCACCTTGTAAACAGTATTCCGCATTTTCGCCTTGGGCCACTGTACACCAAATATGTAGTCTGTGTTCAATTTCTACAGTTGCACCGTCATCAACTTCTCTTTGTAACTTAAGAACTTCTCTAAATGCGCTGCGCCATGTGATCCACGGGTCAGTATTGAATCTTGAAATACTTGCACAAATAGGTATTACATCATGAGCTTTGCTTAAAGTAAAATCCAAACCTGGGTCTGTATCTAAAACCAATTGTTTATTGTATAAATTGATATTCATTGCCCCATATTCTAATCCGTTCAATGGATTACGACTATGAAAAATATAGTGCTTGGGTTCTTGATAATAGTCCGGTTCAAAATCAAACTTGAATGTTGGTAACACTTCGGTTTTTGCAAAAACTGCATAAAACCACGGTGTGGTGCTTAACTGGGCAGCAGTTTTATAGGCAAGCTCTCTACCTGTAATTCCATCGCTGCGTTTGGCTCTTGGACAAATATTTTTTAATATCTGCCAATTCTCTTCGGCCATAGACTCGCCGTTGCTGATAAAAATTACATCAGACTCTGGACTACAGTAAACTACGGTATCTTCTTTGAGAATGTAAGGATAATCATATAGTTGAGTTTTAACGTAGCCACGAGCATCTCTAGGGATTACCGCACAAGACTTATTTGATGTAATTGGTTGTATCACACGATCTTTTGCTGACCATAAGCATAAATTGCTGTAACTATGTAGGACATCATCTTCATAATTTCTAAAAACAGCATAAGGAAAATTAAATGCGGTATTCTTTACAGCATCAACTAAACTATCTCCCTGATATACAATAGTAGGAGCTTCTAATCTATATACTCGTTGGTCTTCACAATAGTTAATAACATTGAACCAATCAAGTAATTCTAGTTCATACATTTGTTTTCTAAATGATTCTACATGTATGTAAAATGTGTCGCCGCGACGCTGCATTCCGCTGGCAAATACATGTATCATTTCTGCTTGCCATGCTTCGGGGTGCCAGGTAAAATCAAATGTTTCATAATCACATATACTACTAATGATCCACACATATTCAGTATCGGCTGTGGTCATTATTCTTTTCAATGTGTCAAGATAGTTATCTACAAATCTAGTTACTTTGATTTTGGCGTACTTTTTCTGTAATTGAACCAACTGATTATTGTCATTGCCATGATCAACATAGTAGATGTTGCTGCCGTCGCTAGATGACTGTACTGTTTGATTGTTTACAAAGTTTAAGTTTGGAAATTCTTCTATGCCTTGTGCCCATTTACTATGCCGCTCAAATTCATATTTGTTAATAAGAAAAGTATCTGACCATTTGTTCCATTGACTAGGAAATATATGAGTCATATAATTTTGCCACGGCTCTGCATGCCAGGCAAAATCAAAATCATCGTATACATTTAAACTACTAACAACCCAGAACTTTCTAGTTCGGGATCTAGTTACACATCTACGAACAGTATCTAGCATACTGTTAGCGTATCTAATTTTTTGTATATGAGGATATTTTCCTTGTAATTTTTTGTATCTGTCAACTGATAGCTGATTACCTCTATCCACAAAAAATATATCTACCACAGATACCGCTGTATTATCTTTTATTAATTTTGGAGGTTCACCTTCAAACTTAGGTTCAACGGCTCCTGGTACTGTATAAGTTAATCCTGTGCTGATTTGATAATCAGAGCCAAAGTGGTGTATATACGGATCGTCCTTGGGATGCGGTACCCAGGAGAAATCAATATTAGTAGCGTCAATTTCTTCCGGCACATTCCAACGATCTATCACAGGCAACATTCTAGCCTGTACGCTGTCAACATACTTTGTTTCTGTTGCTCCGGGTACTCGGTATTCTACAGTAGGCATCTCTTCTGCAGGATACCATTGATTACCAAAGTGATATATGTACGGAGGATCGCCGGGATCAGGGCACCAAGAATAATCAAATTCAAAAGGTAAATCTATTAAAGTATTCCAATTATCTTTAGTGGGCGCAAGTTCAGCATAAGGCTCTGTTATGTATTTTATTTCAACTGCGCCTTCTACGATGTATTTCACAGTAGGCATTATTTGAGCGGGCCAATGCTGATTTCCAAAAATATAAATGTACGGAGGATCTTTAGGATGTGGTCGCCAGGTATAGTCAAATGACTTTAGTTGATACAGTTCTTGAAATTTAGATTTTTCTGGTCTAATTGGAACAATATTTTTTTTGAAATTATACTGGTATTGAGAAATAGTATCTTTGTTAACTAAGTAGGCGCCACCAAATTGATGCCATTGTGTGGGCCAAACATGGAGATGTTCTTCCTCCCACGGCGGCGGCACGTAATCAAAATCAAAATTTGAATAATCGTTGTCGCCATAAATAAACCAGTAGAACTTGGTTCTACTCAATTCTGCAGCATGTTCTAAATCACGTGCTTCAACTTCATGTGCAAACAATTCAGGTTTAATCCCGTAATAAAAAACATCAAACATGTATAATATCCATAGTCATTATAATAATCTTTTCAATTTACTTCGAACCTTAACTAAAGATCCAGTTCTACTTTATTTCTTTCCGTTTGGATCTACTCATTATGACAATATAGAATACTTGCATTGCAACGGTGATGGTAGAAGCGTTGTATTTTTATGTTATGATCAAGAACCCATTAATGAACATACCAAAAATATTTTTCAAACATTAAGAGATCAATATCGGCATCGTCATGTTGTATTACTTAATACAGAAAGTAATAGTATAGCAAAAAATATAAGTGATTCCTATAATTTTAATTATTGTTATTATTTCTTTCATATTTTTGCGGCGGCAGATTGGTTTCGTGGATATCAATACGATATTTCTCTTATACCACCTCGACAGCGTAGTTTATCAAAAAAATTTATTACATTTAATAGAATCACAGGTAATAGTAGAGCCTATAGAAGTATTTTTATTGCCGAACTGCATAAAAATAATTTACTAAATTTTGGGCATATAAGTTATAGTGATACCTGTCCCGAACATGGGCACTACAGCCGAACAATATTTGATTTGAATATATCACATGGAGTAGATTTAAATATTCTTAACCATTACAAAGAAATATTAGATTCAATTAACTACCCGTTACGTATTGATTTTAAAAATGAGGTAATTCAAAATAGAAGTTTTGAACTTAACACTATAAATGAAATGATGGAGAGTTTTTTACACGTTGTCACAGAAACGTGTTTTTGGGAAAACAAAGAACATTTAACGGAAAAAATTTTTAAGCCTATTGTTGCAAAACAACCATTTATTCTTTTAGGGTGTAAAAATAATTTAAAATATCTTAAACGTTATGGTTTTCAAACTTTTGATAAATGGTGGGATGAAAGTTATGACGATATTGATGATCCAATTTTGAGAATACAGTCTGCAGTTCGAGTAATTAAAAAAATATGTGATATGTCCTTAAATGAATTAGAAGCTTTGTTACAGGATATGGATGAAGTTTTAACTTATAATTATAATTGGTTTTACAATCAAGATTTTATAAGCAAGGCATGGAACGAACTTGAAGAAAATCTCAAAACTGCAATTCCTCAACATTTACTTTTGAATCAATTAAAAATTTAATTCCGCTATCATCTCTATATTTGTGTTGAAAGTAAACATTTTTAATGCCTGCCTGATAAATTAGTTTAGCACATTCTAAACATGGACTATGCGTTACAAACAAATCAGCTGCATAACCTGACTCGTTTGACCTAGCTAATTTTGCAATTGCATTTGTTTCGGCATGAAGCACTTCAGGTTTAGTTTTTAGTGTGCCATCTTCACTTACATCTTCACATATGTTAGACCATCCAGATGGCATACCATTGTATCCAATAGAAATAATTCTATCATCTTTAACCACAATAGCTCCTACATGCAATCTTTGTGCAGTGCTTAGTTCTGCAAAGGTTTGTGCAGTTTTCATGTATGCTTTTTTTAATTTTTCTTTCATTCTACACCCATTTGTTTGCGAATAGCAGTGGCAGATATTGCCTGTGTAGCGTCATCGAATGTTTCTTGCTCAATAATGTATCCAACATCTCTTCCATATGTGATGTTCACAATGTTAGGCACTACCACTATTTCATACATCCCTTTGTATGTTGGATCTAAATCCGCACGTATATACTTTTTGACTTCTTCTAACCCAAACGGATTACTATGATTCCATCCTTGACAATCTCTAATCATAATACAGACTTGTCCGGTCTTCTTTATTGCCTTTTCAAATAGTGCTCGATGTCCTGCATGCCACGGTTGCCAACGTCCTAACATTTGAACTGTGGGTTTACGCCAATCAAAAGTAGGATCCTTGGAAATACGTGCCGTTCCATTATCTAAAGCTAGATATCCTTCGCAGTAAACATTCCATTTTTCTACGCCGTTTTCAACAGTTACCTCATCGCGCATAGGCACTTGTATATCAAGATGTTCAACTAAAAACTCTGTTCCGTTTTCAAACACTCTCCATACTTTACCTGATCCGTTGTGCTGATGATTAAATCTAATATGATATTTGTGCATTACTTTGTCCTAAAAAGTTTGTGGTACCATTTCCTTTTTTCTTTTGGGTACTTCCAATCTAACTTGTCTGCTATGGTGCTAGCCCAACGTTCTCCACTTTTATTCATAATACGATAATCAGATTCTGTTGGAGGTATAAACATACGGTTAGTATCTTCAAATCTACCTGAATCAATCGTATCCATCCATATTGTTATGTGAGCTGCATAATTTGTGCGCATCTCAATCAAAGGAGCAACGAAGTCACATATAACAAAGTCAGCAGTTGAAGTTTCTGCAAGTTCTCTCATACGAATGCTTTGTCTAATTCTGCCTTCTTCAGTAAAATCCCAATCGTTGTTAATTTTTCTCACTTCGTCAGCGTTAAACCATTCAACACTTCTATTACGGTTTGTCAATTCTTTATGCAGATAGGTAGCTAGATAAGTTTTACCAGCACCCGGTAATCCCATGATTAAAATTCTTGTAGCAGCCAAGGGAATAATTCCTTCCAATTAGTATTACGTCGTCTATCTATTTCGTCTAAATAAATTTTTAATGTGTCAATTTTTTCAATATCTTTTGGTCTAGAGGCAATTTGTTTAGCTATACCTATCATATGATCTTTTGATTGTTTTTGATATGTAGTATTTTCAGGAAATAATGAAATGATTTTTTCAAAATCTTCAGCAAAAAAATCCTCAGGAAAAATATCAGGACGAAGAACTTCCGGCGGTTGTACAGTCATGAATGTCCAGTATATATGATCGTGTGGTTTTCTAAAACTATTCCAATAATTAATTTTTTCTACAAACATAGGCATAGTCTTTATACCTAATGAGTTAATGGCAGAATTTAAACAAACCACAATTGGCTTATCAAGCATATATTCAAGATTGGTTGAGAATTCGTTTAAATCAAGTCCGTATCTTACATATTCTGCTTCCGGCCCCCAGGAATCCAAACTTCCGGTAATATTTACACTTTCTATTTTAGATTCTTCTTTTAATTTAATTAGTCTATCAATCACTTCTTGAAATCTCTTAGGAGCCACTTTAAGATTACTAATCAAAGAAAATGACATTGAAGGATTGGGGTGGGCATCAAAAAAATCAATACAACGGTTTAATTCTTCAATTTGATAAAAAGGTTCACCGCCTAAAACTTGAAATATCTGCAAAGATTTGTAATTTTTCTCAAGCCAGAGAAATAACTTATCTACTAACTGTTGATATTCTGATTCCGACGTTTCAACTCTATTTTCCAATTTTACAGATTTATAAATAAAATCTCCGTACTTTTTATTTTCTGCTTCCCATACAGTACTAAAATATGAACCACAGTACAAACATGCCATATTACATAAGTTAGAAAAATACACTTCTAACAATGTAGGATTAACTACATTTGCTTCTGGATTAATTAATAATTCTTCCGGAACCCGGTGTGTCATGCTTTCTAGTTGAAACATTCTATCGCTAGTACCGCCGGCGTCCTCAATTTTTTTACAATATTGACAACCTTCTCCGGGCCATTCTCCCCTACGCATCATTTCTCGATGAGAAACTTTTCTAGGTGTATTATGAAATGTTTCAAAAGTGTCTACAGTGATAGAATCTTGATTAACACGGTGACAACTGCTTGTAGTTTTGGTATATAAAAAAACTGTTGACCACGCCCATTTAAGTACGCAGGCTGTATTGCTTTTAATTGGAAATATTTTACTCAACTGTAAACCTTTACGTTATATTTTTTTTCAAACCTATCTGCATCATGCCTATCGTTAACCATTGGTTCGCCTTTAATATTTAATGAAGTATTTAGAAGCATAGGACAATCAGTAATTAAAAACCATTTTTCTAAGAGTTCCCTTATTCCTGAGCCATCTTTTGGAACCGTTTGTACTCTACTGGTCCCATCATAATGGCAGATAGCAGGAAACAGATCAGGACGCCTACACTGAGCGACTGACTGCATATAATGGCTATTATGCCACCCGCTGCGGAAATCAAAGTACTGATCAGCCATCTCCTCCAATATAACAGGGGCGAAAGGTCTAAACTTTTGTCTGCGTTTAATTTCATTTACACGATCCTTAATATTTTCACCTCTTGGGTCTGCCAACAAACTTCTATTGCCTAAAGCCCGAGGCCCGAACTCAGCACGGCCGCTAGCAACACCGCAAATCCCGTCAGATAACAAAGTATCAAGAACAGGCGTAACTGGATATGGTCCTGATATATTGTGGCCAAGATAAGCATTGACCCAATTAACACGACGCCCATATTGAAGTGCGGCAGCACCAAGGCTACTGCCAGCATCACCAGGATTAGGCATAATCCAAATGTTTTCAAAGTATTCTCCAAGATTTCTGTTTGCGAGACAATTTAGTGCCACTCCTCCCATATATACAAGATTTGTACTCCACCTAAAATCTCTAGCACGACGCATGACATTATAGACCAAATTCTCTAAAACTTTTTGAGCTGCGGCGGCTAAATCAGCATCATGTATTTCTTTCATGAATGTTTGATCAGTTCCAAGATGCAAATTATGTTTAAATGTCGCCTGCCATTCATTTTGAACTAAAGCATCTTGCATTGAAGCAGTGTAACCTGTTGTACCATATGCACTCATACCCATTAGGATATATTCATCTTCATTGGCTTTTAAGCCAACACGTTCAGTTATTGCGGAGTAAAATAATCCAATACTGTGTGGATATTTTTGTGACCACAGTTTTTTATAATTGGCATATCCATATCTATTGTACTCTGCACCGTAAATGCTAATTGTGTCCCATTCGCCAATGGCATCAATAACCACTACAGTTGCACGATCGTACGGACTAGTTTGAAATCCGGCGGCGGCATGACTCAGATGGTGTGCAAAACTAGTTATTGGTATGCCTCCTAATTCAACATCATACATGACATTTTTGTTCATTGAGTCTAAAAACTCACCTAATTCTATTGTCACGCATTGATTAGCAGTTAATTTAGTCCATTGAATACCTTCTCCTGAATACAGTCTACGCAACTGTTTTTTCCATGGTGTCTCATAAAAAGCAATGGTGTCTATGTTATAATTTTTAATTTCTTTTAGAAGATCAGGACTTATGTGCGCATCATTTTTTAATTTACTATAACGCTCACTATGTCCTGCAAATAAAATATCCCCGGCCCTACTTACAACGCTGATAGCAGCGTCATGAAACCCAGCCGAGATTCCTAATATGTTCATATATTTTTAAACCAATTTTAATTTGACCTTGTTCCAATGGATGGCCACCTGGGCCTTTGGGACAATTGCCCATCCATTCAACTATGCCTTCCCTTTCTTTCCAACCTAAATATTCTTGAGGCATGTTAAATGCTTCACTTAAATCCATCTGTTGAATATCGAATGTACTCATAAACAAGAATGGTATGTTATTCATCTTTAAATAAGCTGACATCATTTTTACTTGAGAAATAAATTTATTACCGGCCCACCAATCATTCCAATCACCAAATATTTCATCAACAACTTTTCCATATTTACGTTGACTCGTTGGAGTAAGATGTTTGCTACCAATTTCTATTCTATTAGGACTAGTCCACGCAATAATAACTGCATCAACAACATTAGAGCTGTTTTCAATATAACCTACTGTTGTTCTACAGATGTAATCATTACTTGCGCCAGACTGTGCGATGTTTACTGTGTCGGGAATCAGGCTAGGCCATTTAACGGTGCTTTCTTCTCCTGCCGTAAAGCTATCACCATTAACTAAAATCATTTGTATATAAATGGATCTCGCTT
>Ga0255173_1000310_pt1 | contig 11821 bp, 15 predicted proteins | sample Atl_Atl_RepA_8d_FD_183175 | JGI IMG/M metagenome (GOLD analysis project Ga0255173, IMG submission 183175) | Freshwater microbial communities from Altamaha River, Georgia, United States - Atl_Atl_RepA_8d | ecosystem: Environmental > Aquatic > Freshwater > River | place: USA: Georgia | collected...
GTTAATTTATCCATATAAATAACCAAAAATAACCATTAAAGATGGGAAAATTTGGTAATAGAAGAATTCCTAAATTCATGGAAGACGATGCCGTCATTCCAGAATCACACGGGTCACAGGAAAGCCCAATTCAAATAGTTTCATTAGGCGATCATGGTGATGATCATGCAATGCTCGTAATTAAAACCCATGACGGCCAGGAAGTTGAGTTAAGATTCGACTACGACGGTGACGGAATGTTAACTGCACAGCACGGAGATCACGAATACTCAATTCCAGTCGAAGTTGAAGTTGTCTCAGATGATGATCAAGTTGAAAGCTATGAAGTAGCTGAAGCCAAGAAAGGTAAACCTGATTTTCTAGACATTGATAAGGACGGCGATAAAAAAGAGCCTATGAAAAAGGCGATTCAAGACAAAAATAAGTCAAAAAAGGCAGACCCTAAGGCTGTAAAAACTTTCGAAGGTTTTGTGAACGAATGCTGGAGCCCAATGGAAGAAGGTTACAATCCAGCGATGTCAGAAGAGGCAAAACGCGCAATCAAGTCCATTTGTGAAGATATTTTAATTAAGGAAGCTCAAATGTGCGACGAGGATCAGGATTCTTCTCACACTTACGAGTCTTACTTAAATGAGTGCGGCTCCTACATGGCAGAGTGTATGGCTGAAGCGGCTGCTAACTTACAAGTAAAATAATAATAGTTAGTGGAGAAAGTAAATGACCATTCGACTGGGTTAGCTAGTCAAACTGGAACGGTCTCAGCTGACTCGTTTGAGCCTCATAATGACCCAAATGTACAGCCTAATCCAGTAAACGTAACGGTCGGTGGAATTCCTCAACATTGGGGGTCGACAGCTCCTATTTCAAGAAGAGACATGCGTAAAAACAATACTCCGCTTGCAACCGGTTCAGAATTTCCCAAGATATTAAGTTTCAAGGAATTTACTGAGGAGCTTAAGCCGGACCCGAATAAATAATAAAAAGTCGATACCATGAGTAATAAAATCTTAAAATTTGATTCTTTTACAAAAGGTCCAAAATTAGAGGACCCAAAAACAGCTCTTAAAGTCAAAGCGGCAGATGGAGCTAAAAAGGAAAAATCAATAGACCAAGTAAAAAAGGCAAGTCTAACGATCCTAAAGACAACTGAACCGGATTACACAAAAACAGTTAAGGAGCCAATTCACGAGAGTTCGGCCGATACCCAAGCTGAAATTGATGCAATCAATGCAACTCGCGAACTTAGAAAAGAGTTAGCAACTGCTGAGAACGATGAAAAACGACTCTCAATCCTAAATAGAATCAAGCAAGTTCAACAACAGATCGAACAGAAGAATAAGGCATCGAAAGCTATCTAAAAATACTAATCAAAAATGACATTAGACGAATTAGTATTAGACATACAGAACGAGCTTACATTCGCTAAAGCTTTACCTTATTCTATTCCGGAACAAGAGATCAATCGTATCATCACGAATGCCGAGAGATATTTTTATGATAACTGGAGACATGCAGTTGAGGCTAGATACTTATTAGTCCCTCACGGAGTATTCACTAATAAATTGTTCTCAAAGGATCGTACTATTCAATTACCAGATTGTGTTGCTTTTGTGCATGAAGTTAAAGAGGCAAAGGGCACAAGTTCAATGTTCGGAACTATGGATGCAGACTTCGCTGATAATAAATTCATTGGGTCGGAAGTTTTCTTAACTCCCTTTATTGGAGAATCAATCATGTACAGAACAGTTATCTTTTCATTCCTTGATTTAGTTAAAGGTTTTACAATCGACACATTAGCTTTTGATTACAATAAGAATACTAAAAAACTAAGCATTTTAGGTAGAACTCCAAGAACTGATGTAGTTCTGCAGATAGCCAAGAGAATTCCAGCTGAGGATCTGTACGAAGACGAATTATTCCAAAGATACGTTAGGGCAAAAGCTAAATTGAGATTAGGCGATCTACTAACCACGTTTGATTACAATTTACCTGGCGGGATAAAACCTAACTACACAAACTTAGTGACTAAAGCAGAAAACGAATTCAACCAAGTTGTTGAAATGATGAAAAATGAAAATACTCCAGACTTCTTGTTCTTTGCAAGATGGTAATTAATAAAGATGGCAACTCAACCGGTAGGAAAAGATTTTTATTTTAGGAGTCCAGGAGACCCTAACTATGTTGAAGGAATTTATGAATCTAATGATTCCCTTGAAAATGCAATTCAACAAGTGAGAATGGTGTTATTGACTAAGCCTGGTGAAGTGCTTGGAGAAGATATTGGATTCAATTCAGAAAAGTACTTATTTGAATTCGAGGGTGCTGATCTTACTGACATGGAGAAAGAGGCTAACCTGCAAATTTCAGAATTCGTTTTATTATCTAGACCCTACAACATTACTGCCCAAGCATTTACGCTAGATGATGCAGCTGATCCACATAAACTTGGACTAGCAATGGGAATTCAAATTAATGGAAAGTCAGCGTTCGCTACGCTATTTGATCTTTAATCCAGGCTTTAACATCGCCACTAGGATTCCAATTCAATATTGATTTTGCTCTCTCAATGGAGGCTAGGCTAACTTTAGGTTCTAGCCTAAACCCAACATTTTCAGTTTTTCCACCAATTATTTCAGCGATTTGATTAACACTTACTGAGGTGCCGCTACCTATGTTTATTACATGACCCTTTCCTGAGAATTGCATTGCTGCGATGTTTGCTTTAGCTACATCAACAACATTGACAAAATCTCTAGCTTGGTGGCCGTCGTTCGTGATGGTTAGTGGTTTGCCAGTTAGGTGCTGCTCAATAAATACTGGAATCACCGATCGATAAGAACCGGCCGGATTAACTCGATTGCCGTATACGTTAAAGTACCTAAGACAAACTGTCGATATACCGTAAACGTCTGAATAGAATTTACAATAGTTTTCGCCGATTAATTTGGATAGAGCATAGGGAGAGATTGGTGACGGATTAACGTCTTCAGTCGTTGGAAAGACGTTAGTATTTCCATAAATTGCGCTGGTTGAACTAAATACGAATCGTTTAACTCCAGCAAGTCGGCATGCTTCCAACATCGAGGCGGTCCCAACGACATTGGTTTGAGTATAAAGGTCAGGGTATTCTAATGACTCCTGGACAGACGTTTTAGCGGCTAAATGGAATACGCATTCCGCTCCTTTAATGATGGCTGCGAGTCCCAGGGGAGAACGAGTCACATCGCAACCATACAGTTCAATATCATCAATTCTCTGTAAGTTTGAAAGTCTGCCAGTCGATAGATCGTCCAGTACGATAATCTCATAGCCCTGATCCAAAAGCTCATCAACTAGATGAGATCCAATAAAACCGGCGCCGCCGGTGACTACTACTTTAGGCATTTATGTTAAGTTTTAAAGTTGACCCTTGGCTCCAACCTCAGAAGCGGTTTCACCAGACGGAGGAGTTTCGGCTGCTGGAGCCGCTGCGGTTCCGCCGCCTTGACCTCCTCCACCACCAGCTCCGCCTCCACCGCCCTTAGCGGCTTCGCCTTGCTGAGTAGCTTGATAGCTCTTGTTCTTAGCAATATCCTCATCGCTCAATTTCAAGTATTCCTTAATTAGATACTCGGTTGAGAAGTAAGGTTTATTCTCGTCATTGACTACTGCTTTCATTGCATTTAGTGTTGCAAGTCGCTTGTTCAATAATTCTTGAGTCTTAATTTCTTCAAACACGTTATCATCGTGCCATATTAGACCGACTGCATTTGAAAATTTGTGATCTGATTTTAGGTCCTTAACATCAAGACACATCTGTAAGTACAGAGGCTTTGTGATTAGTTCTTTATATGCTGATCTTAATCGCTTTATGAATTTGTTGTAACGAATTTCTTCTCTTGAAATTCCTTCAGCGTTCATGGTATAAGCACCCTGATTCTCCGACCAACGTGAGTACGGTAATTTAGAATCAAGTTTTAACTTATCTTGAAAGTACTTTAATAATTCTGAACCTGAAAGGTTTGGTCCAGGATATTCAAGAGCCTCAATGTCAATTGATTCTCCGCGATCATTCTTTGGTAAAACGTAGTTCTTATAGAAGAGGATGTTCGGTTTGCCGTCCACCATTAATTCTCCAGAGCTACCGTCAAATGAAATGTCCTCCTTTAGGGTGTTCGTAAATTCACGAACGTCTTCCTTGGCCTTTTGCATTGATTTGGTTCCAACCGGCACTGTCGTTTTTAAACGAATTGGTGCGTTCATCGTGTGCCAAATAACTTTGGAATGTTCAATCAATCGCAATAAGTTAAATGAGCGGATTAGACGCTCAACGAAACTTACTCGTTTGGTTCTAAATTCATTGGAATAAGAAATGTAGATGATCTGTGAATCAGTTAGAGTACGATTCATTCGATTAATTGGATCGCGCTGGGCCCATTGAAGATAGATTCTGCCACTTGCATCCTTTTTAACCTCAGGATAAAGAGTAGAAGGATCTAATTCTTTAAATCCAATTATGTCCTTGGGATTTGTTAGGTTATCGTAAATTATTTCAAAAGCCAAATGACCCTCAATCAACCACTGATAGAAGTATTGCCATGCTGAGATTCCGCCTTCGAAACCCCAAGCATTGTAAATCTTCTCGAAGTTCTCATGATATTTTTCAAGTATCTTTTGTTGGTAATTGAGACGCTCGTCCTTATTACGGCCACGATAATTAATCTCTCCAACTAGGTCGTTTGGATAACAGAATCGGTTATCTTGATCGTAAACGATTGCGTCATCAGTTATCGTTTCAAGAATGAATTCAATTTCGCCGTTAGAGGCTAGGTCCCTAAGCCTTTCCCTTTTTTGAACGTAGTCAAGTTGGAAAAAGGCTATTGATTTGTTCTTAAGTGTTGAGGTCGTGTCGGACAGAGCCAGCGTAGCTTTCATCAGGTCATCGCCCAATGCGTTGTTGAATCCTGAGAGTTGGCCCTCAATGTAACCAATTGCTTGAGAGTTCTTTACGAGCAAATCGTCGTATTTCATACCGAACCTGCTTAGTGCAGTTAGTCCGGACCTGAGGCCTCTCATTGGGTTACTATCTAAAAATCCTGCCATTTAATTTTATGTTATTTCAAAAAGTCTGAAATTTGTGACCTAGTAGCAATAGATGGATCACGAGAGTAGTCGACTTCTCCGACCTTATGAACGTGAGGCCAATCTATTAAGCCTAGGTATCGCATTTCTTCTCTGTTATATTTATCAACCAGGAACTCGAATTTAATTCCAGCAAACTGGCTAATTGATTTTATGAAGTTTCGGTTGATTCCTCCGAATGGATTCATTTCAGGTAATCTAACTCGTTTCGGATATTCAATAAACTCGCCCTTTGAATCAGTTAGATTGGACAGAATTGGCATTATTGCCCGTAAGTAGGTTCTAATGAATGTTCGTCTTAGACCTTGAGGAATGACCTTTAAGTTTAGTCCAATCTCAAATGGACCCTCTTGACCCAGGGATATGAAAATTGGGCGGTTATCAATGTAAGGTTTCTTTCCCTTTGATATGCCAGCGACGTAATCGTCCAAGCTAGGTAAACCGTCATTTCCTCTGATGTTTGTCGAAATGAAGGTATAAGTATGGCCTGGGATCAAAAATGGCACTTGAAAAGATTCGTCAATGAATCTATGGTTTGGGCCTTCCGGCACAAAGTCTGTGACAGAGCCAGTTCTTATGAATTCTTGAATCTTATTGATTGCCATTACTATCTTTTATATTGATTTGAACAGAAAGTTTTCGGTAATTATGCCGAATTTTAATCCTCTAACTGCTGCGAACTCCTTAGCTGCCTCAAACTTGGCCTGATTAACGATGTACTGTTTTGCAGCATAGACGTAATTAGCAGTCTGTTTATCGGTCATTCGGTTTGGGGCAGTTGGTGGTTTCGTGTACTTATCAGGTTTGATCTCAATTAGCCAGGATTGTTCGTTTCCGTCATTGTCCTTGGTTACAATATAGAAATCCACATAGTACACGTGACCACGTTGATCCAATGGGCTGTAATACGGAATACCGACCGGCTCACTAGAGTACTTGAGCACGGTTGGGCTATGATCACACCACTTAAGAAATTTAAACTCCCAGCTTGATCTAAATATTATTTGACTTGGATCGCCTACGTATTTTGAAGGATTAACTGGTCTAAAATAGCCCTGTCGAATTTGACCGGCTCTAGGTTTTAGAAAGGTCTTAATGTTTTTCGGTTCTTTCTGCTTCATACTGTTATTTATAGATACGCCATGTCGAACACAGTTTCACTAAAATAACAATTAATCCATTGATTGAACTCGTGCAGATCGTAGTCTTGATCCCTATGATGAATGAACGAAAATAGATCGTTAATGTCCTTTATTTTTTGCATTTCTCGAAGATCATCGACCGAATTAAATTGTCGCTTAAGATCAGAGATAGCCTTATTCCAGAGAAAGACTGAATAGCCCTGTTTTATGAAATTCATCATTTGAGTTTTACCAGCTTTATCTCTATCAAATAAAACTCTAGACGCGCCCTTTGCTCCAAGATTAGAAAAGATACTTCTAGCCTTTGAAGCACCAGATGTTGCAATGCAATTCTCTAAAAGCAGAGCATCAAATTGACCTTCTGTCATTAGGATGGGTCGACTGAAATCTATGTTTAGAATGTTGAAATAGTTATTCAAGAAGTTAGCGTCCTCAACCAATTCCCTAGCGAGACCTCTTTGAGAAAAAATATTTGCCAGGTCAGAATACGACTTGATTATGTACTTCCGGTCAGAATTGGGATCTAGGGATCTTATTGAAAAGCCGAGAAGTCGCCCTGACCTCTTATCGAAATTAAAAATGTAAACCTTATTGTCGCTAGAATCGGTGTACAGACAATCGCCAAAATCTTCGATTAGAGTGAGATCCCTACCCTTAATGTATTGATAAGCTCTTGAATCTTCAGAAACTGCATCTAGCCTCTTTAACGAGAATCGATTAATTACGTCAGTTATTGTGACGAGATCGCTAGTGTTTGATGTGAGAAATCGGACAAGCTGATTCTCGGTTCGCTTTACTTGAACAGGTTTATACTCAGCTTCAAGTAAAAAACTTGGCAGCATGATTCCGTGTTCCTTACTCATTCGAGCAACGAACTCACCGATTGGCATGTATGCCATACAGCCATCGTTAAAGCATTTGTAAGCTCCAGTATCTAAATAGAGATTACCGCGTTTTTTCGAAACCTTTTTTTCAGAGTCACCACAAATTGGGCAGGCGAAATTAAGTTTTCGAGAACTGTGCTCCTCAATCTTTTGTTTTTCCGGCACATCATGAAATTTCTTACGTAGTAGAGTTTCAAGAAATGCGGTTATTTCCTCAACCTTCATTAGCTAATTCTACAGTCTTTTGCACCTTTGGTTTTATCGCGGTTTTATAAGCCTTTTCCAAGTCGTATCCCATTTTATAGTAGTCCTTTCCGGTCTTAACTGCTTTTTCGTACTTATCAGTTTGCAACCATGAACCTCCAGTTGGAGTATTAATTATTTCAGTCCACCCGTTTTCTCTTAAGTATTCTTGCATCTTTTCAGTTGGGATAGCGAATGGATCGTCGACCTCAACTCCTTTCTTCTTCGCAACTCGATCTCGGTACTTCTTCAATTCATGCTTTGGCACAATGACTGTGTTTAGACCGAATTTCGAAATGGATGAAATGTAGATTGGGAAAAGTTCAGCTGGCACCTGCTTATCCGGATTACCGATGAATTCTTGACAGCTTTCAGGAATTTCAGAGTACTCAAGAGTTTCAGAATTCACAGCGTACAGAGGATAGGTTTCCTCAGGCGTGAAGTCCTTACTGCGACTTCTAGACTTTATGACTTCAACCTTACGAGTAAGAGATGGAGTTAATTCCGGATAGCCCATTGCGACTAGCAACTTATTAATAGGTTCAACTATTAATCTAAAGAACTGCTGATCTCGATCGATTGGCACTGCAAACTCTTCCGGAAACGATCCTGGCGAATAGGCAAAAATATCAAAGCCGTGCTCGTTTTGGGCAGCGTAGTAAAACTTAATCTTTGAACCGCTTCTGATAAGCTCGTACTTTTGGTTATTGGTCTTTTTAATTAGGTGATTGTGGTATGCTGCGGCTCTGCCGTAGATTGGCATACCGGTTTCAAGTTCAAGAGGGTTTAGTTTCTTAACGTAATCCTCATAAACTCGAACTGAGAAGTTAAATGCAATCTCATCGACTGACAAGGCCATCAATTCAGTTTTAATATCGCTAAGCTTTGGAATGAGATCTCTTTCAAGGTCTAGTGAATATCCCAGATCAAGCAGTTCCCAATAGAGAGTGTTTAGGTGTTTACGTGCCCAGATGGGATATGAGGCTTGGATAGCTTCAAGGCCCTTAATAATTAGAGATTCTTTATCGAGCAGCTTCTCATGCTTATTATCTTTGTACGAAACTTTAAGTACATACTTCTTTTTTGCGAGCCAAATTCCGGCTCTGGAAAGATTCTCAAGCTCGAAGTTTTGGCGATTGTCAGTATTGAAATGAGCCGCATACTTCTCAAACGCTTGCTCAAAGTAATTCTTGAGACGATGGCGATTTATCGCTAAACAAAACTCAAGAGCCTCACGATCGGTTAGAGTTAGGCCCTCGACTGATTGGACTGCGAAGTCAAAGCATAAATACACCGAGTCGGTATCTGTATAAACTGCTGCTTCTTTTTGAATTTGATTAACTGTCATACCTGCAATTCCAAGCTTTTCATGCAATTCAGTATCAAGGTGCCACTTGTGTTGAAAGTAGTGGTTGACCGCTTTAATTGAAAACTTTATGAGATCTTGGCCCTGTAGTGTGATTGACTGGGCAATATCATTGTTATGGAAGTAAAAATACCGGTTTCCAAAAGCTCCATAAAAGGAGTTAATCAAGATTTTTATTGCGTTCTGCTTTAGATCTAGTGATTTGATCTGTTGTTCCAACTGTTTTGACATAATACTGTTTTGTACTCTAAATACACGATTTGGTTTATTCTACCAAATAAATAAACAAAAAGATGTCACCGAGTGAAAGAATTCACACCAGATAGAGTTAAAGTGAACCGGGCTTTCCCATTCATGCAGAACTTTCCATTTAATGAGGATTTCGAGATTGAGATCGCGAATCATCCGGTGCTTGCCATGATGTACGATGAAGACTTTGAAACGAGTCGAAAGGCTGAGCCTCGGCTAATCAATTTCGCGTACAAAGGAACTCCAACCAAGGTCATGGTATCGATTTTAAACAACGAACTTGAGTGGATTTCAGAAAAAGCTGAAAACATTACTAAACTTGATAAAATAAGCAAAAGAATCAATAGGGGACTAAGGTCTCATGATATTCTGCTAAAGAGAGACATTTCAATCGAGGCAGATGAGTGGCTAAAGCAAGTAAGTGACCGTCGAAGTTCACTGAGCCAAGAAACATTCAATGAAGTAATTCAAACACTATTATCTGGAAAATCTCTAGCGGAATCAGCCGGCATAATTAGGTCAATAAATAAACTGTATGCAAAAAAAGGAGTGCTTAAATTGTCGGAACATAATCTGAACATCATTTATACTTATCTGCATTTTAGACTTGTGTACACAAAGCTAATCCTTGGAATAGTGATTGCTTCAAAAATATCCCTATAATAAATGGATCAATTAGACCAGTTTCTTGAGTATCTGTACATAGTTGAAGAAACGACTACTGAACTGACGACCTCTCAAGTGCAAAAGCTCGAAACAATTCAGACGAAGGTTGCTGAAATCGTAAAAAAGGTTGAACACTACGCTGACTCAATAGGTAATCTGTGCCACTCATCGCAACCGGAAAAGGTTCAAGTAACACAGCCTGAAAGACAGTTAGAACTTGCAATTAGAGAAAATTCAGTAATGAAGTTCTCTGAGTTTGAGGAAATTAACGAAAAGATTGCACACCGAGGAAACAAATGGGTTGTACTAAACAAGAAAGGGGATAAGGTATTGGGCACCCATTCAAGCCGAGAAAAGGCAGTAAAGCAATTACAAGCAATTGAAATAAGCAAGGCAAAGCATGCTGGGTAAAAGACTAAAAACATTTTCAACATTCATTCTAGAAAGAGCTGATTGGGATTTCGCTGATCACTATAAGAAGTACTTGGGCAAGATGCCAGGCGATGAGACTATGTTCTCAGCGATTAAGGATCTTGATGAAACTGTAAATCGTCTTGAAGACAAATACTGGTATAATCGAGAAGGTCGAGACTTTCGATATCCTCACTATGCTCTCGACATGAAAATTCACGAATGGCCTGATCTCGACGAATGGGCCAAGCTTACGGGTCACTCAGCTGAAGAGCTAGAGGACGATAGATCAGGACTCGAAGATTCGATGTACCGAGACTGGGGAACCTTCATGGAAGAGACTTACGAAGATTACTCAGAACACTACGCTGATTCATTTTCATGGTTAAGACAAGTCGGAGTCGGCGGAAAATCTGGAGGTTGGCTTTTGTTAGCACCAAACACCGACCATAGTGACATAGAGAGAAATCTTGAAGAGGCAATGGATAAGTATCTCACAGCGGCCGATCTAGTTGAGAACAATCCTGACCTAACTCGAATACTTAAAAATGAGGAAGAGGCCGAAGAGCTTGCTGACCTGGGAATACTTGATCAAGAGCAAATTGATCTTGCAAGGGAAGCAGTTGAGGCTCAAGATGAGGCACTAGGCTCGACACTAAGTGCGGTTAGAGAACTAGAAGAGATTGAAGAAGATCTTGAAATGGTCGTTAGTGATATCCAAAAGTTCAGAGAGACTTGTAAACAAAAATTCTATGAGTGGGTCGATTATCGATACAATCAACAATAAAAACAAAATACGATGAAGTACTTAAAATTATTTGAAAGCTTCTTAGCTGAATCAGCTAAACCTAAAATTTCTTATACTCAAGTTGATAAAAAAGCCTATACTACTCAAAGTAAAGGACTTGAATTTTCTGTTAAAATAAATGGAAAAGAGGCGAAGGGTTTTTGGAAACCTAGAGCCAGATACATTTCAGACGGCGTTGATGTTAATGAATTACAGGGAAATGATGGTAGTCGTTTTAAAATTTTTAAATCAGGTGGAACCAATAAGGCTTATGAGATTAGTGCCAATCTTAAAGAACTTGAAAAGCAGCCAAAGGACCTAAGCTTCACAGGGCCAATTCTTGATGTAAGTGGGCTAAAGGGTGAGTTCGTTAGCAAGATTACGAATGCAATCAGTCAGCTAAACAAAGAGGCTAGTGAACTAAGATCAATGGGTTTCTCAGATGATTCTCCAGGAAAGGCTGAATTATCTAAAGACTTCCTAGAATACTTTAATTTAACTGATTAATTTTGACAGATCGTATCTGTGCTTTGAGATCACGAATTTTTCCTTAGTATAAATGGCTTCTCTAGCCTTTCCGTGCTTAACGATGTATCCGTCAAGATCGTCGATTAGATCATATATCGTGACCTCATGTTTTCCAGCAAGCTTACGCATACCTCGACCTATTGATTGACGTATTGTGATCTCAGATTTGTAACTCTCAGCGAATATGATATTATTAACCTTCTTTAGGTCAATTCCAGTCGAGAAGGTTCCATAGCTCGCAACAATCACCGCCCCGTCTTCGCGCTCCATTGCCTCCTTAAAGTCAGCTCGATCATCTCCATCCACTCCGCCGTCAATGTAGTAAGAATACGGGTTCCATTCCTTAATCTTATCGCAAATTCGTTGACCGTATTGATCCTTAACGTTGATGAAGAGAATTAGAGTATTGCCTCCAAGTTTCTTA
>Ga0255173_1000316_pt1 | contig 11678 bp, 18 predicted proteins | sample Atl_Atl_RepA_8d_FD_183175 | JGI IMG/M metagenome (GOLD analysis project Ga0255173, IMG submission 183175) | Freshwater microbial communities from Altamaha River, Georgia, United States - Atl_Atl_RepA_8d | ecosystem: Environmental > Aquatic > Freshwater > River | place: USA: Georgia | collected...
TAGTCATATATCCGGCGGTATAAGTAAGATTAACACAGCAGATAATGTGTTTGGCATTTTTACAAGCCGTGCCATGCGTGAACGTGGTAGATATCAAATTCAGCTTATGAAAACACGTAGCTCGTCGGGTGTAGGACAAAAAGTTGATTTAGAGTTCAACATTGAGAGTTTGCGTATCACAGATCCTGGTGAAGATTCACAGTCTGAGAACAGCGGATTTAGTGCGAAATCCAGCACACAAATAATGGAACAAATTAAAGCAAAATCTAATACTTTGTATAAAAACGAGCCATTAAATATACAAAATGAAACTAAAATTAGTGCCACAGTAGATTCTTCAAAATTAAAAAATATGCTATCAAATCTAAAAAATAAAACTACATGATTACTAATCAAAACTCAGAAGAAATAAAATTTGAAATTTATCTTACTTCTGAATATTATGAAAAGCCTCCTCATGCTCAAATTTTTTTAAACGAGTCATTGAAATTTTCAAACGAGATTACAGATAATAAAAAATTAATTACTTTTACCGAAAAATTAAATTTTGATAACAAGTATAGTTTAAGAATTATTAGATCAAATACCGATGAGAAAAATTATAACATAAATGGGAAAATTGTAAATCAATGTTTATATATAGATAAGATAGTGATCGACAACATTAATTGTGAATGGCTTTTATATGAAAATAGTTATGCAATAACTGATTTTCCAGAAAGCTATATAAAATATCAAGAGGAAACAGGTCAAACATATTCTAAAAAGGCCTATAATAGGACTTTGATTTTTAACACAGAATGGCATTTTAATTTTACAAGTCCTTTTTATATTTTTATAATGAAGTGCATGGGCGGAGGAATATATTAATGAAAAAATATAGCAGAGAAGATCTAACTGATAAACTTTATCCAATCGAGGATCCTTTTCTGACTGGGTTACCTAACACTTGGTATACTCAAACGCAAAAGTTCAGTGACACAGACTTGTTTACCAGGGCCGCTGATTATTGGTTTAAATCATCTAAATTAAACACGTTAAGAAATTGGGATCAATTTGGATGTGTAGATGTTATCATGGGTTGCACACATTACATTGAATCTATAATTTTAAAATATGGCTGGGACGGGTTCCAAATATTACCACAGGAGTATGGATATTATGGTTTAATGGGAAAAACTGGAACACCTTATAAGGATTTAAAACCAAACACTCCTTTAATTGTTTCATTGCCTAATTTTAGTTACGCAGATGTAAGACCAGAATGGGATGAACTTTTACTAATATGCGAAGAACGAAATATTGATATCCATATAGATTTTGCATGGTTGACTGTGGCAAACGGAGTTGATATTGATGTAGGGCATCCCAACATAAAATCTTTTGCTATGAGTTTGAGCAAATATTGTTGTCAATGGAATAGAATAGGTTTACGTTGGTCAAGACAAAGATCTATGGACAGTGTTACAATAATGACCAGGTACTACGGAGACGTTAACAGCGGATTGATAAGCTGTGGAAATTTTTTGATACATAGAATTCCAAGAGATTATGCGTGGACATACTATGGTAAAATGTACTCACAAATTTGTGAAGATCTAGATCTTATTCCAACAAAACTGATTAACGTTGTGAAAATTAAAGGACAAGATAAACCCATGGGCATAGGACAGCTTTTATCGTCTATGCATCATGCTAATCAAGCTTGACATGTTATCTGTATTTCAACCATGGGATCCTTTACGTATTTGTCTAGTAGGCAAAACGTATCCACCTCAATTTTACAACTTTATTGACAATTCAAATGTACGCGACATCCTTGAAACAATAGCATTAGACACCCAAGAAGATTTAGATTATTTGCAGCGAAAACTTGAATCGTTTCACGTTGATGTAATTAGACCAACAATACAAAATTCTTGCGAGTTTTATAAACGAGGTGACAGATATTTTCCACCACCATTAACTCCTAGAGATGATATATGTGTGATTGACAACAGAGTATTCATGCCGCGGCCCGATGATTTGTATCATTGGCGGTTATTGGAGCAAACAGACTGGAAACAGCAACCTCCCAGAACACACGATGATTGGAATAGTTTACCAAATCATATAAAGAGTAAATTTTCACAATTCATGAATATTAATCGAGTAGAAGATCTGTACTACAGAGACTATTCAGCTTTTTGTAATGTCGAAAAACTGGCAAACATGCATGGCAATGAGATCATATATGATCAAAAGATTGATAGTGCCATGATATGTAGAGTAGGAAAAGATTTAGTTTCGGGACTATGGCCAAATCAAAATCAAGAACAACTACTAGATAAATTGTCGAAACAGTTTAGCGATTATAGAGTGCATATAGTTGATACACAGGGTCATTTAGATGGTGTGTTTACTGTGTTGTGCGAGGGACTTATATTGGCTAACGAAGATTTAGAAGATAGTGTTTTTGAACAACACTTTCCCGGATGGAGAGTCATAAAAATTAAAAACAATAGTTCTAACTTATTTAGGCATTATGAAAAACTTAAAATTAAAAATCAAGGAAAATGGTTAGTCAAAGGCCAAGAAAACAATGATGAATTCATTGATTTTGTTGAAACTTACATTTCAAATTGGCTTGGTTTTGTAGAGGAAACAAGTGTAGGAGTGAATGTTTTAATGGTTGATCGTAACAATATGTTTTGTACAATTGAAGACCCGGAACTGTTTAAAATACTTGAATCCTATAAAATTACTGCACATGTGATTCCGTTTAGACACTATAATTTTTGGGACAGTGGGATACATTGTCTAACTGTAGATTTGCATAGGGACGGGCAGTGTCGCGATTTGTTCCTAGATGCGCAGACTTATCAATAGCTATAAATATATTATATTTGGAGTTAATTTTGCAGAAAAAAACTCGTAGTATTCTTGATGAATTAGCTACATTGCCTGTGTCAAAAGACAGAGACAATTTAGTTGAAAGCAGAGCGGCTCATGTTATACATGGGGCTATTAATCTCATTAATTATATTAAGGAAAATTACGACACAGAAGCAGCAGCCGAACTTGAGCGTAGACTTCTAAACAGTATTAGAGCACAGGATCCTGCCAAATTTGCTCGAGGTGTGCGGAGATTTAAAAATGAAAATTAATGAAATACTTCCTAATCAAGGGATTATAGGACAGACTTTAGGAGCTCAGGCACAAGATATTGGTAGTTTTTATGTGCATGATCGTCCGCAGTATAAAAAAACTCCAACTAAACAAACGACAGTGATTTCTCCGGCAGCCGAGCCGGCCTCACAAGAACCACTAGAAAAACCAGTGGAGCCTAAAAATTTAGAAAAAGAAAAAAAGCAAGAAAAACCAGCTGCTGGTAAACCTAAAGCAGATATAACACCGCAAAAAACAGTGACCACAAAATCAGGACAAAAAATATCAAAAGGTAGCGACGGGTTATGGCGAACACAAGATAATAAAATTATTGATATGCCCGAGTTGGTTAATGCATTAGAAAAACTTGCAGCAGCACCAGCTGGGCAAGCTGCAATGCAAACTACTCCAAAAACTCCGGCTGAAATTCCTTCTAGAAGAAAAAGAGCAAGAAATGTTACTTGAATTTATACAATACATTGAAGAGGCTATAACCGGAAGAACTCCGCACCCCGAAGATGCTATTTTCTTAGGCAGTTCTGCAGTTGCTCAACAAATAAAAGGTTTAAAAGCTGTTATTGCTAATCCAACCAATTTGACCATCAAATGGGACGGGTACCCAGCTTTGATTTTTGGACGCTTGTCAAACGGTAAACTAGGGATGGCTGACAAGTACATGTTTGATAGAGGTGTATTAGTAACTAGCCCACAAGAATGGCAAGAATATGATGAACAAAAAGCCACAGGAAATCTGAGAGGAAGCCTGTATGATGCAGCAGCAAAATTATGGCCTGGGCTTGATGCGGCCACTGTTGCTCCTGGATTTTATTGGGCAGATTTAATGTACGCAGGCAAGCTTATACCTAATCAAGGTGTATATTCCTTTAAACCAAACTTGGTAGAATATCAAGTTGACGTAAATACACCTTTGGGAAAAGTCATTGGGAATAGTGTAGGTGGTGTGGTAGTCCATCAATATTTCAAAAATATTGGTGATACTCCGGTACAATGGAATGGCCAAGGATTACAAAATGTTGCAGGAGGAGTTGCAATAATAAGCCCTACGGCTAACAATAAGTTTAGTCTTAAAACTCCAGTTCAACAAGAAAAAGCTGCTGAAGCAGCATTGTCCAAATACGGTGCTGTAGTAGATGAACTTTTAGCTCCTTTGCCACAAACAACCAGAGACAAAATCAAAACCTACTTTAACAAAAAAATAACAAACCAAACTAATCAAGATTTACACACATGGTTAGAAACACAAATTAGTGCTAAACAATACAACTATCTTGTTGGCCCAAATTTTGAAGGGGTTTTATTTGTCAAAGATAAAAATGGTGAGATTGCAGAAAGTCCGGGATATACTGGACTCAAAACCATTTTCAATACTATGTATGCCTATAAACAAAATTTAGCGGCGCAATTAGCCTCACAAGTTAAAGGTATTAAAGAACTAGTAAACGGACAACCAGCTGGCGAAGGTTTTATATATCCAACTCCACAAGGTTTGGTAAAAATTGTGGATCGACAAGTGTTTAGTGCAGCTAATTTCGCAAAAATGGGCTAGTTGGTATAAATATTAACATGCGATAACACGCAAATAATTAAGGAGAAACAAAAATGGCAATCGGAGTAACTAAAGTAAACGGCGATACAGGTGGCGTAAACAACGTCGATGGTGGTCGCATCCTAACAAACGCAGCAATTATCAGCACTGGTGTTGTTGGTCCAGTTAATGCATACAACTTTCAATTTGTTGCTGGTAATCTAGCAGCAGAACTAAGCCGCGGTACCAACGGTACAGCTGGTGCAGTTGAAACACTATTAACCGCAATTTCTGCTAATGCAAGTATTTTAGCATACCAAGTTGACGTTGGTGCAACAGCAGCTAACACACAACTCAGCGTTGTTACCGAGCGCAGTTCGTGGACCAGCGCAGCGGCAATGCAAGTTGCATTACGTGCTACCCTAGCAGCAAACATTGGTGCAAACGGCCCAATCACAACAACCACTATGGATGTTCGTAACGTTGGTATCAAACTAGCAGCTAGCTAATTTGAACTTTGTTCTTATAAAAAAGCAGACTTCGGTCTGCTTTTTTTATAACCGCCATAAATATTAACATGCGGTAACGCAAATAATTTAGGAGAAATAAAATGGCAATTGGTATTGATCGTAGTGCTGGTTATAAGTATGCCGGCTCAACTGGTGTGTTAAATGGTGTTGCATCAACCAGTCCACTTAATCAAGAAGTGGGACAAAGTGTTGCACTGTATCTCGTAGATGCAGGATTAGATTTAAGTGGTGAAGATGATGCATCAAACGAAGCATTTGAGGCAATTGTTCAAGCAATGCCTGCAGTGTTAGCATATTATGCACACGCTACATCTGGAGCTATCAGTTTTATTTGTGATGGTGTAAATGCTCCTTCGGCATCATCATTGCAGACTGCAATACAAGCTATTGGAACCAAAAAAGGCTCAGTAAACCTAGGTAGTACAACGGTAACTGCTGGTACAAGTTTCGTAGTGGCCTAATTAGAAACACTCTAATAAAAAGCAGACTTCGGTCTGCTTTTTTTATGCATATAAATATCTTTATGTATTTTTATTCTTGTGCAACTTTAGTAGACATTACTGCAACCGGAGTGATAAGACACACTGCCGAGAACGAACTTCAACGCAATCAACAGCGTAATTGGGAAACAGTTTTGCAATGTATAGGCCTAAGAGCTCAGCCTCAATTGATCGACGGGCCATACATCAAAGAGTATGAAATAGATGAAACCGCAGTTTTCGGGGACATATTTTTCCACACGAAACAACGTGTTTGGATTTTTTCGTTTGGTGTTGAATCTCCTGATGTATTTTTATACGGCAATGACCCTGTGGGCCAACTGGATAAGGACTTTGCTCAAGTTCCAATTATATGCGGGCTAGAAGAAACAGCTAGATTTATGCTGCCAATATTTTACCCTTATGGGTCAATCAAAAACATATGCTTTATAGCAGGTCGTTTAAATCTATAAATAGTTATTGATTCACTGGCACAAATAGGCTTTTCTTATGGCACATTACACAGGCAACAACACAGAACCCTTTTTCTCTTTTGAAAGAACAACAAAAAAATGGCCATTAGCGAAAGAACAAACCTTGAGGCACACGTGGACTTATGTGCTGAAAGGTACCGTGCGTTGGAACAGAAATTAGATAATCTGGAAGAACGTATGGACAAATTAGAAGAACATATAATTGTCATACGCACTACTCTTATGGCAAGTCAGGCTACACAATCTGCGAGCAAAGACAGTTCAGCAACTGAAAAAGCTCAAGGAACGATCATTACAATAGGCACTGCTTTTGGGGTAGCACTATTGACTGGGCTTATTACAACAATAGTTCATTTTATAATGAAATAAAAATGAAAATAGTAGAACTGTTAAATAAAATTAATGTACCTATAACAAATGAAGAATCTGATGTGCTAGGTAAGTTTTATAATAATAATGTAGTTCGTAAAAAAGAACTATCTATTAGAGAGCAAGTGATAGCAAATAATTTGGTAAACAAAGATATACTGAAAAGAAAAAAACATGAAGGACAAATCATCTACCAAAAAGCAATACTTTGAAGCAGAAAGAGTTTTTGTGCATTATGGAACAAAATATCTTATAAATTGGACACAAAAAGAACTTGTAAGATACAGAGAAGAGCCCGTAGTTATCCCCAATGGTAATTACGGGTTTTTAGTTGGTAAATTTAAAGTAACAGGCTTAAACAAACATAGTTGGAAAGTAGAACAGCTTGATGGAAAGCATATTAATACTTTTACATCAAAACAAAATGCTTTACTGTTTTGTTTATTAGAAGTGTCAAAAAAATATTCTGCAGCAAATGAGCTGTTGTTATTAGATATAAAATTGGGCAATTTAGAAAATGATATGTATAATTACAAGCACATAATATCTCATTCAAAAGATAAATTTAAATCAAATACAGTTTTACATCGCTTGTTGGACGCTAAAAGCCAATTTAGAACTTACACTATGTTTTTGAAAAAAACTTTAAATTCGGCTAAATACATGAACTTTGGGAATTACACACTATGAGATTAACTGAAATGGGCATTAAGCCTTCCGCAAAAAAAATTAATAAAGTAATGGAGAGTAGATTTGGAGTCAAAATTGACTACGATAATCTCAGTTTTCCAAAAGCTTTTAAATTGGCCACTGGGCTGACAGAAAGTCTTAATCAGATTAAACACAGTCACGGTGTACATGTAGCAGAAAAAAATCCAAAATATATGGAACTTTTAATGGTTCGCGAAGGCTTACATCGTTGGATGGTAGAAAACAAAGACCAACTTGTTACAGAAAGCGAAATGGGCAAAAGCCAGGCTATTCTTGCAGCTAAAGACATGGTTGACAGTATACAAGACATGCTTGAAGAAGTTAGCAAAATGCAAAACGAACAGATGCCTGCACTGTTAGACACTATCCGTGATCAAATTGGCATGGAACAAGCAGATTCATTTAAAAATAGTATTGGTACGCTTTTGGCAAGTATGGTTGACCAACTAAGCACCGCACGTGAACAGGCAGATCAAGCAGCTCGTGCTTTAGCTGGCGAACAATTACCTCAACCAATGGGAATGGTAGGAACCGGCCCTGTCGGAACTTCTCCAGACTTAGGAATGGCACCTCCAGCTGGAGAAATGGGCACTGATGACTTCGCAGCCTCTGATGCTGCGGCAGGCGGCGTTGAAGCTGTGGGTAGAGAGAAACGTTAATGCTTATACGTGATATTATATTAGAAGATATAATTGATGATGTATTAGAAGATGAGTCGGATGGTAGGGGCGATGTTAATTTAATCAGCACCTTAGAATTCCTGCGTAACAGAGCACATGACACTCACATTCAACCTAAGATAAGAGCAGATAGCCTTATCAATCTAGTTCAAACAAGTGGAGAACAAGCCTATACACTTGATAATCTGTTAGACTCTTTTAAAGACAATCAAACAGTTAAATCACTGATAAAGTCAATTAAAGATGACAACAATGGTGTCAAGTACGTTTACCTTCAACCATACGCAGACGACACTGAGTTATCAATTGATCAAGACGGTGCACCAATAAGAACACCGCCAGAAAAAACAGTTGATAGTATGGCTAAATCTGCACTTGCAAAAAGATCTTAACTCATATATAATTCCTTAAGGAGGTCAGAATGGCTTATTCAGGTCAAGTTTTGGATCATTATGAAAATCCAAGAAACGTAGGCAAACTAGATAAAACCGATCCTAGTGTTGGAACAGGCCTAGTAGGTGCGCCAGCTTGTGGTGATGTTTTACAATTACAAATTCAAGTAGAAGACAATGTCATCACTGATGCGAAATTCAAAACATATGGCTGTGGCTCGGCGATTGCGAGCTCGTCGCTTGTTACAACATGGCTTCAGGGCAAAACTCTTGAAGAGGCAAGCGAAATTAAGAATACCCAGATTGCAGAAGAGCTTGCTCTCCCTCCGGTTAAAATACACTGTTCAATACTTGCAGAGGACGCAATAAAAGCAGCACTAGAAGACTATCGAGCAAAACATGATACAACTTACAGAAATAGCAGCCAAGAAAGTACATCAGCAGTTATCTAAGCGCGGTAAAGGCATAGGTATCATGATTGGTGTTCGCACCACAGGGTGTTCGGGACTTGCTTACAAACTTGAATATGTTGATAGTCCACCGGTTACAAGAGATTGGATGGACTATACTAGTCATGACGTAAAAATTTATGTAAACGGCAAAGATTTACCTTATGTCAATGGTCTTACTATGGATTATAGACGCCAAGGACTCAATGAAGGATTTGAATTTATAAATCCTAATGAAAAGGATCGCTGCGGCTGCGGCGAGAGTTTCCGAATTTAATGATAATTTCAAAATTTAATTATACTCCTCTTGCAAGAGAAAGCGTAGAGGGCAAACGCCATTACGCCTTGCCAGATGGCAGTCGCGTTCCCAGTGTCACTACTATTCTAGACAAAACTAAGCCACAAGAAGCCCGGCAAAAGTTACAAGAATGGAAGAATCGTGTAGGCGTAGAACGAGCACAGCAGATAACTACCGAAGCTGCCAATCGTGGTACCAGAATGCATACCTATCTCGAGCGTTATATTAAGAACGAAGACATAGGTGATTTTCCTAGCAATCCATTTGCCCAACCTTCGTGGTTTATGGCAGCACAAGTTATATTAGAAGGACTAAAACATGTTGACGAATACTGGGGCTGCGAGGTTCCTTTATATTATTCTGGGCTATATGCAGGTACTACTGATTGTGTCGGGATATGGAAAGGACAGCCTGCCATTATGGATTTTAAGCAAACGAACAAGCCTAAGAAAAAAGAATGGATCGACGATTATTTTCTACAGCTCGCGGCATATGCGGCAGCTCACAACGACACACACGGGACCAATATACAAACTGGTGTTATCCTTATGTGTGCGAAACCTGCTGACGACAACGCAACTCCACAATATCAAGAATTTGTACTAGAACCCAAAGACTTTGCCTATTGGTCGGATCAGTGGATGCGTAGAGTTGAAATGTATTATCTAACAGCATAATGAATATTAAAGAACTTACTGAAAAAAACAGTTTTTGTATATTGCCATTTATTCATCAAGAGAAGAAATTTAATGGCACATATCATATATGCTGTTATGGAGATCAACTACAATCTGATATAGAAGAAGATTCGTTAGCTAGTTTCAATTCTTCTAAAATGCAAAAAATTAGAAGTGACATGATGCAGGGAATACAACCTGCAGCATGTTCGTCATGTTTTTCACAGGAAAAACTTGGTATATACAGTCCAAGACAAAGAGAAAACGAAACTTGGGCCAATTGGCACAGCACCCACAATGCAATATCAAGTTGTTTTGACAATTATAATCAAAACAAAGAAATGCACCCAATAAGTTATGATTTAAGATATAGCAACACATGTACTCTCAAATGTAGAATGTGTAATAGTTCTAGCAGCAGCGCAATTAATTCAGAATATCAAAAAATACACTATCTTTGGCCTGAAAAATTTTGGACAATAAAAAATCCAAGAATAAATCATAAAGTTGACTTACATTCTGATATCCAAAAAATCTATCTTGCCGGTGGCGAACCGCTGGTAGAACCATTGAACTTAGAATTTCTAAACAATCTTGCAGATTTCAATGACCAAACAGTTATATTGATTAATACAAGTTTAAATCACTTAAGTGACAGATTTTATGAAACACTAAACAGATTTAAATTTTTAACTCTTGTAGTTTCTATAGACGGAACTCATAAAGTCAATGATTATATTAGACACGGTTCTAATTTCCAAACTGTATTTGATAACATTAAAAAGTTTTCTAATCATGACATGATGTTTTCTACGTGTGTTAACATGTATAATATTTTTAATTTGATTGATTTGATTGAATTTATAAGCCAAGAATTTCCTAGTAAGAAATCTAATCACGGCATCAGTTTAGTAAATGACATAGAAGAGCTATATGTAGAAAATCTTCCGCTGGAACTTAGACCTGCATTGATACAAAAATTACGAAATATAACAGAAAAGTTAGACCCACAACCATTAAATGGAGTGATGAATCTTATAAATGTATTGGAGCAGGATAATTTTAGTTTGACCAAATTTAACAATTTTAAAAAATATACTAAAATTTTAGATAGTCAGCGAAACGAATCGGTGTTAAATATTGTACCAGAATACACTGTTTATTTTAATGAATAAAATTCCCATAAAATTTTTAGACATTCCCATAATTAGATCATGCAATTTAAGCTGTGGTGGTTGTTTAACTTTCTCCGACAGTAAAAAAATAAAAGGATTGGTAAATTTAGAAGAAAGTCATTCTTGGTTAGAATTTTGGTCAAATCATTTAATTCCAGAAGCAGTTACAGTCTTTGGGGGAGAACCGTTACTACATCCAAATTTTATTGAGTGGTGCCAATCCATACGTGACTATTGGCCAAAGAGCGAACTACGAATTAATACCAACGGATATTACTTAGATAGACTGTTAGAACGAGTAGGTGAACTTTTCACAGTCGAATTGAGACCACAATTTATAGTAAGTATTCAAACTGGACACGAACCTTATTATTCTATTGTTAAAAATCATGTGGAATCAATCAAACAAAAAGTGCTAGATGTTTTACAGCAAAATTTTCCAGATAGTAAAATAGAGTGGGTATTGTGGCTCAACGAGCCTGAAATTTTCAAAGAATGGTGGAGAATAGACATAGATGGTCATGACACAAACATACGTATTACTACTTGCGAACAGTTTAGAATACCCTGGCAAGCACACTATCAAGGATCAGAGACACAACTAGAACCCTTTTATGACTACAATGATATATGGTTTAAAGACAATCATAAACACTGTCAGGCTAAAAATTTTATTAATCTTTATAAAGGAAAGATATATAAGTGCCCTACAGTAGCAGTATTAGAGCATA
>Ga0255173_1000321_pt1 | contig 11499 bp, 18 predicted proteins | sample Atl_Atl_RepA_8d_FD_183175 | JGI IMG/M metagenome (GOLD analysis project Ga0255173, IMG submission 183175) | Freshwater microbial communities from Altamaha River, Georgia, United States - Atl_Atl_RepA_8d | ecosystem: Environmental > Aquatic > Freshwater > River | place: USA: Georgia | collected...
GGTTACGCGGGCGATGGCTTCGTGTGCGTCAGTTTCAAAGGCAAAGTACTTGCTCTTGCTATCGTAAAGAAACGCCTTGCCGCGAAAGACAATGTTGGGTTTGCCCCTGTTTAGTTCCGGGTCGGTATCTTGGAAGTAATACTTCACGCCATTGGCGTCTTCATTTGGTACGATCTGCCAGCGCGGGCGGTCGGTATATTTGCCATTGAGCAAGTCGGCCTGCCTGTCGGACAGTTCGCGGAGGGCCACGGCGTTCTTGTGCAGCTGACGGCAGACGCGCCAGGGGTTGAGCCACCAGAAGCGGGGCAGGGAGTCGGGTCGGATGACGAGCATGGGGTTATTTCTTGTCAGTGAGTTTTTCAGCCATGCGGATTACCCCGGTCAGATATCCGATGGTCACGAGACAACCTGCCCCGATGACCCAGAGGACGACGGAGGCCCAAGGGGTCGATGACAGGTAGGCATCAAGGCAGAAGCAGCCGAGAGCGGCGGCGGTATGCTGGAGGATGCGGGTGCTGGCGGTGCGCTTAACTTCTTCTTCGGTGGTCATAGGAGGTTGGTAGGGTTTGTGGGAAGGGTCAGGCATGGGGCGGCTTCTGGATGTTGTACGGGCCGCGGCGCTTGATGTTGCGCCAGGGCGTGGAGGTGATGTCCAGCCAAGCCCGCAGGGTGCAGACAGTCGTGCCGAGGGCTTCGGCGGCGTCGGCCTGAGACTTGCCGGCCTGGTTGAGAGCGGCGATCTGCGGGAGGATGGCCTGAAGGCGGTTGGCAGCGTAAGCGGCCATGGGCTTCTTCAGGGGGATGTTCTTACCAGCGAAGGTAAGGTGCTCGACGAGGTTGTGGCGTGCGGAGGGCATGGTCGGAAGGTTACTTGGCGGCGTTGATGTCGGCCTGATACTGGGACTCATAGGCGACGACCTTAGCCTGGTCGTCAGACTTCCATGCGTTACGGAATTCCACGACCATATTGTGGCTGTCGATGAGGACGGCGATGCGCTTCTTGTTGATGCATCGGACGAAGTCTGCCGAGGTGGGGGCGTGGTCGATGCGCGTGACGCGAACCTTGCCGGAGCCGTAGTCGATGGCATACAGCTCGTAGGACGCACGGGCTCCGGCCTTGGCCCTGTGTTCGATGATGATATCCTTGGCGGTCTGGATGCGTTCGGGTTCGCTGATCTTAATCATTTCGATGCTGCTCATGTTCTGGTGTGGTTTGGTGGGTGGGAAGATTAGCGGACGCGCTTGGCCTTCACGGGCTTCTTGTTCTCGACGTAGCCAGGGAGGGACTTGTCGATGGCCTTGGCGATGTCCGGGCCGCAGAAGGTGACGGCGGCGGTCCAGCCGAGGATGATGGTGGCGCTGAGGGTGATGAGGGCGTTCATGTGGTGCGTGGGTTGCGTCAATGACCTTGGCGGACTAACACACACTCGTCAAGCACCTTTCCAAAGAAACCCTGCGCCGTTCTTCACGGCGACCCTTTCAATAGCGGGCTCGGGTCTGCGAGGCCCGGCATGGTGACCGTACCCCTCTCCGACTAAGGACAGTCTGCCCACCTTGACCGCCCCGTCAAGAGGGCAATAGACCCCTCTGGCTGGCCTCAGGAGGCCTTTTGACGGCGGGAGCGTAGGAAGACCGCCACCCCCACCCCAAGGCACCCGACCGCCAACGCCCAGCCAAGGTCTTGGACGGCCTTCAGGCCCTGCGTCGCCCAGGAGAGGTTCTTCTCGAGGGCCGCGGAGTCGGACTTGATGGCGCCGTCCACGATGATCATGACCATCGCCTCGGGGGAGTTCAGTATCTGGTCGAGGACGAAGCCGGCGATGAAGGCGGAAGCCAAGGCTGTGACCCCTGCGAAGGCCGTCAGCAGGGAGACCGCCAGCAGGAGGTTAGCGCTTCCGCTTTGAGGTTTTTCCTTTGCCATGGGGTTTGCTCGCCTTGGCGGTGACTGCCGCGACTTCCTTTTCGCCGCGGGCTTTGACGTACTTGAGCAGATAGTCGAGGCATTCGGGGGCCGCGTAACCTGCCGCCCCGATGACGCCCATCTTCAGGCCCGGGCTGGTGATATGCTCCTGGATGCCGTAGCCGACGAGGGCCGCGGTGATCGCGGCGGCGAGGACACGGCGGACGACCCAGCCGAAGGACACGGGTTCCGTCGAGAGCAGCAGACGAGCGACCATCGCGAGGCCGCCTAGGATGCCGGCGACGATGCCGTCCTTTACCTGCGGAGGGATTTCCTCGGGGTTGAAGGGCGATGCGCTCACGAGATGCGGGGAGGCTTGGCGTTGGGGGCGAGGACGACGCGGCGGTAATCCTGCGACCAGAGGAGGGCGGCGAGGTCTTTCCCTGCCCGGTCTACGTCCGCCTCGCTCATGCCAGGGAATGTCAGGTGGACTTGCTCATGGCAGAGGACTTCCAGCTGACGCTTGGCACCGAGGCGGGGGTCAATCTCGATGAGGTTCTCGCCGATGGTGGCCTGACCCCAAGCCTTCTCCTTGCCGAGTTTGCGCCAGATGACCTTGGCGGGCTTACGCTTTGTCATCTTCGTGCGTAGATTGCGGGGGGTTAATCTCCGCATCCTTGCTGGGGTTCGCGTTGACCATGTCGCGGACATAATCCCAAGCCAACCATCCAAGCAGAATGCCACCGCCCGTAAGAGCGATGGTCACGATAAGGTCAAAGTGAGACGACTCGACCACGAATGGGAATGCTCCGATGGCACCGCCACAGGCGAGGAGAGGGATGCCAACCTTGGGCGATGCGAAGGCCGTGGCGAGCGCTCCGATGACCGCGACTCCCACCCCAGCCAGTGTCCAGATGTTCCGGCTGGCCTCCTGTTTGACGCGCTCGACCTCCTTGGTCAGCTCGACGATCCGTGCGTCCTTCAGGTCGGAAACTCTCTTGGCTTCCTTCTGGTCGGCCTCCAGGCGTTCCCAAGCGCGGTTGACGGCGGTGGCGAGTTTGCGTCCGAACTCCATCTGCTTGGCGTAGTCGATGGGGTCAGCCTTGGTAGCCCGAGCCATGGCGAAGGCCACGTCAGCCTCTGGGGGCTGGGGCAGGTAGGACTGGGCGAGGCGGGACTCCGCGACCACGACCTTGGGCTTGTCGGCGTTACGCTCGATGGCGACGAGGGCCGCACCTACCCTGTGGTCGGTCTTGTCGAGGTCTTTGCCCAGCGTGACGACGGCGGACTCCTTGGTGGGGGCTTCCGGCTGGGCGGGCAGGGGAGCCTCGCCCTTGCGGAACAGGCTGCACCCGGTCAGGCAGAGGACGGCGATGACCAGGAGCAGACGCATCGGGGATTAGCGACCCTTGAGGACGTCGAGGATGGTCTTGCCCTTGGCTTCCAGCTGAGCGGCGCGGGAGGCGTGTTTGCGGAAGACGAGCGCGCCGGCGATGAAGCCGACGATGAGGGAGATGAGGATGGCGGTGATCATAGGTTATTCGGAAAGGAGTTCGACTTTGACGAGGGGGCCGAGGTCGGCAGGGGTCTGCGGGGTTGGGAAGGTGTAGATGCCTTCCTGGCCTCCGTAGGTTTCTTCGACAGGCTGCGCTCCGTTGAAGATTAGGTTTCGGAGGTCTTGCCAGTTGTTCACGGAGACGCCGATGACGGTGACTTTGTAGATGTAGGTCATGGGTTGATTACGACGTAACGACCACGGCTGTGGACGAATGAGGTGAAAGGATTAGTGATGGCGGCAGACGCAGCCACTTCTTCCTGCCAGATGCTTGAGGTCACATTCGTAGCACCAGTAGGCCCGGCGTTAGAGGTAGCGACAGAAGCTCCGTTGACATAGAGGGTAACATTACCGGCTCCGTCCGATTCGATATCCCAGTCAAATGGAATACCGGAAGTAGGAGCAAACGTAGAAGTTACGCTGGTTAGCGTCGTTCCGTTATGGACTTCGAGACTAAGATAACGAGGTGCGGTTCCGCCGACAAACTTCCAACCAAAGCCACGGCGAACCAAGTCGCCGATGCCATCCGTATTTGCCTTACCATGCGACCACCTGAAGGTGATAAGTGGATCGGTTAGCGCATCAGATGCGGTTCGTCCCGAGAAAATCTTACGAAGTGAGAAGTTAAGGAAGCCGGCGCCATTCGACTTAGACTCAGCGTTCCAAGTCTGGTCAACCTGGCTTTGTCCAAAAATGCTTGCCCGAGAAGAGCAAGCCCCTGCCGTTCCAAGTCGGGTGAAAGTCGAAAGCCAACCGCCCTGATTGCTTACCGTTCCTACATTCGTGATCTGAAATCCAGCTCGCTCAACATAGACAACATCCTGCGAAAGCATCGCCCAGATAGCCTGGCGAGGACTCATGGCCGTCGTGGTGCTGGTGAAGCCTCGTGCCTGGGCTGCCGTCGCGAAAGCCGGGACAGCCGCCGTGACGAAGGCTGTCGTAGCAATCTGCGTGGTGTTCGTCCCAGCCGTGGCGGTCGGAGCGGTAGGGGTTCCTGTCAGGGCAGGGGACGCAAGAGGGGCGTAGGTGCTTGAGGCCGTGGCAGACTTCAAGTATCCCTGACCGACGACGTAAGCGGTGGTCGCGACTTGGGTCGTATTGGTATCGACCGCGGCTGTGGGAGCAGCAGGGGTTCCGGTAAAGGTCGGCGAAGCCAACGGCGCGCGGGAAGTGTCCGTAGGGTGGACGTGATCCTGACGAGCGTAGAGCAGGGACGTGCCAACGGAGGCGGTTCCATCGACGACAGGGGTCGCAGTCCCAGCCTGACCGACCACGAAGGCCGTGGTGGCGAGTTGGGTCGTGTTCGTTGAGGTCGCGGCAGTCGGAGCAGTAGGGGTTCCTGTGAAGGCAGGGCTTGCGAGGTTCGCCTTCAGGTTGTCCGCGGTCGTGACGAAGGCCGTTGTCGCCAGCTGAGTCGTCGAAGTTCCAGCGGTAGCCGTCGGGGCGGTAGGAACACCCGTCAGCGCAGGGGAGGCGAGAGGAGCCGCACCCGAGACGTCACCGACGACCAGCGTGACGGCTCCGGTCTTTCCAGCGACAGAAGTGACAGGGGCGGAAGGGAGCGTGATCCACGCGTCGTCCCAATCGGTCGCGCTGGACTTAGCCAGGACTTGCCCGGTCGTGCCGCCAGCAGGGACGAGTTTCGTGGCAGGTTCGACGGCGGCGGAACCGAGGCCGAGGTTCGTCCGAGCGGTGGCGGTGTTAGCCAGACCAGACAGGTTATCGGCTTTCAGCAGGAAGCCAGAAGGGCCGGGGTAGGCGGTGTTCTGGGTGGTGACATCCGTGAGGAACGTGATGCCAGTCCCAGACTGCACGGCGACGCTGTTGAGCGTTCCGCTGAAGGTCGTGGTGCTGATGCTTCCGCCCGTGATCGCAACAGACGAGGCCGACTGCGTGGCGATGCTTCCAAGGCCGAGGTTAGTCCGCGCCGTGCTGGTCGAGGCAAGGCCTGCGAGGTTGTCGGCTTTGGCGAGGTAGGCCGACATTCCCGACTGCGTCTGGTAGGTCGAGGCCGCAGTCGAGCTGAGCAGGTAGGGCGAGAGGGCCGAGGAAGTGATGAAGCCCGAAGGATTGCCCGTCAGGGGGTAGAAGCCTGCCGTGACCCAGGACTCCGTGGCGTAGCCAGAGAGGGAGGCGGAGGTCAGGTAGCCGGCGGGGTTAGACGAGAGGGGGTAGTAAGTAGAGGCCGCTGCGCTGGAAGTCAGCAGGCCGAGCGTCCCGAAGGACTTGTTCTTCCAGAGGTTCGTGGCGGACTCGTAGGCCAGCAGGTCGTTGTTGGCCTTGCTGGCGATCGCGACGTCATGGAGTTCGTCCAGCTCATAGCCATTCTGGACGGCGACGAGGATGGTTCCCTGATTGGGGTGCGAACGGATGACGATGCCGACGTAGACCAGATGCTGCGGGGCGGACGGCTTGGTGGTCGTCCAGGCTCCGGCGGTGGTCGGGGAGAGGTAGAGTTGGACGCCTTCGGTCAGGGCGGAGGTGTCGATGGCATCAAGGACGCCTCGAACGATGACGTAGCCCGTGCCATTGTTGGCGATGTCGGTCTTGACGAAGCCCATGGTCTGGGCGGAGTTCGCGTCATTGTTCGCCTGAGCCTTTGTGATGAGGGGCTTGTTGCCCGTGGCCCCAGAGATGTAGACGATGGAGCCTGCCGTGATCGTTGCGCCGGACTGGTTGCGGACTTCCACCTCGAGGTTGCGGGCGACAGCGGTTCCGCCGAGCAGGGCGGATTGCACGAAGGCGGTGTCGGCGACCGCAAGGCTGTTATCCCCAAAGGCGGGGGTCGTAACGACCTGACAACCCTCGAGGAAGCCAGAGACAAGCGACCCTCCGAGGGTGTTCACCTTGGCGTCCAGCGCCGTCTGCAGGTCAGTCTGGTCGGACAGCGTGCCAGTGATATCGCCCCACGCGACAGACGAGGCAGGGGTGACAACATCCCAAGCGCCGTTCTTACGAGCGTACTGAGAGCCATCGGAAGGAGCGTCGTTGACCGTGGCGAGCGTGCCGAGGCCGGAGATATCCCCAGCCGCCAGCGTGACCGCACCGGTCTTGCCAGCGACCGAAGTCACAGGGGCCGATGTAAGGTAGCCTTGAGAGGTTACCCAAGATTCCGTGGCGTAGCCGGAGAGGGCCGCCGAGGTGAGGAAATTGGAAGGGTTACCTGTGAGGGGGTAGAAGGAAGACTCCGCGTCTTCGATCAGGAGATAAGGGGTCAGCGCCGCGCTGGTGATATACCCCTGCGACGTGACGAAGGACTGAGTCGCGTAGGCCGATAGGTCGATGCTCAGGTTCTGGGACACCAGCGAAAGCGGAGCCGTGGCCGAGACAACCCCAGCGGGGCCGGGAGGGCCGGGTTCACCTTGGTCACCCTTATCACCTTTCTGACCCGGCTGGCCGGGCTGTCCGGGCTGACCCGGCTCGCCTTGGTCACCCTTGTCGCCCTTGTCGCCCTTCTGTCCTGGCTGGCCGGGAACCCCCTGCTGGCCTTGCGGGCCTTGACTACCAGCCGGCCCGACAGGCCCAGGCACACCGACGGAGCCGTCCAGCGTGCCGGCCACGATGCCCGTGATGGTGCCTTGGATGGTCGCCCCCGTCTCGAGGAACGTGCCGCTGATCGTGCCGAAGGTGGACTCGGTCGAGGTGATGGTCGCGTCGGGCATGGCGCTTAGGCAGTCACGGATTCAATGACTTGAACCCTGAAGATTTCCGTGCGCGAGATGCTCGTCGAGCTGAAGGCGAATTTGATGTCCCAGCGGCCGAGGCCGACAGACCAGTCAGCGGTGTCGCCGGCATAGGAGACGGTGAAGGACAGGCCGTCGAGCGCCTTGGTGACCGTCAGGGGGTACTGCTTCCCGCACTTGTCCTCGAAGGTCGAGGTGAGGGTGGTCGTCAAAAGATTCGCAGGGCCGGAGGGGCCGGGCGTCCAGACGAAGGAACAGGCGAAGGTGTTCCCCTGGGAGATGGTTACGGTGTTCGACATGGCCTTAAATCTGCGGGGTCGGGCAATCCCGGGGAGGGGGTCAGGTCTGGTCGGTCAGGCCGTCCACCGCGTCCACGTTGTAAAACCAAAAGGTGGAGTTCGTGGGTACCGAGTTGTCCACGTTCTGCACGCCCGTCGTGAACAGGTCTTCCGTCATCGTCTGGGGCGGGGCCGGGTAGGCCGTATAACTTCCGATCGTCTCGGGCGGCTGGCCTTGGCCTCCTGGGTAGAATGTCTCGCCGACGAATTCTGGGACGTAGTCCGAGTTCATCCCATTGGCCGGCCCGAATTCGATAAAGGACTGATTATCCAATCCGCCGTTGAATCCGAAAGAGTAATTGCCGCCACCCGTCAAGAGGAGCGTCTTCTCGACTGTCGTTGCCTGAGCCTGTGAAGAGTCCACCCACTTCGTCCAGGTCGCATAGCCAAACTTGCAAGCCCATGTCGAAAGATTGACCGAAAGGCCGGGGCCGTCGATTGGGGTCGCCATGGCTTAGACGCGGGCGTAGAAGTATTGCGCCGTGAGGTCGCCGACCTTGATGCGGGAAGCCCACAGGGAGCCGGTGACGTATTGCTGAACCGAGGTGACCGACAGGGTCGCGTTGTCCACCGTCAGGCGGGCAAGGCAGATATAGCCGTAGGTGTCGGTGTCGGCCTTCGGGCCTGTCGGGTCGGCCTCATACCAGACCTGCGGATAGCCGTTCTGGCTTCGGTCGCTGGTCGGGAAGTTTCCGAAGGTGGTGTCGCGGCCGGCCCGGATGTAGATGTCGTAGATGGTAGCCGAGCCTCCTGCGATGACCGACCATGGCTGCGGGATGGCGTTCAGCAGGGGGTCGGTAGGGTTCCCGCCGTAGACGCAAGGGACGATGTTGTTGATCGTGCCGGCCGTGATGAAGACGCGGAGGTCGGTCGAGTTTCCGACGAAGTAGGCGCTTACCTTGAAGGGGTGGTCGGGAGCCGATGCCTCCTGCGCGGGGAACGGCGGAATGGTGTTCAGGCTGAACCCGTATCCGCTCGAAGTGAATTCGTAGCCCGCTCCTGGTTGTGCCTTGCTCATGCGCTCGCGTAGACTTCGGCAGGATATCCTTCGCGGTTGAACCGAATCTCGTAGTTGATCTTGTAGATCAGCGGCGTGCCGGAAGGGTTGACGCAGTAATCCTCGAAGTTGACCTGCGAGAGCAGCAGGGTGTTGCGCGTCTCGCCTTTGATGCTTGCCGTCCAGGTCGTGCCGAGGTGGTCTGGGATGAGCTTGATGCCGGCGAAGGAGTTGGTTCCGCTGGACTTGCCAAGGGCGTCGCGGATGCTCGCGCAGTTGGCGGCGGACTTCGTGTAGATGCACCCGGAGAAGGAGGTCGTCGGGGCGAGGTACTGGGTTTTGCCGTAGAAGTATTGCTTGGCCGAGGTGCTGGAATCGAGGAAGCCGACGAAGCCGCCGGCGTTCGTGGCCGTCCCCTTGAAGTGGGCGCCGAAGACGCCGCCGACCTTGTAGTCTGGATTGATGGTCGAGGCCGTGAAGGCCGTCCCGTTGCCGGCGATGGCGGTCGTGAAACCGGCCGAAGGCCCGAAGAAGTTGGGGTGCGTGACGATGTGCTCCGAGGTGAGGCCGTTGGAGGCGGTCACTTCTGGGCGGGTCGTGTCGCCGAGGAAACTGTTGATGCCGACGTAGTCCGCTTCGATGGTGTCGAGGTCGAGCGCGCCTTTCGTCAGGACGTACTTGTGGACGAACAGATCAGTGTAACTCGGATGCACCTGACCGGGAACGACGGCCGCTCCAGACTGGGCGGCGTTGACGTAGAAGGTCGCGCGGCCAGTGATGAGTCCGTAGCCGTTGGTCTGGTAGGTTCCTCCAGGCTGGAGGAGTTTCGTGGTCAGGGGGTCTCCTGTGGATACGAGGGCCATGTGGTTTTAATCGGTTAAGGTTTCTTGGTCGCAGGGGTGTCGGGCGTGGCGCCCTTGTTCGTGATGTCGCCAGTGGTATTCGGGGGCTGACCCTTCGACGCGATGATGGCGAGGTAGTCGCGTTGCTGTTTCGCCAGCTCGATCTGCTCGCTGATGGCGGAGATGACGGGATTCTGACCGACGCCGATGACGTTGCCGGAGACGGAGGTGGCCGTGGTCTCGATGGACTTCGTGTCGGCCGCCTTCTCCTTTTCCTTCTTCGGTTCCTTCTCAGGCTTCTTCAGGGAGTCGATGACCTTCTTCGCGGTGTCGGCCTGTTTCTCGGGAGCCTGTGCCGCCGGCTGCGGAGCCTCATTGTCGCCAAGGAATTTGTCGCGGACGTACTTGATGACGATGCCCTGGGGCGTGTACTTCTCGATGATTTCGACGAGCCGGAAGTATTGGGCGACCGCCACCTTAAATTTGGCGATCATCTTATCAATCTTGTCGTTATACTCGTCGAGCATCTTGAGCGTCTCCGCATCGACTATTGGAGCGTTCGCGATGTCCTGCTGCAGTTTGAGTACGTCGCCGAGCATCGGGATGATTTCATTCCCGACCTTGTCCCCGAAGAAGCCCGTGGCGATGGTCAGTTTGTCGGACTCAGTCGCGGCGCCTGACATCGCATTAGCCAAGGCAACGAAGACAGCCTGGGCGTTGCCAGACCGCAGTTGCTCCATCGTGATTCCCAGCGCCTGAAACTTCTTCATCTGGTCGGCGTTTCCGGCGGCCGCTTCCGCCATGTCAGTCCGCAGCTGGCGGGTCGCCTTGGCGAGCGTCTGCATGGAGACGCCGGACTGCTGGGCGGCGAAGGCGAGGGATTGGAATTGCTCGGCAGACAGACCGCTCTTTCCGACCTGATCCGCGATGACCCCGAATTCGCGGACGGTATCGAGCGAGAAACTCAAGGCCTTGTCGAACAGGGCGGCCATGCTGACCATGCCGGCGAGCTTCTTCGTGATGTCGTCCCCGGCCTTCTTGAAGGACGCCCCCAGGCTGTCCACGGACTTCTTGGCCCGACCCGTCACCTGCTCGACGTCGGACTTTCCTTTGATTTCGTATTCAAGTTTCTGGGCCATTGGGTTCGGGGGTCTTTACCTCTGCGGACTTGGCAACCTTTTCCTCGGCTTCGAGCTTCTCGAGGAAGGCCTCTTCGTCGGTCGTCAGAAGTTTTGAATCCGACCCATTGGCCGCGGAGATGGCGGCGTTGTACCAGACCGCTTGGCATTCGGGCATCTCCCAGGCGCGCTTCTCTTCCCAGCCCGCCTTGACCAAGGCCGTCACGATGCCCAGCGGCCAAGGGATGCCAACGTCTTCGGCCTCTCCTTTTGTCGCCGTATTCTTCGCCCAGTATTTCGGCCACGCGCTGACGTGGACGTAGGCGATGAACCTTTCGAGCTCGGCCTCGAACAAGGTCGGCCGGCGCTGGAGCCTGAGCACCTTGAGTTTCTCAAAAAGGGTGAGCTCGCCGAGCGGCTCTTCGGCGCAGATCTTGACGGCCACCAGCAGGTCGAGCGGGGTGACCTTCTGGCCTTCCGTCACGAAGGGCGAGTCGATGGCGAGCAGCCTGACGCGGTACTTCAGGCAGAAAGGGTAGACGACCTTGCCGAGACAGGTGACCCTTGCCGGGTCGGTGAAGGCCTTTAAGAATCTTCCGTCCACCCCGACAGACTCGCCCCCGAAGGGGCTAAGTCAATCAGGCAAAGGTGATGCCTTCGTAGTCCACCGCTTCGACCGTCACGCTGGTGAAACCCTTGTTGGCGGCCTTCTCCGAAACGGCGGTGATGACGCCCGAGAAACCAGTCGAGGCGGAGCCGGACGGGTAGCAGGAGTTCGTGTTCGCCGTGAACGAGAGGACGGCGCCGAGCACGGGAACCGAGCCGGTCTTCACGATGCCCTCGATGCTGATGGTCGTCTTGCGGTCGTCCAGGCGGTGGGTGACAGTAAGACCAAACTCGTTCTGCACGGTGTCTTCGTTGTTGAAGCCGGCGCTGATCGAGTAGGACTGCACGAACAGATTGGCAACGGTTCCGTTGATTCCGTAGATGCAAGAGGTTCCGTTGAGAATGGCTGCCATGGTGGTTTAAATCTGCGGGAACGGGCAACCCTCAGGCCTGGGGGCTG
>Ga0255173_1000324_pt1 | contig 11453 bp, 11 predicted proteins | sample Atl_Atl_RepA_8d_FD_183175 | JGI IMG/M metagenome (GOLD analysis project Ga0255173, IMG submission 183175) | Freshwater microbial communities from Altamaha River, Georgia, United States - Atl_Atl_RepA_8d | ecosystem: Environmental > Aquatic > Freshwater > River | place: USA: Georgia | collected...
ACCTACAGAATCATTAATGCTTGCACCCAGGGTAACATTTGAGGAGATAGATGATTTGTAAGTGGTAACAGTTAATCCGTCCAATGTTAAATTACCAGTGATACTCATACCCGACAAATCAACATCACGGTTTCTAATAAGATCTCTAATGCCTAAAGTACTTCCGCCATCAAAAGTAAAAATTTCAAAGAAATAATCAGTGTTATTAGATATTTCTGCTGCACTAAAAGTGATTGTACCCGCATTATAACCAGCCACAGTGTCAGCATCACCTAAACTAGGCGCATTAGCAAAAGCCAATGTGTTGAGAGAGTTTGAATTACTTACCCATAGTTTAACTGATAAGTAACTTCCACTTGAACCCGAAGGCCAGCTGAATGTAAGTGTGGTGGATCCGTTTAAAGTAATTTTTTGCTGATTACCATTTGTAAAGTTTATAGTCCAAGCACCCGATACACTGCCTGCATTGTAGTAAGTTTCTCTCCAGGATGTTAGTGTTGCATTAGAAATTGCGTTTCCTGCAAAATCATTGTCTAATGTTGTATTAGTAAGGGCACTTTTTAGCACAGCCTTAGACTGTAGGTCTTCTACTTCTGCTTTAATAAATGTAAAGTTGTTACGTATATTGGTAAAATTGTCTCGAAAACCTTGGCTGTCATTATCTTGCCCGGCAACCGGATATGTACCATCAATGTTATTTGGATTTACTTGGCTTGTCATTTAAACGAATACTCCATTTTGGGGAAATTTAATATATTTATCCTTTGATTCGGGCAACTCATATTTGTCCCTATTGTTACTGAACGCTGTACCACCACGACGTGATAAGTCATTATTGCCTTCTCTACAAGTACAGCTTCCCCCGTCAAATGTGGTTTCGTATCTTTCTAGTACTTCTGTGTACACTTCGAATTGCGGTATTGAAGATGTAGGGCTTTGACGATACTGTAAAGTGGTTGCCGGATAAGACTTTCCTGTGCGTATTTTGACAGTTTGACTTAACAATATTTCACTAACAAATTCAAGCAGAATTTCTGAATCATCACTTTGATCAAAATAGGAATTTTGTAGCCCAGGCTCTTCGCCATCAAATCCTACTAGGTCACTGTCAAAACCAATGGTTGATATATCTGTCCAGTTAATTTTGTAAATTCCGGCTCTTCTGTTACTGGTTCCGGGACTATTGACTTTTTCAAAATATCCTGGTATTAAATTACCGTTTTCGTCAACCCAACCGTCGGATGTTACTCCTGCATAAGTTTGCTGAGCAAATATAACGGTTTCATTTTTCAAGAATGAATAAACACCGTCAATTAACAAATTGTTTCTAGCATAACCAACCAAAGTGCCGTTTATAGAATCAAACGGGTTTCTTAAAGCATAGTCAGCAAATGCAGTTCCGTTGATTCTAATTGCAGCATCAACAGAAGATGAGATAGTTGAACTCAAAGTCAAAAGATTACCACTGTAGCTTGATACCTTGGTGTTAGCTGATATCACAGAGTTTTTGTCTCTACTTGTAACAATCCAACCTTCGCCCACTCTGATGTTGTCTGGTATTGTTATCAAATTGGAACTTGTCACAGTTTCAACTATGACTGTTTCTATTATATCTCCCTGTGATAAATTGGGATATTTGTCAAATGTTGTATCAACGCTTGGTAAAAATTTATTAAACTCTAAACTGTAATATTGTGAAAGGTAATTTTCAAGCTGGTATCGGTCCGCAGTAAATGAAAAATTGCCATTTACTAATTTTTGACTGTTACTTAATCTATACTTGATAAGTTTTGAAGCGCCGGGAGTGGTGTATACAAGTACAATTGCTCTAACTAACCCTAGTACCTGGCCGTTTTCTTGTTTGCTTGTCATCCATCTTGGTAACGCTCCTTTATTTGTATATCCAATATATTGATCTATTCTTATGTTCATGTTCTCAAAACTATTAGGATAGATCACATTGTATTCGTCATTTCCAAATAAGAAATTATTAGTTATATCAAGTTGAACTTCAAGCGGTGGACCATCTTGACCATTGCTTTGATTATCAATGGCGTCCACATACACAACTTCGTAAATGGTGTTACCGTTATTGTCAACTGCTCTTGCAGTTTTTAATTCACTAAAATCTATTTTTTTAGTGAAATGATTTCTTTCAATTGCTTCAACGTATCTTGTTACAGTAGAAGGACTCAGGCCGGGTAAAAATAAAATTTTAAAATTTTTCTGTACGCCGAACAATGGATCGTCAAATCTATAAACAAGATTTTCTGGAATCAAAGTTCTGTCATTGATAATATCTCTGTATTTTTGTCTTTGACTTTCGTCTGGTAGAGCTCTCAGATATAAATTTTCGTATGGTGCAAGATTATATGGTCTAAGGTGTACTACGAAAGATTTTTCACTACTTATTGATCCATCAACCGCTTCTGCCTTGACTGTAAATCTATGATCTAAGTCAAATGTTGTTGTGCCACCATCAATGGCCGTTGATATAGCATTAGTAGTAGTGCTTAAAACTTGTGTAGTTTGATCGTTACTGAATGTTAATATTGACCCTTGTGTCACATAAATTGCGGGTTGTACTTCGATGGTATTGTCATCGTTGATAGCAGTAATTTTACAGCCCGAAGCAACACCAACACCCTGTACTAGCATACCTATTTCAAGATTGGCAGTACTAGCAACATTAATCCATCCAATGCTTCCATCTAAACTAAAATATCTAAAAGTCACTCTACCAGTCAGTATGCCAGACTTGAGCAATTTAAGTCCTTGCGGCACTTTTCTATAAGGTTGGTACGTAAAACTGTAAGCTAATTCTTTCCCGTAGGTGTGTTCAGCATCAATCGTTAATTCACTTATAGCACCATTATCAATGTATCCTAGATCAGCAGGACTATTCCAAATTATTTCTTCGTTAAGTGTACGCTTAACATTAAAACTAAAAGTTATTTTATTACTTTTTATAGTAGGAGTTAATTTTCTATACGCCTGTACTTCAAAAAAGTAAGTAGTAAGATCTTCAACTTGACCTGTTGGTAGAGTTCCAAAAATCCATCCAGTATCTATATCAATTGATAAGCCAGCTGGTAAACCAAACTCCCCTTGGTCAAATAATAGACTATCAAAACCTTTAGTGGTACTAATATATCTTATTTCTACAATGTCGGTAACTTGTACAGGATTTGTAAAAGTTAACAAGTTAACAGATACTGTGTAGTCTACATTTGGTGTTAAAAGAATATCATTTAAGTAAATTACTAATCTTGTGGCTAAGGTTGCTTCCAATAGTAGGTAAGGTCCTGTGGTGCCATTTGGAGTGAATAAAAAATCTTCAACATCAATAACCCCAGATACACCATTCCAACTTTGAGTATCTGCTCTGTCCAGTTGATCCATACCACTAAATTGTGTGGACTGGATTTCCCAATTTATAACTGCATCCTCTGGATCATATGCTAAAAATTTATAAGCAAAAACTGAACCGGCTACCAGTGTAGGTAAAGATTCCGGATCATTGATAATTATTGGACGATATTTGTTATCTGCATCAATGGTTATAAAAGTATTGTTGATTATAGTAATTGCATTATCAGCGGTGTAGCTTCCTTTGCTTACAATCAACATTCTAGCAGTATAACTGTCATATTTTTCACCGTCAGTGACCTGCACTGTGAAATTGAAAAATTTATCTCTGGTCTTTTCGTTGACATCATATAAAACTTGATCAACGCCTGCTGCTTCGTAGTAAAGTGAAGATAAATTTGTAGCTATTAAACCTACATAGCCGCTTAATTTACCCGATGAAGACAGTGTTAGTCCTGGCGGTAACACGCCATTAATTAATCTCCAAGTTTCAACTGCTTCAGGATTATCATTGGCAGAGTAAAACTGATATTCTAAATAATTACCATCAAACCAGGCTCCAATTAAGTCTGGTTTAGGAGTTATTATAGGACCATGAATATTTGAAACAGAAATAGAAAAACTTCTATCAGCTAAGTCACCGTTTAATGTAGTAGCCCTGATAGTAAATGAAAATGTTGTGACCTGAACTAATTGTGTTAAAAGAGTAGGAATTCCTCTAATAGATCCATCATTGGTTACATATAGGCCAGCTGGCAATGAACCACTGAGTAGACTGTAAAATAAAGGTTGACTATCACTATCAGATGCTACCAGCTGATAAAAATAATACTGTGCTTCAGGAACTGTTCCTAGGTTTCCCCGGGGAGTTATCCATGTAATTGTGCTCATTACAGTATTACAGCCTCTACTAGTTTTTCGCCAACATCATCTGAAGATTGTAAGCTCTTAGCAAAAATTTTAACACCAAAACTTGTATCTCCTCCTACACTTACTGCTGTACCTGGGACTGTTCCTGTTACAAGCAAATCTCCTTTAGCAACTTTGCCAATTACTCTAACTGGCACCCTACCTCTTAAAGCTATAGGAATACCAGGGGATGCAGCGTTCATTAAATAAGCCGGTTTTTCAGATACTGCACCTGCCACTCTATGATCGGCAAAAGTAGATGTTGTAGATATTTCTTCCGAACCGCCAAAAACTACCACTGTACCAACTGTGTAATCTGCATCTGCTGTATAATGTTCTGCTAAATCAGCATACCTTGCTTGTGTGGATACGCCATAAAATGTATTCCACCACTGAGTCGTGCTGCCAAGATTGTGAGTAACGTTTGCCCCATTTGGTAAAATATTACCATTGAGCCAAATATTTCCTGTCATTACTGCAGAGTTGCCAGCTGATCCGGCCACGTTCAAATTACCAGAGGTGATACCTAGTCCACCTCTTAACAGAATTGCCCCAGTTGTAGCTGAAACAGATTGGGTGTTCGATGCAAAATAAGTTGTCCCGCCAGCACCAATTCTTACATTTGTGGCATTTTCATTGAAAAGATGTGCTGCGCCTGTTGAAGTAGTAGTTAAAGCTGGATTGGTCAAGTTTAAAGCCAGATTTCCGGTATGAGTGCCTCCGGTACTATTGACTGTTTCCCCGGTCAAAGTTCCTGACAATAATAAATTGAAGCCGTAAATATTTTGATATCTATTACTTGGACCACCTAAATCATATAACAGACCAGAACTAGGAATTATATTTTGAGTCGTTAATTGACCAGCGATACCCAAACTTGTTAGTGTGCCTAAACTTGTAATAAATGGCTGTGCAGCAGTAAAAACATTTCCTTGTAAATTACCTCTTATATTACCAGCTATGTCAACATGAATATTTGAAGCCCATACATTTCCTGTTACACCTAGCCCACCTCCGTTGGCGATTCTCACTGCTCCAGTTGACGTACTGGTAGCCTGAGTGGCATCGTTGAAGGTAGTGGCTAAGCCAACTGTACCACCATTGAATGCTTGTGCGGCAGTTTGCACAGGACTACCGTTAATATAGATGGTATCAGCTCCGGCAAAGTTTAAATCTCCTACATGAAATCCTCTCACAGTAAGATTAGCCACACTGGCATTGTTGCCTATAAAAACATTACTTTGGACGTACAGGTTACCCTGTACTGCTGCTCCACCTTTCACTTGTAATGCACCAGTTACATTACTGGTACTCGCGGTCGTGTTACTGATCAAAAGTGAGCCAAATTGCACGTTACCCGGTGTACCTGCTGTAATTACGTTAGCAGTATCAGTAACACTGTCGAGATATACTAAACTACCAGTAGAATTTTGCCAGCCTAAAAATGCGTATTTGTTTGTCCCGTCATAATATTGCCATTCTAAACCTATATCTTTACCATCATTTAAAGTATACGGGGCAGCATTGGCATGAATCAAAATAATGGGTGCTGTTGCGCTTGCTGATTGTGTAGCTGCCTGTGAACCAGTAACGTTGAGGTTTCCAATGATATTAACATTACCAACAATGTAAGCTCCATCCTGAGAAACATATAAGTTACCAAAACTAGTGACCGTGTTTCCTACTATTGAATTGGCATTCACAAATGTATTGGCAATAATGTAGGTATTTGAAATCAAATATCCTGCTTGAACATAAGTAGCTTTGATCTGCGCAGGTTCAAGTCCGCCATATAAGCCACGTTGGACAAATTCAAAATTGCTGTTTACAGTGTCAAAGGCATCTCTAATAACTTCGCCACTGCCATCATTGGCTGTTGTTCCGGTAAAAATTGTGTTTATAGCCATTTATTAACCACCTAAGTTTTTAATTCTTTCTGCCAATTGATCTAGTGCAGATGATATAGTTGTAACATTGCTTGTCCAGTTTTGATAATTGCCCATTGTGTATAATTGAGCACCTAAGTTGGCACTTAAATTTGCTATTTGTAAATTAGTAGTTAAATCTAGTAATGTAATAGCCACTGTTTGCGCTGCTGCATTGGCATTGGCATATACTTGATAAGCACCAATATTTGCATTTATTGAGTCTAGCGATGAAGCCTGCGTTGCTGCATTGGCATTGGCATAAATTTGGTATGATCCAAGATTAGCATTAATATTTGCTATCTGAAGGTTAGTAGTTAGATCAATTAAATTTATGGCAACAGTTTGTGACGCTGCATTGGCATTAGCATAAATTTGGTAGGCACCAAGATTAGCATTTATATTATCTATTTGTAGATTACTAGTTGTACCGACTAAGTTTATTGCCACTGTTTGCGCTGCTGCATTGGCATTGGCATATACTTGATAACTACCAATATTTGCATTTATTGAATTCAATGAAGTAGTTTGTGATGCAGCATTGGCATTGGCATATACTTGATAACTACCAATATTTGCATTTATTGAATTCAACGAAGTAGTTTGTGATGCAGCATTGGCATTGGCATATACCTGATAAGCACCAACATTGGCATCCAATACATTCAGTGCACCACCAAAATTATTGATAGAAGTTGCCTGAGATCCTGCATTGGCATTAGCATAAATTTGGTAGGCACCAAGGTTGGCGTTTATTGCATTTAATGCAGTTGCCTGTGAACCTGCGTTGGCGTTTGAAAATATTTGATATGAACCAACGTTGGCATTGACTGCATTCAATACCGCAGATTGCAGTGCGGCATTTGCATTGGTATGAATACCCAAAGCACTTATATTAGATTCAGCAGCTAGTATAAGTGTGAACTGGCTTACTGAGTTAGCATTTGAAAATATCTGAAATGCACCTATGTTTGCATTAATTGTGTTTATTGAACTAGCCTGTGATCCTGCGTTAGCCTGCAACACACTAATTGCGGAATTGGCCGCAGAAATATTTGCTTGCAAACTAGAAATATTTGTGTGTTGAACTGCTGCGTTTATTTGTAAAATTGCTATTGCAGAAGCTTGGCCAGCTGCGTTTGATGTTAGTGTATCAATTGATGTGGCCTGTGCCGCAGAATTAGCATTAGAATATGTCTGATAGGCCCCTAAATTAGCATTGATAGAATTTATAGATGTGGCCTGAGAACCAGCGTTTGTTTGTAAACTGACTATGGCTGCATTAGCTGCATTTATATTGGCATTTATTCCTGTCAGTTGCGATGATGAGTTGCTTAACGCACCATTTACAGTTGCGTTAACGTAGGTAATATTAGCTTTTACGGAATCTAAATTTGCTAGTGCTGATGCCTGTGTGGCCGCATTACTTTCTAACGTAGAAATTCTAGCTTCGTGATTTGATATTTTTGCATTAGCGGCAGCAACATTTGCATTTACTGTATTATATGTTGATACGCCAATATTGGCTATATTTGCACTAATAGCTGCGTTTACATACGATTTACTTACACCGTCGAGCAGGTCGCTACTAGTAAGGACTACATTTCCATCCCTACCAGCCACAGTGTAAACACGTATATTAGCGGCAGTAATTTGCACATTACCGCTATATAGTTCTGTAAAATTATCATTAATCTTTGTAAATGCGTCACGTAACTCGTCGCCTGTTCCGTCACTAGCTACGTTGCCTACATTAACAACTTGTTGTGCCATAAATCATCCTAATATACTAGGTATTTATGGCTTTTGAAAGGATTCAGGTTTGGTGATTAGTAAGGGCTAAAACTGCTGCCACAGCCACATGTGGTTTGGGCTTGAGGATTGTCTATACTGAAACTTGCGCCCATTGCATCCTCAGTATATTTAATTTTAGCGCCTTGTAGATACTGAGCACTCATGCTGTCTACAAGTAATTTTACTCCGTCGAAATCAAAATCAAAATCATCTTCGTTTTGAAGTTCGTCGAAGGTAAATCCATATTGGAATCCTGAACATCCGCCACCTTGTACAAATACACGTAGTTTAAGGTCCGGATTTCCTTCTTCTAAAAAAAGTTCTCTAAGTTTTGCCACTGCTGAATCATTTAAATCAATCACGCACGATCTCCTGCATAAATTCTACGATTAACATATTCCCAATTGATAATACGCCATATATTTTTTAGATATTTTTTCTTATCTGCTCCGTAATCATTGACCCAGGCATGCTCCCACCAGTCAATTAATAATGCTATATCATTGCGTTTAGCATGGTTTTTGATTGTTTTTATCTGCCCGTTACGGCTAAGATAAATCCAATTTGACCCTTGCAGCTTCATTGCTTCTTCTTCGAATTCTTTTTTAAAATCATTGAAAGTTCCAAAGTGTCTGTTTATTAGTGCTAAACTTGCACCAAAAGGACTGTTGCCATTTTTTGGGGATCTCAGCTGAGGAAAGAAAATATTATGTAAGTATGCGCCGGCTTCATTGAAACTGGCATCACCTTCACCTTTGTTGTATCTGTCTACATAGCCGCGAGCTAGTTTGCCATAGTGATTTTTTATAGTTGTAGCACTCATCACTGGTGCTAAACTGGTTTCACTGTAAGGTAATTTTTTAAGTTCTAACTTTTCCTTACCTTCTACTAATTCAATGATGTCACGCATACAGCTATTTATTTCTATAAACAATGCGTCCGCGGTTCAAATCGTACGGACTCATTTCAATTTCTACTGTGTCGCCGGCTAAAATTCTAATATTGTTTTGACGCAATCTGCCAGAAATGGTTGCAATAATTTGATGGTTGTTTTCTAGCGTTACTCTAAACATTGCGCTAGGTAGTAGTTCGTCAACGGTTCCACTCAAGCGAATTAAATCTTCTTTACCCACATATCTCCTTAAAGTACGTATTTATCGACGCATAGCACTAATATCTTTGGCTTCTTGATCAGTAAAGATAGGAACTGCATTTGACTTGTGCATAGTACCAATACCAACTATTTTGTCGCCGGTATACTGCATAGGTTTTCGAACATTGACCGCACCCGTGACACCCGTGTCAAGACTGGCAATATGACGGGTTTCATCCAAACGTGGGTTACGAGGAGGTGCATAAGATTTCGATTTATCCATCGGAATATTTTTTGTAACATACTTTGCCTTTAGTTTTTCCCAATCAGCGTCGAGTTGTTCGGACTGACGTTTTTGTTCAGCCGATGCCCACTTCTTCTTGCCCTTACGCTTGCCGGTAGTAGACAGCCATGGGCGTTCTAGATGCATTGACATAATAGTAGAGAAAAAAAGTTAATAGAATTACATTATAACAAAACTAGGAATTGTTGTCAATGGTTGCTAAAATTGCAACATTAAGGCCAATCTCTATAGAGAGCATGTTGTATATTATCTGCAACAAATTGATTAAAACTTCGATGTTTAGATTCGAGTTCACCTTCTAAAGGAGCTACTCTTTGAAACGCACGTTCCAATTGGTCCATTCCAGTAAACTCCATCATTATATGCCATTCAGGTAAATCTTGAATACTGCGGAATCCCATTTTACAACGAGTGATACGATACGATTCCATTTTACCCTCTTGAATTAAATGATCCAGGAATCCACGCATATTAGCCACCCATTCGGTATCAGTTATATCTCCTTCTTTATCTGCCCAAATATGATAGATATCCATTATGCAGGTCCTAAAATCTCAAAACCATCTATTTGTTTTTTATATTCATCTGCTTCGCCAAGATACAGGAATTTATATCCTAGGCTTTTATACAAAGCACATTCATGCTGTAAACTTCGTATACCTAATTTCAATTTTGGGTCGTTGTAATCCCAAGCAAATTGCACTGCTTCAACATTGTCTATATCATATCGTTTCATTAAACTGAACGCCACTATTTCATTGTTGTTATAATAACCAATTATGTCTGTTTTTGAATCTAAATATTCCGAATCAAATATAGGCATCACACTTTGGAATTTTTTATGTTTACAATATTGAAGATAAATTTTATTCAGCAGCTGAGTGTCCGGAGTTTTGATATAACTCCAATTTTGTTGCATTAAAGTATAGTCTGTTTTTTCAAGATTAATTCTTGCATATATCATAGCGCCAGTTAACTACTTCGTCTAAGTTTTCTTTAGTCCAAGTAGTGTAGTATCCTTTTTCTCGTAATTGATCTGCTGCGGTATTTAATTTACTTAGTCGCTGTAAAATCATAACACCACATTCTCCAAAGTTCATTTTAACACCGTTGATTAGTTCTTGGGAATCGGGATGATCTTCGAGTACAACACAATCCTTCCAAACCAATATAGAGTTAATGTGTTTTGTGAACAATTCTATTTGACTAGGGGAAAACTGTGTATGATCAAAACATAGCACCACAACTTCGTAATCATCCAAACAGTACACATAGCGAGAGATTTCTAATGGAGAATCAAATACTATGTGAATTTGACTGGCAAGACGGGCCTGCCTTGCGTAGGGACAAGGAGGCCAGTTATTTAAAAGAGAATTAGGTTTTTCTACAAACTCGATGAGCCATTTTTCGAGGTTTTTTCTGATTGATTGTTGATCCATTGAAGTTCTTCACGTTTATAGGTGGCAATATTTTTACTAGGAAAACGCTGTTGAGCTAATTTTACCACTTCTTCTTTGCTTGATCCTTGAGCAATAAAATTATTTTCTGTATCGTAACACAAAATAACATCTTCGTCATTATGTGTTACACGCTCAAAAACAACAATGATGTTTCGCGAGTGTTCTTCCATTAACTCTACTGCTGCTCCCACATTCTTTTCTAGCTGTTTTAATTCAATGTAAGAAATTAACAGACGATAAGACAACCAAAAAACAAATACATAACCGAGAATTTCTAACATGTTAGTTCCTTAGGTCCAGAGTGATTGACGGATTTTAATTAGACGAATCATCATTTCTTCGTCCTCTTGATTATACTTATCCTCAATGGCTTGAGTAGCGTCTAGTGCTCGTCGGCTTTGTTCTTCTTGTTCTGGTGTTCTGTCTTCAAATTCAAGTATATCTTCTCCTGCTAGTCTGCGCTGTTCGCAGTAAGCCGACCAGCCGCCGGCGTCATGCGGATCCGGACGATTGGGATATACTGTAGTCCACCACTTATACAGTTCGTAAATTTCTTGTGCTGCTTTGGCTTGATAAGTGGGTTCTGCCAGATGCTTTTC
>Ga0255173_1000333_pt1 | contig 11295 bp, 5 predicted proteins | sample Atl_Atl_RepA_8d_FD_183175 | JGI IMG/M metagenome (GOLD analysis project Ga0255173, IMG submission 183175) | Freshwater microbial communities from Altamaha River, Georgia, United States - Atl_Atl_RepA_8d | ecosystem: Environmental > Aquatic > Freshwater > River | place: USA: Georgia | collected...
TGAGAATTTAGGGTGTTTACTAAGCCGTACGAATAAACATTTGCTGGATAGCTAAATGTGTAAACTCTATAATAACCTCCGAGCGAATCCGTTAATCTTAATATTCGGTGTAGGCTACGGTCTTGAATTTTTGCTTGAGCGTGTACCTTTCCGTTGATTGGAACATATCTGTATTCTGCAACTTGAGGATGAGTTGCTAAGTTTAACTGAGCACAAAGATCTACTGCATTTGTGTAAGCGGTGACTGTGTAGCTATTTGCTGGATCCCAATCCGCGAAATTAATTTGAGTTATGGTATTTAAGTTAGGTAAATCTAAGATGAAACCGTTTAATCTGTCGGGTACATAGCTTAAATCGCCTAGTCTATTTAGAGTAAGTTCTCCAATCGTTGTAAATTTATAATCCTTTAAAGTAGGTTGGCCAAACAGACCTGTGCCAGTTCCCCATTGTGCAGCAACATGATTAGTGGTTGAAGATATGAATTCGTATCCATTTTCCTCGGTAAATATCTCAGCCTCGCCTTGAGGATTGCCTACTCCAAAGTTATTTGAATATGTGTTCCAGTCTAGATAATGAAGAGCCATTTCAATTGCTTGATTTTGGCCTTGAACTACATTTGCGAATGGTAAATACAATGGGCTGTCCTTAAGATCTCCAATCGTTACGTTCTTTAAGTTCTTAAAATCGTATCGCGATTTATCTTGTAGCTTGGTGAAGATTTGAATCACCGGTTCCTCAGGCAGAACGGTTATGTTTTTATACGTAACGTTTTGTCCACCTTGCATATCATATACGGTGGCTTTGATTGAATAGTTTCCAATGTGAGGTAAAACATGAGGTATTCTGACTAGATCGGATAGTATTCCTCTCCAGTTAAATACGTAACCTTGCGGACCTACTATATTCCATTCAATTTCATAACCGTTTCGATAACGAATATTTCCAATGGTATAGTGAGTGTTTGCAAAATCTATGAATTTTGAACCGTCTAACTGTTTTAATGTGAAATCCGGTAAATACGCCTCTAGATTAACTGGACATCCAACCTTTCCGCTAATATCGTCGCCTGATGTTAATGGATTGGGTTGACCGTGTTGTAGGAATTCGTAATTTGATAGAGCTGAGTAATAATCTTCGACTGCTGTCATCAAGCCATTCAATTCTGAAACTGGATACTTTTGTGAATTTTGGTATGGGTCTGCTAAACTATCATTAAACGATATTTCTGGAAATTCGTAAGTGTTTGTAAGTTTACGATACAGAGTTTTAATATCTCTAATTAAGTAGGCATGTTCAGTGGTTAGCGGCTGATTAACTAACAAATCGTAGTTATCATTGATCTCTAGTGAATTGATGTAGGTAACATCTGACCAGCTACGTAGATTAAACTTATTAAAGTAAATGAATTCTCCGATAATGTCCTTGATAATAACATTTACCGGTAAGATTTCCTTTTTTAACTTGGTAGCTAATCTGTTTAATTTATAGAAAATTTCATTAACCTCAAATTCGGTAGTGAATTCTACTTCGGGAATACCATCGTCATCGTAATTATCGCTTGCAACTGAGAATTCATAAGCAAGCGCAAGCAGTTCAGTCTTTTTAAACTTCCCGCCCTTTTTTATTTGGCCATTTAGGTCAACTAGATCAATTTCATCTAGCACTCCATCGTCCATTAGGTCAGTAACATCGACCATTGCGTATTTTTGATAATACGCAGACTTGGTATCTTGGTCTTGCCAATATTCCTTAACTCTTAGCACATCCCTGTATCCAAGAATGTTAATTAAGTTCATTAGCCCTTTATACGTTCCAACATAAGGATAAATTTGATCACGATTAACTAGTAACTCTTTTCTTGCCTGATTAAGTTGTTTCCAGTCAGGTAAACCTTCCTTAAGATCATAGTTCTTAAGAAGAAGAGCATCGTCGAGATTAAATTTTATTCCAAAATTTTCTAGCCAAACTCTAAATCTGGAATCCTCGTCCTCTCCCTCTCCGTAAAAAGTAATGGTTAACACAAGTTCGGTGTTTGCACCATTTTCGTAGTAGACGTCAAGTACTCGAGTGTAGGCTTGCTCTAGGTTTGGTGAGAAACCAACGTTAACCTGTAAAGGATACGTTAGATCAAGATCGTTTAACCCTCCTGGATTAATGTCCTCGTAGTTAATGTCAAGAGAGGTCTGTCTGCTAATGTAAGTTGGCGAATCCGTGTGAGGATCCTCCTTGGCAATGGTGAATAAAAAGAACTCATCCTTTGCCTCAGCTGTTCTCCATCTAAATTGAAGAGACGAACCTGGTGATAGGGTTGGAAACTTATAAGAGTTGCCGACCTTTTCTAAAATATAGATGTTTGAAACGTCGTATAGCGAGGTTGATATCGGTAAGAAATAATCTGCTCCCTGCCAGACTCCATTTGAGTTCTGGGAGAAGTTATAGGACTCTCCATTTCTATCGAAAAAGACAAGATTGTTAATGTTCATTAGTGATGCCTAGCTCTTTACTGTTATTTATTAAGCCCGGCAAACGGATTAGATTGTGTAGATCTCGCTCTCGCCACTATGGCTTAACGAAACGAACTCGATCTTTTCCCCCTTGCCTATGTGCTTATAGATCTTCTTGTACTCCTTAGCGTATCCATTCTTTGCGATTTGTGTGAAGTACGCGAAAGCATTATTTGATTTTTCCTCGTTAAAGTTCTTCCAATATCTAAGTAGATCAAGCAGAGCTGATTGAATGCAGTCCTCCTTGTCCAATGGATTGCTGAATCGTAGTTTTAGAATTGCCCGATTTGCAAGAGTTATGAAGTACTCTATTGCTTTTGGAGAAAGTTCACCGGCCACGTGCTGATAGCCGGTTTCCTCGTTTAGCAAGCCGTGCTTACACCTAATTATTTCATTTGTGAAATCACGATTGTTAATGTAGTACTTACTATCTTTTGCTTTTGACATGTGTTAGGATTCTTTTAGGGTGTTGTGTATCTTAAGCACAGCTAAGTAAGCGTCAATCATGTCCATGAATGGAGATTTTACGTTTTGATCCTTCAAAATTTGGTCTTCGTACTTATTTATCACCTGGTGAAGGCTAGAATTGGCTGCAATTAATGGATTTGCTTTAAATTGTTGATACACGTCAAACTTACCAGCATTGCCCTTAGCTCCAATTGCATTTTTAAGCTCCCCGGGTGAAAAAATGAACACGCTTTCTTCTCGGCCCTTTAGTATTGAGTCTAGAACTGACTTTCGAAGCATTCCAGTAGCTTGCGAAATGTCAATTAGCGCATTGCCTTGAGCACCATACGCGATTCCTTCAATTGAGACGATAATTGGTGAACCAGTTGAGTGAGGTAGGACAATTTCACAGATTCGGTTAACTAAAGTATCAACCAACAGTGAATAGTTAGCTAACTTTGCCCGTTCCGTTGCGGAATAGGTTTCATGTTTTAGACTTTTGGGGGGAAGAGTGATGAATTGCATACTTGGGTGTTCTAATTGAACATCCTCAAGTAACTTTTTATGTGCTTTGGTTAAATTCGAATTGACACACGCAATCCAGTGAAAACTTTTAAAGTCTCGACTGATGCATACAGCTGGAAACTGTATTGAGAAATCTATGCCAATTACGAACAAAGCTCATTTTAGTGATTTTGATTATTCTACTCCGTAAGAAGATTTAGTTTTGCTTAAAACCTTTTGAAAATGCTCTGTAGAATAAGGGTGTTGGGTGGGTATAGAGACACTAGATACAGATTCCTAGTCTACTTAATTAATAAAAATAAAGAATTAAGTACACTAAGTCATAATTATTAGCTCTAGGGCCATTCTTTTTTATAATTTGGTAAATTTACCAGTAAAATACTACAATCATGTTCGATCATCATCAGCTTGAAAAATTTTTATTCTTTGACATTGAAACTGCTGGCGCAAAGTCAGATCTTTCACAAATTTCACCAAAACTACAGGAACTTTGGCAAAAAAGAGCTGACCTCTTAAGAAATCAGCTAGGCGACAAGTACCCTGATAATAAAGAAAAGACGGATTCTGAACTTTTTGAAATGAAATCTGCCCTACAAGCAGAGTTCGGAAGAGTCGTTTGCATTTCATTCGGTAAACTTAAGTTCGAAGACGGTAAGCCGGTCGCGCAAATAATCTCCTATTCAGGCGAGGACGAAGTAGAGATCCTAACTCAAGCATTTAAGGTTATGACAGGCTTCGCTAAGAAGGGCTGCAAACTAATAGGTCACAATATTAAGAGATTTGATGTTCCATTTCTTTGCAAACGAGCCTTCATTCACAACATAGAGCCAGCAACCCCCCTCCAGATTTGGGATAAAAAGCCTTGGGAAACATCAATAACTGATACTTCTGAACTTTGGTCATTTGGTGCATGGCAAGAAGGATTTACGTCTTTAGATTTACTTGCAACCGTGCTTGGGATCGACTCGCCAAAAGAAGACATTAACGGTGCAGAAGTTCACTCGACCTTCTATGCTGGCGAGATTGACCGCATAAAGGAATACTGTCAACGTGACGTAATTACCTTAATTCAAATCGCTTTACGCTTATCGAACCTAAACCAAATCGAAAAGTCTGATATAATAGTAAAGTAAAAAAATCTATTAATAAGTGAAGCAAACTAAATTTAGAACAGAGGCACGACAGGAATTAGCCGCTGGAATCAACGCATTAGCTGAAGCGGTTAAAGTAACTCTAGGGCCTAGAGGTCGAAACGTTGTAATTGCTAGGGATAATGGCGTTGCAATAACAAAAGACGGAGTAACCGTTGCGAGAGAGGTTCATCTAGAGGATCACATGCAAAATGTTGGAGCTCAAATGATCAAGCAAGTGGCAAATAAAGTAGCACTAGAGGCCGGCGACGGTACAACAACCGCGACTGTGTTAGCCCATGCAATCTTTACTGAGGGAAATCGAGCAGTTGAAAATGGAGCACATCCAATGGATCTTAAAAAGGGAATCGAAATGGGAATGAAAACTATCATTAACCATTTAAAATCCCAAAGTCAACCAGTTGAAGACGTTTCTAAGATTCGTCAGGTTGCCACAATCTCAGCAAATAACGATGAGGAAATTGGAGGAATAATTGCAGACGCAATGTCAGAGGTTGGATTCGATGGAATCATTACAGTTGGTGAAAGTAAAACCGGCGAAACCTTTGTTGAAATAGTTGAGGGCATGCAATTCGGAAACGGATACTTGTCCCCATACTTTATAACCAATACTGAAAAGAACTCTGTTGAATTTGAAAAGCCTCTAATTTTATTATATGACGGCAAGATTTCAAATCTAGCAGACATGATCCAGTTCTTGGAATTCTCAAATAAGCAACAACGCCCATTACTAGTCATTAGTGAAAGTGTTGACGGCGAAGCCCTAAATACAATGCTCGTAAATAAACTCCGCGGAACCCTAAGAGTTGCCGCAGTTCGTGCACCAGGTTTTGGAGAGCAGCGTAGAGCAAAGCTACAAGATTTAGCGATCCTAACTGGTGGACAACTTGTTTCAGAAATGGACGGAATCCTTCTTAAAGAAGCAGTCGCTGCAAACTTCGTGGGTAGCTGTGATCGAGTAACTGTGACTGCTGAGTCAACCACAATTGTTGGAGGTCATGGAGACACAGCTAGTATTAAAGAGCTAACCGATGATCTAAAAAATCAAATAGAAAAAGCTGAAAACGAGTCAGTTCGACTTCTTTTAAAAGAACGTCTCTCTAAGTTTGAGGGTGGTGTTGCGATCATTAAGATCGGTGCAACCTCTGAAATTGAGGCTCGAGAAAAAGCTGATCGAATTGATGATGCTCTTGGCGCAACTAGAGCAGCTGTTGCCGAAGGTATTGTTGAGGGAGGCGGAATTGCTCTAATGAGAGCCGTAAAACATGGATCGCTAGTTTCAACTGAGCGTGACGTGCAGTTAGGTATTGATATTGTTAGAAAGGCTTGTGCTCAACCGTTTAAGACAATTTTAGACAACGCTGGCTTAAATTCAGAAATCGTCTGGAATAATATTGAGTCTGGAAAACCAGGATTCAATGTCAAAACTGAAGAATACGTTGACATGATCCAAGCCGGAATCATTGACCCAGTAAAGGTGACTCGAACCGCATTGGAAAATGCAGTTTCAATATCAGGCCTGTTAATCACAACAGATTGCCTAATGGTACAAAAACCACAAATGAACCCAACGGTTCAATAAACATCATAGCCATCGAAGAGCACGCGCCCGTTGAGTAATTCTCTCGGGCGCTGTTCGATTTAGCTGGAACGATAGATAAAATAAAGCGTAAAACTACGTGGCGAGCGAATTCAAGAAATTAATTCAGGACATCAAGTGCGGTAACGTACCTTCACCAGCTTTCACAGAAGATGATTTAGCTAAGGTCAAGTCATGTTTACCGGAACCAGTTGCTCAACCTGCTAAACAGATTGAGCCGCCAGCCGCTGATGACACCCCATCCTGCGTTAATGATGGAGTTGACCAAATAAAGCAGATAATGATTGAGCAAATGGCAAAGCAAGGACTAGTCATTGAACTCTCAATCTTAAAAGGTAAGCTAGAAGAATCCCTTGATCATTACCGAGTCATTCAGTCATACTATTCAGAACGTGTTAAATTCTTCAATGATACTATTACAACGGTCACGCCATTCACATCTCAGTACCTCTATTGGGATACTGAAATTACTCGATTAACTACTGCGGTTAACTCAGCATATCAGCAAATAACCACCTCTACTAGTGCTAGCGTTCGTGAAAGAATTATTGCTGCCGTTTTGGTAAATATTATAAGTGAAAATCGTTATGATTTACTAATTAGCCTAAATTCTCAATATGGATACAGTTCTGAAACGTTTGAGAAGTTAGTACTAGGCTATCCATATTCGATTACTGCGTACAGCACTAATTTAAAAACATTATATGATTTGACTGTTGCTAGAGTAACGGCCTACCTAAACAAGGAAGTTGCAAAACAGGGCGCAACTAATGCGTTGGGCGCTAAAATTCAAACAGTATCAACGCTTGGGTTAGCTAGCTCAGTTGAGACAGGCCTTAAGCTGTTAACTAGTCAAATTAGCGGACAACTATTAGTTAATTTTTCAGAAATAGAATCACAATCTGCCACAACTGGAATAGTCATTCCAGCAAGGACCGCAACGTATGGAATCCGAACAGTTGATCTTAACGAACTTAGAATAACGGTTCCTCAAGTTAAACCTGACGGAACGTCAGAGCCGGTTGAAAGAGTAATACAGCCAATATCGAGCACATACTATACAAATCAACCATTTTCATCAACCGTTGCAACCTACCATATTAATAAAAATTCCAATGACGAACTTGCAAAGACTGAATGGGATCCATCGCTTATTCCAGGCGCACTTTACACAACCGGCCCAAACAACTACATTGGCCTCTATCGAAAGCTTGCGAATCCAATTAGATACCTATACACTCCCGAAGAGAGAGGATTGAGCGTTAATCCAGATCATATTGATCCGACAATTAAAGACATTCAAAATGCGCCAGTTTCAATAACTGAGGAAGGTACAACATTTTACGTTAAAAGCCAAGCACAATACGAGAGCTTCTACGATTCAGCTAAGAAAACTCTACCTTCTCGAATTAAGCAAGAGCAAGAAGTTAATTATCCAAACGCAATAAAACAAACGGTTAACACCCTTAAGAATTATGCAGCTAGGGAAGTTGCGGATTTTTTTAGAAGAACTTCAGACTCTGCCTTAAAATTAGCAAAGCCAGTTAATTATACATCAGCTGGGTCAAATATCTTTTTAGCCGGAACCTATACCTTCAGCGAAATAGACCAAGTGCTTTCATCTAGACTCGCTTATTATACTAGATCTGCCTCCGAGGTTGATGAAAAAATCCGAATCCTTGAAGAAAATATTGCAGCATTAGCTGTCCAAGCCAAAGCTAACTCTCTGGACCCTGATGTAATTTCAAGTAAAATTGCAGCTATACCTTGTTTTAAGGAAGCTGCTAAGGCTAAACCTGCAAATAAGGATTGCGAAGATAAGGTTAAAAAGAAATTGGGAACTGACCCGCTAATGCTAAGAACCTTAAGCGGAGTTGATGCAACGATGCCGGACATGAACAATCCTTGCTATTGGAAGGAATTCGCTAATTCCTTAAATAAGATAAGTATTCTGCCAATCCCAGACATGACATCGCCGTTATTTAGATATTATCCTATCAACATAATAATTCCAACACCAGTAGGCCTTGCTCTAATTCCAACTCCTCAGCAATGGATACCGTTATTCTCTCTATCTACTCCGTTAGGAACGTTAGTCACATTTTTAACGATTCCCAAAATTATTTTTGGAATCCCATTACCTAGCGTTCATGTAATGTACTTTGCACCCGACACAAGTAAATACATGCTATTTTCACCAAACGTACCTCTTGTGTACAGTCCACCCAATGCCCTTAAATACGGCTTTGAACTAGATGAGTCAGGTGAATCCGATAATCCGATCGGACTGAGTAACACAAATCCTCACAAAGGTCAATTCGTAAAGGGCGCATTACAGGTTTCAGTTAAGCTTGGAGCAACCGCTGAAAAAGCTGTGAGACTTGCAACAGTTGCCGCTACCTTAGCCGCTGGTAAAAAACTTGGACTCACTGGACCAAACGGCGAGCTTTTTGCTGAACTTAGTCCACAGGAGTACTTAGCAAAATACTTGTCCCCATTGGAAAAAATTGCGGAGATAGCAGACACCGATCCATTAAAGGAGTTTGATTTAATCATTGACAAATTTAAACGAACCATAACTAATCAGCTTAACATGTTGGGAGATCCTCAGCTCGCAGCAGTCACTAATCTAAAGGCTAAAACTGAAAGTGCTAGACAGGATGGAGTGATGGGCGCGGAAAATGAGGCCAACTTAAAGAAGAAAAGGGAAGCCAAGAAATTAGCAAGAGCCCTTGACCCAATTAGCCTAAACGAAAAAATCCAGGGAGTATTAGGAGATTTTGAAGAATATCTCGATAAGATAAATTTAGGAGTGCTTGCATTTCCAAGCGATCCAACAAAAATAAATCCAAAACTTCCACCGTACGTTCCACCAATAATTAACCTAGTAGAAAAGGCGGCATCCGGCCAATTAGCGCTTGAGTCAAAACCTGTTGACTTTAAAAAGATCATAAAGAAATTTTCTAAGCTTGTAAATCTATCAGATTTAAAGATACCCAAGAAGAACTTCAATATCAATAAGCTTGAGGACGTTGAAGAATTTAAAAGAGCACTAAAGGAATACTCGAAGGAGGTTTTGGAATATGTTCAAGGAAATAAAGTGAACGGTGAAGATCTTGACCCAAATATGTCTCCTGAGAAAAAGGCTGAAATCCGGGCAGCTAACGAACTTAGGAAAAAATTCCTTAAACAAGCCTTTGGCTTACCCGCTCTTGCAATACAGCCACCGAAATTAAAGCTGTTTGACCCAGCTGCCCCGTGCTGCCCAGTAGATGAGGACAAGCAAGAAGGCTTAATTTCTCCTCAAGCCCTTGCGGTAATTGCGGTTTTCACAGCAATATTTGATGCAATACTAAATGGCTTAACGGCTGATGCCTTAAAGGAAATGTTGGGCGGAATTACTGAATTTGGATTAGAGATGCTAACTACCATGTTTGACACGATTCTTGCATCTTTACCTCCACTTAATTTACCAGCATTACCTGACTTTGCAGAAATATCAAAGGTTCTTTTAGTACCGATCATGCAGGCAATGCACGCACCACAAGCTCCAAATCCATTGGGTCTGCCTTTCCCAATTCAAGTAGTGATCCCAATTAATGTAATCGTTAAACCTTTGTTGCTAGCAGCAATCGCATATTTACTTGAGCTAATTCTTAGATTACTGTCCGATGCAGGTAAATTACTAACTTCTAATTCGCAAAAACTAGACACGCCTTCGTTAGATCAAATCGTAACTCAAATTCCATGTGGAAACAATCAAGTTGCAACGGTCACCACCTCTTCAAGTTCAACCAAAGTAACAATCACCTTACCGACCGGAAAGACCTTTCAACTTCCAAAAATTCCGGTCTTGACTCTCGATATCGTTTCGTATTTTGCATTACTAACATCGACTGACTTAAAACAGCTAATAAAGGATTTAATTTTTACAGCAATAGACGGAATCTTAGAGCCTATCAAATCAGTCATTGAGCCAATTTTATTATTATACAGTGTCGTAAGCAGTTTAAAGGATCTATCCTTTAACATAATTGAGGCAGGCAACCCATTCATACTTCCATTAAAACTGCTAATCATGGCAATAAAGCTGCAAATACCAAATTCAGCTAAGGTTAAGATAGCTAACTTAGATGCGCTAGAATTAGTTAAGCTCGCGTATATTCCAGTTGCGACTGCTGCTGAACCAGTTTTAAAAGAGGTCATGTACTTAGCCGCAATTCTATCATGTGCTTTCGCAAGTAAGCCTGGAATTAAAATTGCCAGAATCGCAGCGAACCCATTCGTAAATCAAGACGATCTTCCACCTTGGGAAAGATTGACACATAAGAACCCACTTTTTGCAATTTTCCTAGACGAGATTGCTTGGAGATCAACAATAACATCAACTGGAGCTTTGCTCTTTCAGACTAAAATGCCTGGCATGTTCCCAACCGCATATACGCCGAATGTATTTGTTGATTCGGGTGTACATTTTTAAAACCTGGAGCCAGGTTTGTGTATAATTTACCAGATAACTTAATCAATATGCAAAAAAATCAAAACGTCCACGAAATCACCGATTTCGACCTACTGTTTAGTCAGGGAGATTCAAAGTACAACACAAAAATAAAACTTACACCAGAAGACCAAAGAGCGGGTGTAAAGATCTTTTGTAAAGAACCTTATGCTCAAGAATTGTACGATAAGTACTTTGCAACCGGCAAAGCCGTCATGCCAAGCAGCAAGGATTTTGAAATTGGACAAATTTGCAAAGTCTCAGCCAAGAAAGTTGACTATGCTAATAAAATGATTGAGGCACAAGACATTGGCTCTCTTTCAACAATTTACATACCTTTCAGAGAATTCACTGAGGAACCTTCATTATTGGTTCATAATGAAATTAGCACAACATTCAAAGTTGTTATCTATAAAGCAGAAGGCGGAGACTACTTAGCCTCTGAGAAGAGATGTGCGGCACTATCTTATCGTGAAGATCTTGAAGAATTCATAAAGACTGATAAATGGTTCTACGTTAAGGTTACTAACCTTGTAAAAGGTGGATACCTTGCTCTATATAAAGGAACCG
>Ga0255173_1000341_pt1 | contig 11161 bp, 11 predicted proteins | sample Atl_Atl_RepA_8d_FD_183175 | JGI IMG/M metagenome (GOLD analysis project Ga0255173, IMG submission 183175) | Freshwater microbial communities from Altamaha River, Georgia, United States - Atl_Atl_RepA_8d | ecosystem: Environmental > Aquatic > Freshwater > River | place: USA: Georgia | collected...
TGGGCCAATCGAATCACCGAGTGGTGGCGGCCAGCGGGCACGCCGGGCGCCGGGTTCTCCCATCTCACTCCAGCGGACGCCGATGGCATCCTTGTGAAGGGAGAGAAGGGCGGTGCCATCAAGAAGCTGCAAGCCGCTCTTGGTGTCGTCGCCGACGGTGACTTTGGACCAGCTACCGAGCGGGCCGTCATTGCCTTCCAGAAGGCACGAGGACTGGCGGCGGATGGAGTTGCTGGCCCGAAGACCCTCGCCGCGCTCGGCATCACCCTGGAGGCTGCATGATGCCTCTTGTTCCCCTGCTGCTGGGCATTGCTCCTACGGTTGCCAGCTGGATCCTGGGCGACAAGACCGGCGGCGCGGTCGAGAAGGTGACCGGCATCGCGCGGGAGATACTGGGCACCGACGACTCTTCCGGCATTGAGGCCGCCATCGCGCGCGATCCCAACCTGGCCCTGCAGTTCAAGACGGCGCTGATCCAGGCCGAGGCCGATGCCCGGTGGCTCGAGCATGAGGCCATCCTGGCCCAGATCCGCGACGTGCAGGGTGCGCGAGAGCAGACGGTACGCCTAGCCGAGGCGAAGAGCCCGATCGCCTATGGGGCCGTCCTGGTATCGGCCATCGTGCTGGTAGGCTTCGCCGTCATGCTGTGGCTCGTCATCCGAGAGGAGGTGCCGGCCAACCAGCGCGATATGGTCACGCTTTTGCTCGGGACGCTTGCTGGGATGGCTTCAAGCGTTGTCGCGTACTGGGTCGGCTCGTCCAACGGGTCGATGCAGAAGAGCGCCGTGCTGGAGAAGGCCTTGGCGCAGAAATAGGCGCGCCGTAGGAATACCTATCGCGCCGGTTCGCGTCTATGACGTCTTGGGGCTTGCTGACCATCGAAGCCTGGCGCAAACACTTCAACGAGGTGCGCCCGCATTCGAGCCTCGACTGTTTGACGCCGGCCGAGTTCGCCGCGAAGCCTCAACATTCCAACGCAGCTCCCGCTTCCGCAACGGGCCGGGGCGCTGCGCGACATGGGGGCTTCGCGCCCCCGCCCGTTGCAACACCGTCCTTGAAGGGACAATCGAACGATCAGGAGACGCCGGTTCTTCCAACTTAACCGTGGTCCGAAAAATCAGGGCAGGTCAGATCCTCATCCGAAGGTAGCGGAAACGGCTCACCACGTGCTCTGCCTCCTAGGGGTCCCGACGTGATAGCTTGCCATCCAGCATTCGCCGCGACGACGATAGCCGCTTCAGCATCAAAATGCCGTCGTTATCCAGCTTGGCGGAGTCGAACTCGAAATTGATATAGAGATCGATCGTGGGTTTGGCCGCGTCCTGCCCCGGCACGACCGTACCCATCACCAAAGGCCGCTGCTCTCGGGGGTCGCGTCTACAGGAACGATCCGACATCGGAAATTCCGAAAATTGGTGTAGTCAACTACTGCATCGACCTGACTCACCGAATAGCTGATGAGCGCCCAGTTGGACGGCCCCACATCGACAGAGAAGTTTGAGAGCCTGATGCTTTTAAAGTCTTGGGGCTTGCTGACCCTCAAACCGGACGCAAGCACTTCAATGAAGTGCGGCCGCATTCCAAGCCTTGACTACCATGCCCTATCGACTGTGCACTTGTCTATCTTGAACGTTCGGACAACTTGCGTGGGGCTGGTGTTCGCACACTTATGCCGTGTGCCAGGGATGCTTTCGCAAATTATTTGTTGAGGCTGCTCGTCTGACACTGTTGCGGTGCAGGAGTTGCCTCTACGAGTAAAAGTATACGTGGTGTTTGTGATATCGCGCAAGTTTACTAGGCGATTTGGCGCCAGCCCGACGGATTCGGTGCGAACGTTCAACACGATCTTCGAAGCGTCGGCATTGATCTCTCTAAGGGTGCCGTTGAATTGATATGGTACGCTATCACCGTTGTCTCTTTTGTAATTTGCCGAATAGCTTCCGGTGGCCCCAGTACGGCGCTGGATTGCCATTCCTTTCTCGAATCCGCTCATTAAGGGGCTCACCAAGATCGCATCTTTTGCAATTATGATTTTGTCAAGCGGCAGAATTGGAATTGCGATACTCAATCCCGGCGAACTGACGTAACTTCCTTCAATGTTGAGCTCAATGAGCTGGCTAAATGCGGTAGTAGATGTTGTTGAAACAAGTGCCGTGCCGAGAAAAGCGCTAAGTAAGTTTCTCATTGACCCCTTCCAGTAGGCTAGGACATCGGCTGCGAACAATCCGGTTGCATTCGAGAAGTTGGGAGCGCCGGCTTGTCAAGCAGCACGAAAGACGCGCCGATAGATCCATCTATTCGATTGGAAATTAAACACAGATCGGGAACGACACTACAAATGCCTGGCGCGGCCCTGCTTTTGGTGTAAGCGCTTGAACGGTATCTGAATGTACGTCAAGCGAGCACTTCCCGCCCTTCCAAGACACAGTAAAGTCCATCGTACCTAAAGCGGTCTGGCCTTGGCTGGCTATATTGATTGATATTTGAAATCGATAACCAACCCCACCGGAAACGGCGATGCGCGTCATCGTACCAGAATAGGTCATGGAGCCGCCCGACAAATGAAATGTCTGGCCGGGGGCCACACCGCCTGCGAGTGGAAACACCAAACCCTCACCTTCCCGCCTAAAGAAGCTGACCAGGACACTTTGACCGACCGTCTGGACTTTAACATACCGATTCTGCCGATTTGGCTGCTCAATCGACCACATGAGATCGGCATTTGCAGGCTGGCACCACCCATTTGTTGCACCGACAAGGGCCATGCACCAAAACAACAGAACGGCTTTCAGCACGCGAGCGGAGGAACTAAACATTCCATAAGCTCCTACTCTCCAATATTTGTAATCTGTACGCGGCGATTGACGCCATCGTTCGGTTTCGATGGATCCCGCAGCCTGGACTTGCCATAGCCCGCCGCCTTCAACTTAGCGGGAGAAATCTCGTAGAAGGCCACAAGATGGTCGACCACGGCCTTCGCCCGCTTCTCAGACAGTCCCTGATTGTATTCGTCTGTGCCGACTGCGTCGGTGTGACCGGCGATCTCAAACACGAACACAGCCAGCTTGGGATCCTTCAACGCAGCGCCCAGCCGCTTCAGCACTAGGATACCGTCGTTGTCCAGCTTGGCTGAGTCGAACTCGAAATTGATGTAGAGATCGATCGTGGGTTTGGCCGCGTCCTGCCCCGGCACGACCGTAACGCCGCGCAAAGACCGCGTCATCGGAGCCGGCGTCAGCGTTCTTACGATGTCGTCAGCAGAGGGCTGTACTTGAGCCTGGGTTGACGTTGTGCTGAGCAGCAGGGCTCCGGCGATGGCAAGAAGAGTGCGGATCATTGCTTCTTCTCCACGGTTTTCACAGCATCATAATCAGCGGCGAAGGCGCGAGGTGGTGCACCAGGATCCGGCCGCGCGGCGACCGCTGCGCGTAGCGCAGTCAGAAACTCCCGCTCGGTTTCCGTCGTGGGGCGTTTGTCTGCGAACAGGGGCGCCTTGGAAGACACCACGATCAATGACTCCTCGCCGAATGGTGCGGACACGGTGAACTTAGGGCCGCCGTCGCGCCCGTCCCCGAGCGTGCGCTTGGTCTTTGGTGGTGTTGGCGCTAGCGTCAGCGTCTCGGGCTGGACAAGATGGACCGCGTTGCCGTCCGCCTGAATATAAGTTACGTGCAGAAAGCTCGGAGTAGCAGGACTTTCCACTTCGATAACCAATGGCGCGCCAGCTTCCAGCGCTGCATCTCCAGTTCGCACGATCCGTACTTTCGGCCTGTCCGCAGCTTCCAATCCCCGCTTCAGTGTCATGAGCGCCTCGCACTGGGGCCACTGGCGCACGCTGACCTTTACAACAGCTGCTTTCATTGCCTGTGCTTTGGCTTCAACCTCCCTTAGCTCCGCAAGCGTGCCGACAAAGCCAGTGACTTCGACGCCCTTGGGGCCGGTCTGTGCGGTCACCAGTCCGCACTTCACGAAATCGAACGACGCCTGAGGAGCAGGAACAGGTGCGGGAGCGGGTGCAGGTTTAGGTATAGGGGGCGGGGTCACCGGCTTCGGCGGTACGGGATTTTCGCCACGGGCCGGGCGCATCACGTAGGCGCGCCGTACGTCTTTCACAAAGGTAGGATAGCCGATCCACCCGTAGCCGCGGGCGCCCCAGCGCAAGCCCCACGAGTTGATGACCTTGAAGGCCTGCCGCGTGTCGTCGTACCCCACGACCGTTAGCGCGTGGTTGCCGTCGCTCGGTTCATTCTTGCTCTGATAGACGACGTCGCCGCGTAGGCGGTCGAAGCTCGGCCGCGAGATGAGGCTGATGATGACGGGATGCCCTTGTGCAAGCTCGCCCTTGATTTGATCGGGATTGCTGGGGTTCACTGCTAACCAAGTTCCGATCCGGAAGTCTCTGGCCCGGTCCTTCTCTGCCGGAGAGGGTGGCATGCAGCGCCTGGCATCGTACGGCGCCTCCGACATCGAGAGAACCCCGACTTTCAGTAGCTCAAGCGCGTCGGGGATGTAGGAGCCGGTGTCGCAATTCCCGGGCGTCGAGAGGATGGAATTGTAGACGTAGGCTGGACTCGGGATATTGCGGGGCTCGCCGGGCCGATGTTCCTGTGAAATCGCATAGTAGGCTCTAGCCGCATATCCAACGGCCCAGCCCACGCACGATGATTGCTTTCCCTGGTCCCCCGGTTGCGGGAAATACCGCGAGAGATCGACGCTTGCCGGCAAGAACGCCCGATAGGTGGGCGTTGTGGGCCGCGCCACGAAAGACGCGTCAGGTTCCTCTATGGCGCCCTTAGCAAACGGGCCGTCTGGTTCGGCGGTCTGAGCGAACGCCTTGTCGGATAGCCCCCCATAGTGCACGACAGCGAAGAGGCCAACGTACGCCAAGACCCGCTTCATTCTCGCTCCTTGGCGTGGTTGTGTGTTCCATCGCCTTCATTTACCATGAGAAGACATTCGGGCTGATTTATGTCAACCGGCAGTTGACTTCCTGGCGTTGGGGACTGGGATGAAATTTGCATTCGCGAAGTGCTGTATCGCTTCGATGGTCTGGGTGAGCCTGATCATAATGTTGGGCGGGCCGGCTTTCGCCAACACCATCCAGATCCTGCCGGCTGAAAACGCCGGAAAGGACAAGCGGTTCGCGCTCGTGGTCGGGAACGGCAACTACAATTCCGTACCGCAGCTGAGAAACACCATCGCGGATTCTTCCGCGGTCGCCTCATCCGTTCAGAAGCTTGGATTTGAAACATTCCTCGCTCAGAACCTTGATCGTCGTGGGATGAACGAGGTGATCGGCCGCTTTCTGCAACGCATAGAAGCGGGATCGGAGGTTCTCGTTTACTACGCCGGTCACGGCGTTGAGATGCAAGGATCGAACTACCTGCTGCCAACCGACATCCCTGCACTTGGCCCTGAGCAAGAGCGCCTGCTCAGGACTGAAGGTGTCAACTTGACGGAGTTGCTGCAGGACATTGAGGCACGATCAACACGCATGGCGCTGGTGATCCTCGACGCTTGCCGGGACAATCCCTTTCGCCGTGAAGGGACCCGCTCACTTGGTGCTACTCGCGGCCTGGGTCGGGTGGATCCGCCGCGGGGATCGTTCGTCATCTACGCTGCCGGCGTTGGCGAGCAAGCTCTGGATTCCCTTGGGCCCAGCGATCGGGATCCAAATGGGCTCTTTACGCGTCAGTTCCTGAGGTTGCTCAATGAAGAAGGCCTCGAACTGCGTTCGATGGTACGCAAGCTGCGGGCCGATGTGAGGGAAGCCGCTCTCACCCGAGCTGGTCACAGCCAGATACCCAGCTACTACGATCAGATGCTTGGTGACTTCTATTTCCGTCCGCCTGGCTCTAGCCCCGACGCTGGCAAGACCGAGTGCGATCGGCTAGTCACGCCCCAAGCATCACGTGAGGCGCTGAAGAGCGCCGATGTGGAAGCTGCATTGCAAGCATGCACGTTAGCGGTTGAGCGCTTCCCCAACGAACCGAGGCTACGCCAGCTGCTGCAGGCCGCGCAGGACCAGCGTGCGTATCGCAAAGCAGTCGATTCCCGGGAGCGCGCCATGGCTGAGGCGTACCTGGTACTTTTCCCTAACGGCAGATTCGTCGAGGATGTACGCCTTCATCTGGGATCACTTGGCCCTCCCTCACCGGTGACACCTCCGGCTCCCGTTCAACCCGCTCCCCAGCTTGATCCGAAGGAACTCGCACGCGTCCTTCAGGTGGAGCTCGCACGGGTCGGATGCGATCCCGGCACACCCGACGGAGCCTGGGGACCCGCTTCGCAGCAGGCGATGCAGAGCTACAACCGAAGCGCCAACGCCAAGCATGATGCGGCCACACCGTCCATGGCCGCATTGTCGGATATCCGCACGAGAAGTTCGCGCGTTTGTCCGCTCAGTTGCCGGGTGGGCTATAAAGTTGAGGGCGGCACTTGTGTGGCGATCGCTTGTCCGGCCGGGCAAGTTGCTAATGCAGGTGGTGTTTGTGTTGCACCGGCTCCGCCCCCCCAGAGGCCCGCATCAACTGGGCAGAATTGCATCAACTTTAATGGACAGCGTTTCTGCGACTGAACCTTAGGCACTCTCGAGTGATCGCTAGCTCGCAAAAGGACGCCTCTATGCATCTTACAAGGTTGATGATAAGGGCAATACGACGCTCTTTAGGACTGTTGGCCGTGATGACCTGCAGGGCGTCGCCGCCGGCCGATATTTGCAATCATTTCATAAGCAGGATCGAATCGCGCTCCTAAACGACAAATCTCCCTATGGACGTCAGATCGTTGAAATGGCTAGCGGCGCAAGAAAGTGGGATGTCATTTATCAGCTTCGAAAGTTTGGTGCGTAAATCAGATGACTCGTCGCTATCAGATGCATGGTGAGTTCTATTTCCGTCCACTAGGCGCAAGTGCGGCGACAAGACGGAATGCGACAAGTTCTTAAATCCACAGTAGTTGCGTTATTGGGAATGGGGAATTGGTCTCAGATGATAAGAGCAACGTATTCTCGCACGGGGATTGTCTGGCTTCATTCTTTTACCGCCACTGTCATTCTCGTGCTCGGGGCCGCACCATATTCTGCCTTTGCTCAGCAGACCGGTTTAGCCGCCTATGCATTTGCTGCGTACTGCGATGCCCTTATCGAGGGGAAGAAGTACGGTCGGATCGCGCCATGTGCTCCCAAAGAAGATACTGCGTTGATTCCTTGGAAGGTCGTTGTTGGTCCACGTCAAGTACTCTTGACATTTTCGGAGGCCGGTAGTTCGCCCACGGGCTTGTCCTTTCCAGCGTCCGGTGGTTCAAGCACTTACACAACGACATTACCCGCGAAAGTAATTGAACTCGGAACAATGCGCATGGAGTTAGGCGAGAGCACAGTTACATACTCTGGCCAATTAGAGCGGTCTGGCGACCGTTACTCCTTCTCAGTTACCGCTCGAGAGCGTAAGACTACCAAGTCAAACCAAGGCGATAACGCAGGTAAAGTTGTGAACATTGATTCTACGGAGCTTTTTCAGATTTCTTTAACCCTAAGGCAGTCTGGATGCAAGCTTGAGGCCTATTCGAGAAGCTTCGTCCAGAGGCACTTCATAACGTACGGAAACTATAAAGATTTTAGCTGCAAGCCAATTGCACCCAACACTAACCTCAAAGAGGTGTTCGACGTCTTCGGGAAAATGGATTCCATTTTACTTAAATAGAACAATAGATGAGAACTTTTCTCGCGCTTACTTGGGGGCTGTGATTGGTTGATTGTCCAAGTCAGTCGTGCCCCCACCCATTACTACCGATCACCCTTTCCCCTTCGTTGCTCTTCGTCATATTTCGCAACGGCCTCAGCTGATTGACGTAACAGCTGCTCGTACTGCCCGCGATCCAAATAGCCAGTCGGCGCGACCCCTTCTCTGTTCTGCCAAGCGGCTATCATTGCACGAGTATCGCTAGTCCAATTGCCATCGAAGCCACCCACTCCAAATCCTTGTGCCGTCAAACCGGCTTGGACTCGCTCGATGTCATAAGGTGTCAGCTCCAGTTCAGCCTCAATCTGTTGCGGTGTTCGGGGGGCGAACGTGGGCTGCGGTGGTAGCGGGCCATCTAGTTGGCCCGGATCACTCTGAATGCGCTGGGGCAATTCGAGCCAGGCAACTGCCACGCCAGTTAGGCCTATGGCAAGACCGGCATAGATTGCTTGTTTGCGCCTCTTCGCGAGCGCCCACCCCCGCGCCGCCTCCGGGCCCCTCGTCGGCATCTCTACGGTTGGGGCAGAACTGCTGGCCGCTGCGCTCCCGCTGTCGTTGAGCAGTTGCCAATCATCGATCGATCGCGGGCGGTCCTCCGGCTTTATGGCAAGTGCGCGCTGAACGTGTTCAATAAACATCCGTCCATATGTACCCCGCAGCTCGTCGGTGAATTCCACTCGGGCGCTTCCGGCCAGCCGGTCGACCGCGGACGGCGGCCTCACGCCCGTCATGCATTCGTAAAGCGTTGCTCCGAGGGCATAGATATCCGTCCATGGCCCCTGTGGTCCGCCGGTCAGCTGTTCGATCGGAGCGTAACCAGGTGTGTATATTCTTGTCAGCTCACTTCCCTTGGCCAGCTGAGCTCTCGCAGCACCGAAATCCAGCAAGGTGGGGCCCGCCTCTATCGACAGGATTATGTTGGCGGGCTTGATGTCCCGATGGAGGAAGCCCGCGGCATGAACACGGCTCAGCCCCTCCAGCAGCGGCAAGGCCACGCTTCGTAGGCGCCTTTCCGGGATAGTTCCCAATTCCTGCAATTCAGTTTCGAGCGTGCGGCCATGGAGCAATGGCATCACCATGTAGGCCGTTCCGTTGGCCTCGAGGAAATCGAGAACTCGGACGATGCCCGGTACACCGTCGAGAGCAGCCAACGTCCGTGCCTCTTCAAGAAAATCGCGCCGCGCCTTCTCGAAGCGCCCTTGCTGGCCCGTCGTCGCTACGACCTGCGACGCATCTTCGCGCCGGGCCATGTCGACGGGGAGGAACTCCTTTAACGCGACCTCGCGACCTAGAAGCGTGTCGAAGGCCCGATATGTGATGCCGAAGGCGCCTCGGCCGAGCACGCCGCCTATCGTGTAGCGCGAAAGACGCACTGAGGGAGCTAGCTCGTCTGTGGCCACCTGCTCTCCCCTTATGCTCCGGATGTGTCGTGGAGCGCACAGTCGCGCGTTCACAGCGGCTGGTTCAATTGGGCGTGACGAGTGTATTGAGGTAGTTGCCGATCTCAAGCCCTTCCTGGATGGATCTAGGCAAAGTATCACCCAAGCCCTCTCAGCAAAGCGCGTCCCAGCGTGTTTAACTAAGCACGGCTGGATCGTGCAACGCCAATCTCTATCCCTTTGGCACAGCGGCTGCACGAATCGTGGTAACGATTGCCCTCCGGTCTGAGTGTGCCACGGCACGAGTTGCGATTGAATGATTCATGCACGTAAATTAACTTGCAGCGAACAATGCCCCTCCGGGAGAGCTTGGAGCTAGAGATGCCTCTATAAACCTTGGTTTAGGTTTCAGATGATGAATCGTCTCAACACGGCTGCCGGGACGCTCTCTGTGCTTTGCTTGATGCCACTAGCGGTGCAGGCACAGAGCACTCTGGCTGGTCATACGATGTACCTTCAGGCAACCTACACGCGTTGCTTACTCCAAGGTAATGCAGCCGCAAGGTGTACCCCTGCGCAACAGGCCTCAATGATCTACTTTGCTAATGATGGCAGTGTCTTCGTATATTTCGACGCTGAGGTGGGCGTCGTCATTCCTCCGGGCCAGAAGTCAGGAACTGCTGATCTTGGTGAGTTTTTCGATGAAGTGGTCTTCTCGGGTTGGACACCCTCGTTTTCAGTAACAATGGCGGTGACCCACAAGGCCGGAACAGGTCGACCCCGGACCGTATATGAGTGGACCGGGAACGCTAGTACCTCTGGGTGTTCGGTGTCGAGTTACCGTCTAATCAGTGGGGTCCACGGAGCGCAGATGCGTGATGCCCGTCCGCTTGGCTGTACGATTCGTCGCGGTCGGCACGCGTGGCCCAAGGCCCCGTTAACCTGGCCAATTCCATGGCCGTAACCGCTGTTGACCAGAACTAAGTCCCGCAAGCGAAGCGATTTGTCATTTTTGCAAAGGCATTTTCTGCCCGCTTTCATCGACATCCATTCGTGGCGCTCAGTTGTCACTTGGAGGTCGTCTGCCTCGACACTTCAACTTCTGTTCCTCGGTTAGCCAGAATCAAACCTTCGTAACTACATCCGCCGATATCACTGAGAAGTCCACCTCTGACTAACGCCTTGTCCTTGTGAAGCATGATACTCGGTGAGCTTTCAAGTCTGCCGCTTGCCTCCCGCACAATGTGGTATGCGGGCGCTGTATCAAGAGGGGTACTGGCGGGGGGAGCGCTAGCGACCGTTGGATATCAGGCTCTCTTCCTCCGCCACTGCTCCCTAACTGAACAGTCTCTCCCGCCTTGGCGGGGCCTGGAAAGCCCAATATCGGCGGGCTTAGCGTCCCAGACCTGTTGACCGGGCTCGGTGCCGCCAGGGCCTGCCGGCTCTCTCTCAGGCCCTTTCTCTCCGAAGCTGTTGACTGCCGTATTTAGTACGCTTCTTCTAAGCCATTGAATTGACGGGGCAATTCGGCGCGTAGTTCTGCGTGTTTGGAGGGGGAAGGTGGTCGGGCGGCATGAACTGAAAGCCAACTACGTGTGCTCGGAGCAAGCCGTCAGCGGCTTCAATGCCGTGTCGTGCTCGCTCCCTCGAAGTGATTTGCCATCGTTGCGCCGATGGTGCCGCCGACGCCCAGGATCCAACCCTCCACCTGCGCCACCGAGCGTTCGGCCGCGGTCAGTCCGGGATTTAGAACAGCAGCAAGGCGTCCGTCTCGGTCGGCGATGGATAGCCAGGCGGCGATGCTGAAGGCGTCGTGCTGATCGCCGGTTCGGTCCTCGCGGGCGAAGCCGCGCGACCACAGCGCCGGGTAGACCTCGGCGATGGCGGACCGACCGGCCGGAATGTCCCAGCCGTCGAAGGGCCAGAAGTGGACGCGCCCGCCGAGGCGTTGGCGGATGAAGCGCAGCCACGGGATGCCGGCATGGGTGGATTTCGCCACCTGGCCCTGCACGTCAAAATGAAAGACTGACTTGGCGCCGC
>Ga0255173_1000346_pt1 | contig 10945 bp, 12 predicted proteins | sample Atl_Atl_RepA_8d_FD_183175 | JGI IMG/M metagenome (GOLD analysis project Ga0255173, IMG submission 183175) | Freshwater microbial communities from Altamaha River, Georgia, United States - Atl_Atl_RepA_8d | ecosystem: Environmental > Aquatic > Freshwater > River | place: USA: Georgia | collected...
CTAGAGTTAAGTTATATCGTCGATCTATGAAGCAATCAAAGAATGAAGTTTCATTTTTATAACTATGATCAACTATCGACTTTACGAAAGTTTGGTAATTAAGATTTGGATTAATCCAAGTCATCGAATCATTAAATGATTCCTCGTTTGATGCATAACCTAATCCCAGCTCTTCAGCTATTTTTATTAGCGCTTCTTGTGAACTTAGATTTGGGTAAGATCTAATGAAGTTACTATTAATCTTTGGAACGTATAGTTCCCCAAAAAAATCATATCTCACCAAGTTTAGGCCCATTGGAATTGAATTTACTCCAGTTATTAAAAATGTTTGGCATAGACTTGCCAGCTTTGGATGACTTGGTGCAATGTAAACGGTGATTAACGGATTAGTTTTTGGAAAATTAACTGAGGTTAATGTTCCAAGTGAATCGACTATTGAGACATGTATCTTCGGCAAAAATTCATCATAAGACAAAGTTGTTCCTAAAATATCACCAGCCTGAATTCTAACATTACCGATCTTCATTAATGGTGAAGTTCTTCCCAAGTTAGTTGCATAACCGGTTTTTTCCGGATTTCTCAACGGATTCTTTTCCGTTTCTAAATCAAGTAGATCAATTTGAGGTGGAGTTATCTTAGGCTCCTTTTTAACCAGTATTGAATTTGATAAATCCATTACTTACCATTGGTCTTATTTTTTACTAGACTTGCAATGAGTCGAGTTCTTGAGATTGGGTCAGGGCAGTCTTCTTTCTTTATAGAAGAGACGTCTGTTCCAAATACTATTTTACCATTTACGACTTTCACCGAATCGTCTTTCGCAACCGTTACTGGTGCAACGACTTGTCCGTATTTGTCGGCTAAATAAGAAAGTCTCTTTTTATCCTGATTCGTCGAAGGCTGAATGACTGCAGCCTTTTTCTTTTTACGAGTTGAAGTTTGCCAATTATCATTTGACCCGTTTATGTCATCTGGGTCAGCGAGCATTGCGGATAAAACTCCGCCGTCCGGTATAAGTAAAATATCATTAACGTTCACAGAAAAAGGATTTGAAATTCCATTATACTTAAAAAGTAAGCATAGAAAATTGGAAGTTTGGTAGAAGACTTTTGAAATCAAGTCACCTCGCATTTGAATGCCTTCTTCAACAACATATCGCTTTCCCTGATTTACAGTAACTCCCAAAAAGGATACGCTACGTCGAGTTAAGTCAACTACTGTATCTCCATTAGTCTTTGTAAAACTTTTTTTCTTTGTAAAAATTGAAAGATCTATCATGATAAATTAGTTATTTCCATATTGGCGTTGATAGTACATTAATAGCAAACTATCATCAACTGAAGTTGGCGAATCGGTTGTGAATTTTTCTTTAAGGGCAGGCATTCCGTAACCAGTTAAAAATCTATCTCTAAATTTCGTATAACCCTTTTTGCTTGAAGCAGACATTTTATTATAAGTTTCCTCCAACTTAGCCGCTGTATTCTCAGTGTCAGTTATTGAATTCCAAAGTTTATTATTGGCTTCTCCGAAAGTATCGTCTTGCGCTGAAGTTCTTAGCATACCCGCAGTCAATTTAGTTTCACCATGGTTAAGCATTCTCTCAATCGCAGTTTTATCCCTAGGCTTGCCCTGCTTTAAGGTTACTTGGAACTGTACTCCAGTTGGAAAATCGTCAGGCCCAATCTCTTCGTCCCAAATCATTGTCGTTTCAGTACAAATTAGATCCCCCATTACGAATATTGGATTCATTGGGTTTCCAACAGTTAGATGCCATTCTCCGACGGGTCTATCTGATAGAGCTGATTTAATTGAAACTAATCTAGGTATTGCATCTCCGAGCATGTCCTTATTCATGATTCCAGCCTGAATTGTTCTCTTACCTGCCTCGAGCAATCCGTTTTGAGCATTACTTGCTATAACCTTTGAGGTTGAGACTAAGTTCATTAATATTCTTGAAAATTCTTCTGTACTGTTACCGTTAAATGTCGTACCCCATTTGGTCAGGATCTGACCTATAGCCTCAGTCATGGTTGGATCGAATTTTAGTCCAGTCGCCGGAAAATATCGAGCCAATTGCCCTAAGAACTGCGCATCCTGATAGGTTAAATTTAGAAAGTTCGAAATAATGTCTAGAGCCGCAATTTTCGGGCTAATTCCATTAAATGATCTAAATGAATAGTGAAAATTTATGGTAAATGAAGTTTGCCAGCTCTGAGTCTGCAATCCTCTACTTCGTCTTGATGACTTTGTGATAACGTTAACTGGCCCGTATATTCTGTTCCAATAAGGGCCGGTCGTTGAGTCGTATAAATTCTTCTGATACTCAATGATCTTTGCTTCATATCCCGAAAGCTGTTGAAGCTGAGCGTCAGTACCTGCAAATCCAGCATAGGCGGCTTCAATCGTTTTAGCGATTGCGTCTCCACCGTTTAACTTGCTCAAGGCCTTAAGCACTTGAGATAAAGTAATTTCATTACCGTCTATTGTTTGACCGGTCGCTCCATCTACTGCATCAAGATTTTGATCCCAAGGAATGTCCCATTTGAATAGGCCAATTCCGGAATTTCCACTAATTGAATTCTTGGTCTCTCCTCCGAACCAGGTTACAGCTTGTGCGATAGGTATCGCATTTCGACGGCGGTCACCAGAGCCAAGACGTAGAGAATCTCCAATCGGATATGGATATCGCCTTAAAGTTATTAGCCTATTATTCGGAATCTTTCCGTAATACTTACAGAACATGAAGTCCGTGTGAGAGTATGGTTGAAAACCGATAGTTGAAAGAGCTGACTTATTCGCTCCCCAGTCGATAAGGGTCCTAGAAGTCGGATTTGACAGAATTCCCTCGGTTTGAGTTTTAAAATACTTTGCTTTCTGGGCAGCTGCTCCGCCTGCGGCTATCAGCCTTTGAATTCGTGCGTTCGCCGCAGCCTTGCCCGAATCAGTACCGGCAGTTTCTACTGCAACTTCCTGTTGAGTTCTTTGAAGTATTAATGTCGCTAATGAATCTACCTCATAATCGGCTGGGTCAGCTTTTAAATTTGAAGAAAATCCAATGAAGTGACCTTCTGCTCGATACGAAGCACCGGCATTTAAGGGTGCGTATTGGAATACTGTGAACTTGTTAATTAAAGATGGAGTATTGTGTTGCAGCAGCCCCTGGTCATCTGCTCCCAACAGCTCTCCTCCCTTAAATGGGCTATCTTGTTTTTTAACCTTCTCTAAATAGTTAACATTTCCAAAAGCTTCTGAGACTGCTAACTGTTCTCCAAATACTCTAATGTCCTTATTTGCCATGTTATACGCGATTGGTATTTAGAATTATTTATCCCAGTCTAACAAAAAAGGGAAGATATTGATCCTCCCAGCAAACGATTAAGTTTAATGATTTATCTCCATTCTCCTAGAGTTAAATCGTATGTGAATTTCTCCGGATCGAATCCTTCATTCATTGTAATATCAATGCCAGTCGGATAGAACGGCACCATTTCTTTGGCTGAGTCCCAGCGATACTTTCCTTCAGGTGAAGAGTCTTCAACTTCAAAGTCAAACCAGTCTTCATCATCCTTTTCATGATTCCAGACGCTGTACCGGCCTAGTATTTTAACGTAAGTCAGTATAAAAATCAACTCGTCTATTCCATGATCTCCCCAGACGGTTTTTATTGTGTATCTGATTTCGCATTCAACGACTTCATCGTCTTCGATCTCACTTGCTGTATTAAAACCCAGCGAATCAAGCTCAGCTCTATCGTCGTCTGATAACTCATCGTCGCCCTTCACCCTCTTTGGAAATCCGTACATGCTTGCCATGAAACTTCTTGGAGCAGTATTTCGGCTACCGTTCTCTCTTGAGTACAGGAGTCGAAATGATTTACCGTCATTCGCTTGATCAGAACCAGTTTCAGTTGATTCAGCGATTACGAATTTTTTAAATGAAGTCTCAGCTAGCATTATTTAGATTTTCTAACTTTTTGTGCAAGGTCTTTATCAGCCTTTCCCCAAGTTCCTGGAGATTTAGTCACAAACGAATTAACTCGAGCGTGGGCCCAAGCCTCTTGGCTCTGACCTGGTCTGTGGCCGGTTTTCCAAGCTGCCATTCCCCTGTTAAATACTTGTTTTAATACGCCGTACGGCATTTTCTTGGCCTCAGCCTTTTTCTTTAGAGATTTTTCAGCTGCTGCACTAATCTCATTGATCGTTTCAAATTCTGAGAATTTTAAAACTCGAGATTCGTCCATGCCTAGCTCCTTATTAATCTTTTCGGTCGCTTTACTCTTAACTTTGCTGCCCTTAAACTTTCCGGCCTTGTCTAGATCACCAGGCATTGGCTTATATGCTGAAGGATCAGAGTCGCTCATTTTGCTTTGACGTTTAATTTGAGCCTCTTTCTTGTCCTTTTGTGATTTGTTTAAACCCTTAAAATACGGACCTGACCGACCGGTGACCTTTGCTTCGTCAACGTTTGAACTAACTGCTTCCAAATTGTCTTCGTATAGACCTGGAATAACGATTAAATCCTCTCCGTGAAAATCCACAGGTTCATCAAGCTCAACCTCATAACGGTCAACGTCCGGTTCGTAACTATTTTGATAAATTTCTGAAATGGTAGCGGTCGCACCATCAACTTTTTCTAGGACCTCATTTTGCATCTCTTCTGGTCCCACTAAGATTCTTACTTTGTCGCCGACTGAAAAATTCATACTGGTTCTTTTTTAATTTTTAGGGTTAATTTTCCGGTTCCTTTAATTAGGCGATGCCATTCATGTCTGGGAATCCTTACAGTATTATTTAACGTGGTCGGTAGTGCATTGTCCAATTGAATCATCCAGTCAGTTTCAGTTATCGAAACTATTTCTCTAGACTCATCGTCCCTGTGCCATTTTAATTCGATCGGATCGATGTTTTCCGAGAATTCTCGAACAACTGTTCCGCTGTTATCAGTTAGGTCAGAGTAAGGTCTGCTCATTACCAAAAGCCTGGATAAGTTTTACCGCCCCATAGATGAGCGTATCTGTTTATTCTACAGGCCCAATAACCCGCTTTTGTTCTGTCGTTTTTTAAGTGGCACTGATGACGAGCAGCAAAGCTTTTTCTGGCTTTCGGATCGCTAACTCGAGCTTTTAGACCTCCGTGAACATCTCCGAATGCGATTTTTTTGACTCTTTTGGTCTTGGGATTCATTACATAAACGTAATACTTCTTTTGACCGCCTCTCATCGGTTTACCGATTTCAACCTTTTTACCGTTGTACTCTGCTTCAAATAGAAAGTCCAATGGAACGATTTCTCCGTCAAACTCAGCAAATCTGCCAAGATCAGTTTCTTCAAATAGGATCTGGTCTATACCGTTCAATTCAATCTCCCTGTTCTCATAGGCCGTGCGAGCTTCAGCCAATAACTCAAAATGTGCTTGACTTGCTGGACGATAAATTGATTCAGCAATTGAAAGTCCCTCATTGATGTGATAACTTAGACTCTCTGACATTGGATCTAGCTCAGGATTTGGAATCTTGTTCCAGGCCTTTTCTGAATTTAGACCCCTACCTCTTGCCAATTTAACAACCTCTGCTGTACTCTTTATGTGAATTAGAGCCTGTTCATAATCGCCTTCTTGTAGAAAAGCCTCAACCTCTTCTGCATCTTCTGGTCTTAATTGAACCATGTAGACAACTGCATGTCTTTGCTGATTGAATTGGCATCGAAGCGACATCATTGACACGGTGTGTCTAAATTCTTTATTCACATTGTCTCTTTCCTCTTGTGAGATTATTCCCATGTTCAGTAGGTCATCAGCCTCTTCCTCATCCATTTCATCGGGAACCTTTAAGAAGGATTCCAGACCCTTACAGTCGGCAATGCCGTAATACCACTCAGACTCTCCTGCGTTTTCGTTTATGAATTGCCCAAATGATTTTACCTGATTCATTATTTCCAATTTTCTTTTACGATTGTTCCACCGCATGCGCAGTTTTCGCCTTCTTGAACAAGTTCAGCCTCATAGGCTACACCGCATTCATTGCACTTATACGATTCTTGCATTGCAGTTTCTTCCGGAGTTTTAGGTTCCACTGCATCCTCATCGATTCTACCTCCACATGATTCGCAAACCATTGTTTCTGGCATGTTGGCCTTTTCGTACGCCATTCCGCACTCATTACATGAGTACTTCTTTTCGTCCATGCTTTCTTCTATCGGTCCCTCAGTCATTTCATTCTTTAGAAAGTTGAATACTTCTTCAATGTCATCCTTCGATGTTGCAACATGATCAACTGCCCAATTGTGACCGTTCTTTAAGATCATATCAATCTTAGCTGGATCCATTTTTAGCAATTCTTCAGCAAGTCTCTTAATTGTTTCAAGATTACCGAACATCATGTAATTTTCAACCTCATGGTGTTTTTCATGATCGATTTGACCAGCCGCATGTTGTGGCATTTCCATTTCTTGCGATCTGTGTGGTTCAAACAAACCTTCATCATCCGCCATGAAACTTTCAAACGTTTTAACGATTCTCATTTTTATAGATTATTTTGTTCTTTTATGAAATCTGCGAATCCAAGAACTACAGATTTTCCCTTTTTCTTTTTTGATTTTCCGTAATTGCCCATTGATATGAATTTATCGCCGGAACCAACTGTATCAGCAGTTGGTGGCACAATCGGTCCCATTGAACCTATTGAGCCTGGAACCTGTTGGGCAACGCCTGGCGCAACACCATCCTCAGTTACAGGTTTTGGTTTAGGTTGATCTACCACTGATGTATCAAGTATGAAGAGTCTAGTGAATGCATCTGCTTTCATTTCTCCCTCTCTACCTTTTACTGCTTTACCTATTACCTTACCTACATTGTTTAGAGTTTTTGAATAGATCTTGTTGAGATGCTCACCAGTTTTTGCGAAGGCTCTACCGGTTGCGTCCTGTGGACCCTCTCCCTTGCCGAATATGAACTCCATGAAGGACTGAGCAGCCTTTCTAAATTTCATTACCTTAGAATCGTCTGCGATCTGCTTACCCGTTACAGGCAGAGCAGTTCTTTCATAAAGCGGCAATTTTTTATTAAAGTCGTAATGGATTCCTTTGAATTTCTTAGTGTCAAAATCCTTATTCTTAGCCTGTTCAATCAAGCTCTTTTGAATATTATCGACCAAATTCATTAAGTATTCCTTTGCGTCTTCTGAAATATCAGGTGCGGTGTTTATGCTAGTTCTTAATTTGCCAGCCTCATTTATGATGTCTGCCTCGTTAGACCAGTTTGTGTATTGGAACTCAAATATTCTTCTAATTATCGCAGCTGTGTTCTTATTAACGAATGTGCCTTGCTTTATTTTAGCAGAGGAGCCTTTTCCCAATTTAGCATCAATCTTTTCTTCGTATTCTTGCTCTGCCTGCTTGACACCATCTGTTAATTCTTTCGAGATCCCAACCGTAGTTTCCTCAGCCGTGTGAATTGCTGAAAATACTTCGGCAGCAGCTTCTTCCTTTTGCTCTTGAGTCTCAGCCGCTGTGAATTTTTCGTAAGCAGCCTTTGCTTTTTCGGCAGGCTTTCTAATCTTCAAGGCAAACACGTCAGCAATACCTTCCTGAGTTTGTTTAACCTTTTCGTAAATTTCATCGCTGAAATCAGCCTTGCCATCCTTTGCAAGTCTTTCAAATATCTTTTCAAGTACATGAAGTCGTGCAACGAGCTGCATCAAGCGGTCTGTGATTCGATTGATCTCAACGTCGTTTGTTTCAGGTTTTGAAAATTCGTTTTCTAGGTCCTGACGATAGGCAGCGATTCTCTGATTAAGATAGTTAAAGTACGCGTCCAATACGGCTTTCATCTTTGGATTACCGAAATATCTTTCAAAAGCAGGATCTCCCAGTTTCGCATCTAGTTCATCCTCGTTCATTGAAAAAAAGGCGTCTAATAATCTATCAAGAATGTCGTTTGGATTCTCAGAGTCCTTCTCCTTATCATCAGTTGACCCAATCGCTTTATCTAGCTCGGTGCCAGCCTGAATAAGATCAGTCTCCAGGATTAAATCCTGTATTGCTTGTAATCTTTTTACCTTTAGAATCATTATGCTTCGAATTGTAGTAAGTATTTAGTTTTGTTGACAAGATCCAAAATCTCATCAGCTAAGTTGTAAAGCTCAGAATCCGCATCTCGGTCGAATAGCTGACAGAAAGTTCCTCTAAGAACCCCTTCTACCATTTCAAAGAATTCAGATACTGCCATTTCGTAATCACAAACTTCAATTGCAGCTTCTCCAAACTTAAGTTTATCTTTTCCGTATTTACCGGCAATCGCTTCAACGATGGTGTCCATTTGATCAATGAAACCTTCATAGAATGCACCATAGTGACGGTGCTCTCTATCGTATCGAGTTTGCCAATGAATGATTTTAGCCTGATCTGCGATCTGCATTAATTCTAACATGAAGTGAGCTACTGACTTCTGCTCCACGATTTCAATTTCCTGTTCGAGTCCAAACATTACTTTCTAATATTTTTTTGAGTCTTTTGCCACTTTTCCATAGGTTTAACCCAGAAATCTCGGTTAACATTCTTTTGTAGATAATCGTAAACGTCATTACCTGTAGGATGCTGCAAAACAGCGTTCTTTAAAGGTTCCTTTCCTTTACGATAGTTTTCTAAATTCTTAAACGTGGCTTCCATAGGATTATTTATTAACCAGCAGAGTCATTCTTTGTAACTTCACATCCAAAACTTTATTAAACTACCAGGTATAATTAACAAACACAAAACCGTAAAAAGTAATGAAATTTGACGAATTAACAAAAGAACAAGTCTCATTCATTTCTGACCTTTACTGGAATAAAGAGTTAAGCTGGGATGACCGAATGAAACAACTCAGCGAATACCTTGATAAATCCGAAAGAACTGTACAAAAATGGTTATCTAAATTGGGAATAACCGAGAGCTCTGTTCAAGAATCTCCACAGTTAATAAAGGCCAGAAGCCGAAAATTTGACAAAAAGAAAAAACGGTTCCTAATCACATGGGCCCAAAACGACACACCGGTTCATGAAGCCTTCATTGCTAATCTCGAAGCATACGCTGAGGAAATTAATGCTAGCATTCACGTAATCGCCGGCAGATACAAAAATCCAACGTCAGTATTTACTGATAAGAATTACGAAACCTGGTCAGACCGAATCCTAGATTATCTTGATGCGAATCGCCATGAGATTCACAAGCACATGTGGATCATGTCAGATGTTAAGATCCAGCCAACGGCTGTTGATCCAATGACCGGTCTTCAAGGTATGAGCGGTATAAATTCATGCATATTCGGCTCACCGAAGGTCCATTTAGAGACAATTCCGGTGCTTGAAGGTAATTTGCCAAAGATGATGATGACGACTGGTGCATGTACACTAAAGAATTACACAGATTCTAAGTCCGGCAAAAAAGGCGAATTTCACCATACATTGGGATTCGTCATTGTTGAAATTAAGAACTCAGAGGTCTTTTTTGCTAGACAAGTAACCGCAACTGATGACGGTAACTTTTACGACCTCAATTATAGAGTTCAATACAATCCAGATCAGGATAAGAGCGAAGTAACCAATCATAATTCAATTGCCGCCGCGATCCTAGGAGATTTACACTACGGCCAACACGACGAGAGAGTAATTGCTCAGACTTTACGACTTTTTAACCATCTTAAGCCGGATCACGTAGTTCTACATGATGTATTTGACGGTCTGTCAATAAATCATCACGAAAGCAAGGATCCATTCATTCAATACCAAAGAGAAATGGACGGCTCGAATAGATTACGTTGGGAAATTGACGCAATGCTAGCGGGTCTCGAAGACTTTAAGGATTATGATGTTACCATCGTTCGAAGTAATCATGATGATTTCCTAGATCGCTGGCTAAAGGGTACAGACTGGCGAAAAGCAACAACTCTAAAGAATTCATTGGAATACATGGAATTTGCAGCGCTTTTGCTAAGGGGCCAGGCTCCAAACGGAGTCATTCCATATCTAATTAATCAAAAGTTTCCGCAATTTAGAACCTTAGGCAGAAGCGACAGTTTCGTGGTTAAGGGTTGGGAACTTGGTCAGCACGGAGACATTGGATCGAATGGATCACGAGGATCTCTACTACAATTTAGAAAATTAAATACTAAAGTCGTAGTCGGTCATTATCATTCTCCAGGCAGAAAAGACGGAGCATTAGCAGTCGGAACTTCAACTCTACTTCGAGTTAATTACAATGTTGGACCAAGCGGTTGGTTACAATCTCATGTAATAATCCAAAACGACGGAAAGGCACAACACGTTAATTTCATTAAAGGGGAATTCACAACTCTTTTCTAAACTCATTTATGAAGAAAAAACCAGACTTGGTTGTGTGGGATGAGGTTAATGGCTATAATGCTAACCTCATGCAATATCCAACTAACATAGGAGCTCCATCATTTACTCTTCCAAACGTTGGATTAGTAAAGACTGAGTCTGCTAAGAAAATGATAGACGTTTTCGAAAGAGAGAAGCGAGAAATTGCTGACAGAATTGAGAAATTATATCAAGAATACCTTGATTCAGTCATGGTATGGGAATCAAAAATTTCATTTGAACCAATCGTCGGTAAAACTTACTACCTGTATGATTTTGAAGGAGTTAATACTCTTTCTCTACTCTCACCGACGGACTGGGGCAAAACCGAAAATTTTCTAGGAGAATTCACTCTCACGTCAGATCGAAAATGGATTAGACAATAAAAAAGCTCCCAATTGGGAGCTTTTTCTTTAAGGTTAGTATTCAGTTATTCAATTCGAATATTCGGTTCAGGAGTATTAGGCTCTGGATCTTCTAGAATCACATTCTCGTGATTCAAATTCTCATTTAATGATTCCATTAAGTCTTTATTTAAGTTATAAAATTCAGAGTGGACCGAGTGTGGAGTAAATTCTTTATACGAGCCGAA
>Ga0255173_1000361_pt1 | contig 10622 bp, 7 predicted proteins | sample Atl_Atl_RepA_8d_FD_183175 | JGI IMG/M metagenome (GOLD analysis project Ga0255173, IMG submission 183175) | Freshwater microbial communities from Altamaha River, Georgia, United States - Atl_Atl_RepA_8d | ecosystem: Environmental > Aquatic > Freshwater > River | place: USA: Georgia | collected...
AAGTTACTGCAAAAGTGCTGACAACGCCGAAAGATCGATCCCAAGGCGTTATGAATGCTCTCCGCGAAGCAAACATCGAACCCCGTGACATCACGCAGTTAATGCATGGCACAACGACTGCAACCAACGCGCTTATCACTCGCGATTTCCCTCGCGTGGCGATGATCACCACCCATGGATTTCGAGACACTATTGAGATCGGGCGGCAGCACCGGGAGGAGCTGTACAACCCGTATCAAACAAAGCCGCAACCGATCATTCGTCGTCGATATCGATACACAATCAATGAGCGCATGGGAGTTGATGGCAAAGTGATGCGTTCGCTGAACAACGAAGATGCGCGAGCCATCGCCAGGGAACTAAAAGATGAGGACATACAGTCGGTCGCGATCGCCTTCATTAATTCATACGTTAACTCCCAGCATGAAGACAGGATGCGCGAAATTGTATTGGAAGAAAATCCTCAAATCTTTTGCGTGACTTCGTCTGATACGCGCCCGATATTTCGTGAACATGGGAGATTTACGACAACAGCAATACGCGCAGCCACTCTCCCTGTGATGCAGCGCTATTTTGAAAAACTGGAAAGCGAACTCAAAACTGCAGGATTCGAGGGTAGATTATTAATCTTGAAGAGCAGCGGCGGCGTTGCTGGCGTCGATTATGCGAAATTGCATCCGGAAGAGCTGATCGAATCCGGTCCTGCGGGTGGTGTGGCTTATGCCGCCTATCTAAGCAAACTGCAACCTGACTGGAAGAATATTATCCATACTGATGTCGGTGGAACGAGCTTTGACGTCTCGATCGTCGAGAACGGGCGAGGCTTGGTAACTCGCGACCATGAAATCGAGTGGGAAGTACCCTGCATCGTTCCGATGCTCGATATTCACAGCGTAGGCGCTGGCGGCGGTTCGATTGGTTGGGTCGACGAAGGCGGCTCATTACGCGCAGGTCCGAAGAGTGCGGGAGCGTCGCCTGGTCCAGTGTGTTACCGATCTGGCGGAGTTGAGCCGACTATTACTGACGCTAATCTACTCCTTGGCCGAATTGAGCCGACGCTGGGCGGCAAGTTCGAGCTCGATCGGAGCGCCGCCTCAGCTGCCATAGAGCGATTGGCAGCCGAGATCAATTTGCCACTTTTTGAGACCGCTGAAGGGATGATCCGCATAGCTTGCGAGAACATGGCGCAGGCAGTGAAGAAGGTCCTCGTCTCAAGGGGACGCGATCCGAGGGACTTCGTTCTAGCGAGCTTCGGCGGTGCGGGAGCTATGCACGCTTGCTTTGTAGCAGAGTCAATTAACATACCCACGATAATCATGCCCATACATGCAGGTGTTGCATCAGCATTTGGCGCCACGGCAATGGATCTTCGTCAAGATGCCGAATCGTTTTATTTCTCACCCGTCCAAGAAGCGAATCTCGCGCACCTGAACAATGAATATGAAGAGCTTGAAAAAAAGGCACTCAAATTATTAGAACTTGACGGCGTGGAGCCGCACCGGATAGAGGTTAGGCGAAGCGCTCAGATGCGATATGTCGGTCAGACATACGAGGTCGATACGCCTGTTGAGCGCAAGACGCTTACGAGCAATGACCTGTCAGCTCTGGCTGAGACATTTCATCACTGTCACGAACGCGAGTACGGAGTTAGTTCGAAAGACTTCGCGCCGGCCTTTGTTTCGCTATCGGTAACAGCAATTGGTGAGAAGCAAGCACCGGCTGCAATTCCAGTAGTAAAACCAAATCGTCCACTAGTGAAAGGACGACGAGAAATCTTCTTCGACGGCCGATGGCACGACAGTACCGTCTTCGATGGCCATGCACTCGCTGCAGACCATCCAATCTCAGGACCCGCGATAGTCGAATATGAGCATGCGTGCGCAGTCCTGCCACCCGAAGCGTCTGCCATGGCAGATCGTCACGGCAACTTAGTAATTGACATCAGCCGCAAGCTTCACGCGGTTCAGTGAGGAGACTTCGAATGAACCAGAATCTAGAACCAGACGCGTGTTTGGCAATCAACCTCCACCCAGTTACGTTTGAGGTACTTCGAAGTATTTTTCTGTACGCGAGCGACCGGATGTCAACTGTTTTGCAGCGCGCGTCATTCTCACCGATATTGGCGGACTGCGTGGATTTTTCCAATGCCATCTATGACTACGAAGCAAAGCTCTTGAGCCAGGCGGCGAACTGTCCGGTGCACCTGGCTGCGATGAAATTCAGCACCGAAGCTATCATCGAGGAGTTTCCAATAGCCGAGATGAAGCAGGGCGACGTGTACCTCCTGAACGATCCCTACAAAGGGGGTACTCACATAAACGACGTCACGTTCCTGATGCCGCTGTTTTACAGCGACGAAGTTATTGGGTTTGCTGTGAGTCGCGGTCATTGGATGGACCTCGGCGGCGGTGCAGCCGGGGGTCAAGCTTTCGGCGGTACTCATATAGCAGGAGAAGGCCTGAGATTGCCACCCTTGAAGCTATACGACGGAGGTGTGCTTCGAGAGGATTTGTTGAAAATCATCATAAACAACACGCGCACGCCGCACTACGTGCGAGGAGATACTTATGCGCATGTCGGCGCGCTAAGAGCGGCCCAGCAAGAGCTTCAGCGCGCAGCGGAAAAATACGGCGTCAAAACGCTGAAGGCCGCGATGAAACAGCTTCAAGGATATACAGAACGAATAGTTCGAAAGAGCATCCTGGAAATCGCCGACGGTACTTATGAAGCAGAAGACTATGTCGATACCGATGGACATTCAAATCAGCCAATCCCGATCAAAGTGAAACTGATCATTAGCGGATCAGATATCACGGTTGACTTCGACGGGACGGGGCCAGTAGTGAAGGGCGCAATTAATTCGCCTTTTGCAAACACCGCCTCGGCGACGCTTTATTCGCTTCAGTTCTTTTTGGCTCCGCACGCTCCTCAAAACGAGGGGATGTTCAACGCAATCAAGATCCGTGTGCCCGATGATTGCTGGCTCAACGCAAAGTGGCCAGCGCCAACGATTGGCTGCACGACCGTAACTTCGTCCAAAATCGCGAGTGCTATATGGCAAGCGCTCTCGAAAGCAAGGCCCGATAAAGTCACGGGATCGACAAGTGCCGACGCCAACTGGCTGGTGTCAACTGTAGTTAACAGTGATGGCACATCAGGCGTGTTCGCCGACGTCCCCGCTGGCGGGTGGGGTGGGACCCCCTTCGCTGATGGTATGAGCGTCACCGAAGATCCACTTGGCAATTGTATGAACATGCCAGCGGAAACAGCGGAACTTCTATTTCCAATAGTTTATGAGTCCTTTGAGCTTCGCCCCGATAGCGCGGGGCCGGGGAAATATCGCGGGGGGTTAGGCGCGATATTCAAGATCCGGTATTTAACCGATGGCGAATTGAGCATGGAATCGTCCCGGATGTGGGCAGGAAGCCCAGGCGTCAACGGTGGGTTGCCATCAGCAACGCAGCGTCAAATCAGAATCAGGAAGGATAATTCGTATGAGGTGATCGGAGGGTGGGACAAGGACAAGTTTCGAAGCCCTCTGCTATCTAATGTGCCATTCTCTCCAGGTGAAACGTTCTTGTTCGAATCGACGGGTGGAGGAGGGTGGGGCGACCCGGTGCTCAGAGACATGAACAAAGTGCTTGATGATGTATTGGATGAGTATATTTCGCTCGAGACGGCGCGCGCCGTGTATAAGGTGGAAATCGACCTGAAAAACAAATGTGTCGATGTCGAGGCGACGAAAGCATTGAGGCAGGCGTAAGGGAAGTCCAAGACGACATCCGCGAAAGAGATACCATGTATCCACTATTGGCAGAGTCTTTGGAAATGCGCGGCGCGCGGTTTCGCAATCGAATCTTTTCTTCCGGCCATCAAACGCTTCTGGCCGAGAGCGGTTTGGTTAGCGACGCCCTCATTGCCTATCATCAATCTCGTGCGCTCGGCGGAATCGGCCTCATAGTGACTGAAGCTATTGCGGTCCATGAGAGCGCATATTTCAACGCATTCACGCCAATTGCGTACTCCGACCGCGCCCGTCCTGGATTTGCGCGTCTGGCAGCATCAATTCATGCCGCAGGAGCGGGTTTAATCGGCCAACTATTCCATCCGGGGGCCGAAGTGGCATCCATCCTTGATGATGGAACAAGGCCCGTCGCATGGGGTCCCTCATCTCACCAACAAGAACGTTATCTTTTGACAACGCGCGCGATGTCCATTGAGATGATTGAGGAGGTAATAGAGTCCTTCGGAGAATCCGCAGCACGATTAATCGAATCAGGACTGGATGGTGTCGAGGTGCTGGCGAGTCATGGTTACCTTCCGATTCAATTCTGCAATCCGCGCACTAACGTGCGCGATGATGAATATGGTGGCTCTTTCGAAAATAGAATGCGTTTCATCGAAAGGGTGCATGACACCATACGACGGCATGTAGGTGATGAAGCAGTTGTGGGTCTCCGGATTTCGGCGGATGACCGTATGTTTGAAGGATTCTCTGAGCAGGAAGTGATGGAGGTCTTGAAAGCATTGGACGATTGCGATCGATTCGACTATTTCAATATTACACTTGGGTCATCTGCCACGACGGAAGGCGCGGTGCACATATGCGCGCCTATGTCATTCGAGCCGGGCTATGTAAATCCTTACGCAGAGCGCGTGAAACGTTCGTTTAATCGAACTGTTTTAGCAACTGGTCGCTACAATCATCCGCAACTCGCAGAGGATGCGTTGCGCGCAGGCCGGGCCGATATGATTGGGATGACGCGCGCGCATATCTGCGACCCGCAGATGTCGAGGAAAGCGTTAGAAAACAAGACCGATTCCATAAGATTCTGTATTGCTTGTAATCAAGCATGCATCGGTCACTACGCCCTCAACGCGCCAATTTCTTGCATCCAACATCCAGAATCCGGTCGGGAATTGAAGTTTGGGAAACTAGCGAAGTCAGAGACACCGAACAGGGTGCTTGTGATAGGCGGTGGACCCGCGGGTCTAAAAGCAGCGGCCGTCGCAGCGGCCAAAGGAAACGAAGTCTTATTAGTAGAGAAGAGTGCTCGACTTGGAGGGCAGGCGCTGCTTGCGCAAATGCTCCCAGAGCGCGGTGAATTTGGGGGCATAATCGAAAATCTGGAAAGAGAAGCGCGGTTAGCTGGGGCCGAGATACGTCTGGCAACTGAGGTAACGGTAGAAGTTATTCGTACTATAAACCCCACTCATGTGCTGGCAGCGACAGGCGCGATCTCTTATCGCCCACACATCGAAGTGAGCGGAAGCGCAGACGTTGTGGATGCCTGGCAAGTGATCAAAGGCGACGTCAAATGTGGGGCGCGCGTTGTTATCGCGGATTGGCGGGGTGATTGGATTGGAATTGGAATAGCATTGAAACTTGTGCGAGGAGGCCATCACGTCACAATAGTGACGGTAGCGAATTGCGCCGGCATCAATGTTCAATATTACACGCGTGACCCTTTGATCGCGGAATTGGACCGGCTCGGTGTGTGCTTTCGGCACAACCTTAGAATATTCGGGGTAGACGAGAATACAGCGTATTTTGTCCACACTAATGGCGGACATCCGGTAGAACTAGAAGGTGTCGATACTTTGGTTGTTTGCTACGGGCATCAAAGTTTCAATCCATTTCCTGAAAGGCTGCAGGGCTGGCATGGAAAAATTGAATACATCGGCGACGCGCTAACTCCAAGAACTGCAGAAGAAGCGGTATACGACGCGTTGAAAACAGCATCGAAGATCTAGATCAGGGGTTGGAAGGTAGGAGCACGAAACTACCTGCGAAGGCTGTAATTTAATAAACAGATCGGACTGCCTTATATGAGTTCCATGTATCCGCGTAGTTTTTGGTTAGAGCAAGCACTTCGCGCAGAGCCAGAAGCGCCAATTGAACCGCTACGGGGTCGCGCTCACACGGATGTGTGCATTGTTGGCGGAGGGTACGCCGGTTTGTGGACGGCAATCCAGTTGAAGGCTAGCGAGCCTTCGCTGGACGTTACGCTAATCGAGCGAGATTTGTGTGGCTCCGGAGCAAGCGGTCGAAATGCGGGATATCTTCTTTCCTGGTGGTCGAAGTATTTGTCACTCGAAAAGCTTTGTGGGTCTGCCGAAGCGCTACGCGTAGCAATTGCATCCGACCAAGCAGTGGATGCTATTCCCGATTTCTGTGCGGCGAACGGAATCGACGCGCACATCCGAAGAGATGGTTGGCTATGGTCTGCTTCAAACGTTGCGCAAGTGGGACTTTGGAAAGAAACGATTAGTGCAATCGAGCGTCACGGTTACCAGCAAATCGTAGAGTGGCCAAAGGAACGAGCAGCAATGCGCTGTGGATCGCCAGTCCTGCTAGGCGGCGCGTTTGAATCGCATGCTGCTAGTGTGCAACCAGCGTTATTGGCGCGCGGGCTGTTTCGTGTAGCACGAGCGAAAGGGGTAAAAATTTTTGAGAAGACCCCCTTGACGGATTTATGCCACGGAAATCCAGCAGTCGTTAAAACACCTCACGCGGAAATACGTGCGGAACGTGTAGTGTTAACTGTTAACGCGTGGGCGGCGAAATGGAGCGAGATCCGGAAATCGATCATTGTCGTGTCCGGAGACATGATAGTTACTCCACCGATACCGCAAGAGTTGGATGCAATGGGATGGAAAGATTCCATTGTCGCTTCCGACGGACGCACACTCGTCGAATACTACCGAACCACGGCCGATAAAAGGCTGGCTTTCGGAAAAGGCGGCATGTCTGGAAAGTTTACATATGGAGGCAATCTCGGAGCGGAAGTGGAAGGGCGATCAGAATTTGAAAGCCAGCTTTTAAAGTCGATGCATCAAACATTCCCGTTATTATCAAAGGTGCCAGTGGCAAGCAGTTGGCGGGGGCCAATAGATAGAACGAAGTCAGGATTGCCCTTCTTTCACCGCCTAGGAAAAAGGGGGAATGTCATGTACGGGGTAGGATTTTCCGGCAATGGAATTGGTCCCTGTTACATCGCTGGAAAGATATTGAGCGCGATGGCGCTCGATTGTCGAGATGAATGGTCGACTTGCCCTCTAGTAAGGGCACCTGAACGAGATTTCCCACCCGAACCATTGCGTTGGCTAGGATCAGGATTAGTTAGACGGGCATTTCTAGCTAAAGATCGAGCTGATGACGAAAATAAGCCGCCCCCGCTTCTAGCGAGAATCGCAGCGGGTTTTGCTCCAGCTGGGCTCACGCCGTTTAAAAAAGACATCAAGTAGATGAGTAAAGGGAATATAGCTGCAAGGTAGAAGTTTCAATCTGCGAGTGCATCACTCGCCTCTGATTCCTTCAAAGATCAAATTGACGCTACGGAAGACACCGAAGAGACCAAATCTTGGTCGGGAAACGCAATGCGGAAGTTCAGTGATTTTCGTGCGGATCGCGAAACGGCCATTTGATTAACTGGCGCAAACCATCATCTCGTTCACTAGTTGCATCCGACTAGTGCTATTTTGGCTAACTCGCTATCACAGCGGTGTGCAGTTCCATTTCTTTTGGATCAGCCTGTATTCGGAAGCTGGTCTCGCCTCCAATCTTTGATTAATTCACTGTCATATCTAGGTGCAGTCACGAGATGCTGCGCTCCTGGTTCAAGGTGAAGCCTCTTTGCAAATCGAAAACCGATGATGATCAGCGTAGCCACCACCTTCGAATCGCCTCCTTTTGACCATTCCCACTGCTTTCGCAGAGGGGAGCCACCGACCTCCGGTAGTGGCTGCTCGCGGTTTGCCGGTCGCGCTCCTGCGGGCGCTCTGCGTGCGGCCGCCTTCAGCGGTAGTGCGCTGCAGCCCGGACGACCAGGCCCGCATCGTCGAAGAAAAACACCTCGACGGCCGGGCCCCTGACGCCCTCGTAATGCAAGGCCACGCTGTCGGCGCCGACGAAGGTCCCGAGCAGCGTGAAGCGCAGGTCGGGCAGGGCGGCGAGCGCCTTTGCCCAGTAAGCCCCGACTGCCGCCTTGCCGCGCAGGATGCCGGACGGCTCACCGGCGATGTCGGCGATGCGCGGCGAGGCCATCGTGAAGTCGTCGTGATAGTGGCCGAGAATCCGTTCGAGATCGTGGCTGTTCCAGGCCGCGACCCATTCCTCCGCGAAATGCTCGGCCCAGGCGCGTGTCAGCATCGTTATGCTCCGTGGCGGCCTCATCCGCGTGTCCGCACCGGTACGCCCGCCCGATCGCCCGGCACGAGTCAAGCCTAGTGCGCGCGTGCCGCCTTGGCGAGGCCGTTGCCGCATGGACGTTGACATCGGGCCTTGCGCATGGGGTGATCACGATGTCGACGGCCCCGGCCGTCCAGCGCGCGGAGGACTGCATGACAGGCACGACACGCGACGGCGGCAGTGGACGGTTCAGCCGTCTCGAGGTGCCCGCCCCCGAATCCCTGGCGCCCGGGCTGCGCGAGCGCATCGAGGCCAGCGGCGGTGATCGCTGGTTGCGGGCGATGAGCCTGAGCCCGAAGGCCCTGAACCGCTTCCTCACCTATTACTCCGACCTGATGCACGGCCGCGACGCCCGGCTGACATCCGCCGAGCGCGAACTGATCGGCGTCGTCGTGTCGGCCAGCAACGGCTGCGGCTACTGCGAGATGAACCACCTGCGCGGGCTCGCCCGCGCGCTGAAGGACCCGGTGCGGGCCCGGCGCATCGCCACCGACTGGCACACCGCCGGCCTCACTGCGCGGGAGGCGGGCATCGTGGGGCTCGCCCTCGACATCACGCGCGATCCCCACCGCGTGTCCGACGCCGGCGTGCAGGCGCTGCGCGAGCTTGGCCTGGACGACGAGGAGATCCTCGAGATCATCGAGACGGCGTCCTGGTTCAACCACAGCAACCGCATCGCCATTGCGATGGGCCTGGTCCCCGACGACAAGTTCTTCGCCGCGGACTGGGTGGGCTGAGGCCGCCCGCGCGCTTCGCTCAGCCCGCCGCCCAGGCGCGCGTGCGCTCGAGGATGAAGTCGATGAGGGTGCGCACCGCGAGCGTTTCGTAGCGGCCCGGCATGCGCAGCAGGAACATGCGGGTGCCGTAGAGGCTGAGCCGCCACGCGTCCAGCGCGGTCACGACGCGACCCGCGGCGAGGTCCTGGTGCACGAGGTAGTCGGGCACCACCCCGACCCCCAGCCCGGCGAGCACCGCCTCGCGCAGGAAGCGGAAGTTTTCGGACGCCAGCGTCGGGCGCAATGTCAGTTCATGGCGCTCGTCGCCCCGGCTGGCCGCGATGCGCAGCTCGCGACCTTCTACCTTGGACGTGATGAGCGGCACTTCGTGCAAGGCCTCGGGACACGCGGGCATCGCGTGCGCGCTGGCCCAGCCCACCGCGGCGCAGGCGACGTAGCGCACGCTTGCGAGATTGATGGCGACCAGCTGCGGCGGTGGTTCGGCCATCACGCGCAGCGCGACGTCGACTTCCCTGGCCAGCAGGTCGTCGACCCGGTTGTCGAACAGCACGTCGAGCGCGATGTCCGGGTAGCGGCGCTTGAACTCGAGCAGCCAGTCGGACATGACCACTTCGCCGAAGCCGGTCGGCAGGCTCAGGCGCACCGCCCCGTGCAGCCCCCTGCCGAGCAGGTTGACGGATTCCTGCGCGGCCAGCACCTCGTCACGGATCCGCCGGCCATGTTCGTACAGGCGCAGGCCCACCTCGGTCGGTTCCATGCGCCGCGTCGTGCGCCGGAACAGCTGCATGCCGATCGCCTGCTCCAGCTGACGGAGTCGATAGCTCACGTTGGCCCGGCTCGTCCTGAGGCCGCGCGCGGCGAGGCTCAGGTTGCCGGCCTCGACGATGTCGACGAGCAGCATCAGCCCGGACGCGTCGAGAGAGGCGCTTTTCGTCACGGCGTCGAGCGCGGGCCGTCGTCGCCGCCGGTGAAGACCGCGCCCTCGAGCCCGCGCGGAATATCCATGCGTGCGCTCCTGTCCTTGCGCGGCCGCTCAGGGCGCGCGCATCAGGTGCTTGCCGATGACGAGCTGCTGGATCTGCGAGGTGCCCTCGTACAGGCGGAGCAGACGCACGTCGCGGTAGAAGCGCTCGACCTTGTATTCGTTCATGTAGCCGGCGCCGCCGTGGATCTGCACGCCGCGATCGGCGACTCGACCCACCATCTCGGTCGTGAAGAGCTTGGTGCACGAGGCCTGCATGCTGACGTCCGGATCGCTCGCGCCGGGCGGCTTCGCGTCGTAGGCGCGCGCCGTTGCCTGCACCAGCGACCAGCCGGCCAGCAACTCGGCCTGGCTGTCGGCGAGCATGGCCTGCACGAGCTGGAAGTCACCGATGCGGCTGCCGAACTGCCGGCGGTTCTGCGCATAGGCGATGCTCTCGTCGAGGATGCGCCGGGCCATGCCGCAGGCGATCGCGGAGATGTGCAGGCGCCCGCGGTCGAGCACCTTCATCGCGGTCTTGAAGCCCTTGCCGGGCTCGCCGCCGATGATGTTCGCGGCCGGTACGCGCACGTTGTCGAGGTAGACGTCGCAGGTCTTGGTGCCGCGTTGCCCCATCTTGCGATCGGGCTTGCCGATGCTGATGCCGGGCAGCGTCGCCGGCACGATGAACGCGGAGATGCCGCCGGCGCCGGCGCCGCCGGTGCGCGCCATC
>Ga0255173_1000366_pt1 | contig 10506 bp, 6 predicted proteins | sample Atl_Atl_RepA_8d_FD_183175 | JGI IMG/M metagenome (GOLD analysis project Ga0255173, IMG submission 183175) | Freshwater microbial communities from Altamaha River, Georgia, United States - Atl_Atl_RepA_8d | ecosystem: Environmental > Aquatic > Freshwater > River | place: USA: Georgia | collected...
CCGCGATGAAATTTGTCCGGACGAAAACAAAGACCTCTACAACACCGTCTTCAAAAAACTGTTAGACATCGGTGATATCATCGGGGTAAAAGGACATGTCTTTACCACCCAAACCGGTGAATTGTCTGTCCATGTAACCGAGCTAGTGCTGCTGTCGAAATGCCTCAACCCACTTCCCTTGCCCAAACAAGATGCAGAAGGTAATATTTACGACGCCTTTACTGATCCCGAGGCCCGCTACCGCATGCGTTACGTGGATTTGGTGGTAAATCCTCAATTCCGCGAAACCTTCATCAAACGCACCAAAGTCATCCAAAGTTTGCGCAATACGTTCAATGAAAGAGGGTACATGGAAGTGGAAACCCCCATCTTGCAAACCATCCACGGAGGTGCCGCAGCCCGTCCTTTCATGACCCACCACAATGCGCTCGACATCCCGCTTTACTTGCGCATTGCCAATGAATTATACCTCAAGCGATTGATCGTAGGTGGTTTTGATGGCGTCTATGAATTTGCCAAAAACTTCCGCAACGAAGGCATCGATAGAACTCACAACCCAGAATTTACGGCTTTGGAAATCTACGTGGCCTACAAAGACTATTACTGGATGATGGACTTCGTGGAAGAAATGTTGGAGCGATGTGCGATGGATGTCACCGGCAGTCACACGGTTACCCTCGGTGATAACCAAATTTCATTCGCCAAGCCCTATGCCCGTCTCACCATGGCCGAAGCCATCAAAAAGTATGGCAACATTGATATCGAAGGCAAAAGCGAAGCCGAATTGGGTGCCGAAGCCAAAAAATTGGGTTGCGAAGTCACCGCCCAAATGGGCGTGGCCAAGTTGATTGATGAAATCTTTGGGGCCTGCGCAGAGAAACACCTCATACAGCCCACATTCATTACCGACTACCCCATCGAGATGAGCCCGCTCACCAAAAAGCACCGCTCAAAACCCGGTTTGGTAGAACGTTTCGAACTGTTTGTCAACGGAAAAGAAATTGCCAACGCTTACACCGAGTTGAACGACCCCATCGATCAGCGTGAGCGATTTGAAGATCAACTCAAATTGGCTGCCCGCGGTGATGAAGAAGCCATGGCCTATGACCACGATTTCGTCAGGGCCTTGGAATATGCCATGCCCCCAACCAGCGGATTGGGTGTGGGTATAGACCGCCTTACCATGATGTTGACCAACCAACAAAGCATTCAGGAAGTCTTGTTCTTCCCGCAAATGCGTCCTGAAAAATTCGACTGATGTTTGAAATCGGGGACGATGAACGGAAGGTACTCCTGTGCCTAATTCACGCCGAAACCCCGCTTACAGTGGTGGAAGATACAGGCTTGGCCACAAACGTAGCCGTGGATATCATGCGCCAACTGCATCACTATCGATACATCAAAGCCATCGGTAGCAACAACCAGGTGATGAGCAACTTCGACGTTGATAAAATCCGTAAAACGCGATTTCAACTGACAGCCAAAGGATTTAATGAAATTAGTGGCGACACAAAACCTTTTGAGGGTTAGGCGTGTTTGTTATCTGCATGTAACCATTTCCGTGAGTTGTCCACCTACCTTGGCGGTTCTCGGGTGATTGATTATATTCGCAGTAGGCAAATCCGCATTAATAAATACCCATGTCCGAAACAGTAAAACTCATCGTAGAAGGAAAAGAATTTGAATTTCCAGTAATCACTGGAACAGAAGGTGAAAAAGCCATCGATATCAGCAAGTTACGCGACCTTACCGGTCATATCACCCTGGATATTGGATTTAAAAATACGGGCTCTACCAAAAGTGCCATTACCTTCCTCGATGGGGAAGAAGGCATCCTGCACCACCGTGGTTACTCCATTGAGGACCTCGCTGAGCATGCCTCGTTCCTAGAAGTTTCGTATTTGTTGTTGTATGGAAAATTGCCCAATGCTACCGAATATGCGGATTTCGAAAACGCCATCCGCGAGCACACATTGGCCAATGAAGGCCTTGAAGCCATGTTCAAAGCATTCCCTACAGGATCACATCCTATGGGACAGCTTTCTAGCATGGTGGCTGCGCTGGGTCTATACTATCCCAAAGCGTTGAATCCGCATCGCTCAGAGGAAGCCATCAACAGAACCATCATCCGATTGATGGCCAAAATGCCGACCATCTGTGCCATGATTTACAAAAAGCGCAATGGACATCCTACCGTGTATCCCAAGAATAGCCTCGATTACGTGGCCAATTACTTGAATATGACTTTCGGACAAGTAACCATGCCCGAATATGAGCCAGATCCCGTGTTGGTAAGCGCCATGAACAAATTGCTCATTTTGCACGCTGATCACGAACAAAACTGCAGCGCCAGCACCGTTCGTGTTGTGGGTAGTTCTCAATCCAACTTGTACAGCAGCATTTCTGCCGGTATCTCTGCCTTGTGGGGTCCCCTGCACGGCGGCGCCAACCAAGAAGTATTGGAAATGTTGGAGCAAATCCAAAACGACGGTGGAGATGTACAAAAGTGGATCAACAAAGCCAAAGACAAAAATGATCCTTTCCGCTTGATGGGATTCGGTCACCGCGTATACAAAAACTTCGACCCCCGCGCCAAAATCATCAAAAAAGCATGCGATGACGTATTGGCGAAATTGGGTGTGAACGATCCTGTATTGGAAATTGCCAAGCAACTCGAAGAAGCAGCCCTCACCGATTCTTACTTCGTTGAGCGCAAATTGTTCCCCAACGTGGATTTCTACTCTGGTATCATCTACCGCGCCATGGGATTCCCTACCGATTTCTTCACCGTGTTGTTCTCCATGGGTCGCCTCCCAGGTTGGATCAGCCAATGGCAAGAAATGCGCAAGGAAAAACAGCCCATCGCCCGTCCTCGCCAAATCTATACCGGCGAAACGCCCCGCGCTTATGTGCACATGAAAGACAGACCGTAATCGTTGAAACTTCTACAGTAATGATATCAGCCAGAGGCACCCAAAGGGTGCCTCTGGTCGTTTTACCCCCCCCCGAATTACTGCTAATTTCAATCATTCATCGACAAACGGCTCACTCGATTGTTACTACGACAACTACCTTTGCCACCGAAATGCCCCGCATCCTGTTGTTCCTTATGTTAAGTGCGTTTAGCACCCCTTTGTTATCGCAAAATTTCACCCTTTCTGGATACGTCAAAGATTCAAGCTCCCGCGAAACCATCGCCAAAGCACAAATCACCGTCGTCCTCTCCTCAAAGGCCAATACACCCACAGAACTTCGTTCTACCACAAACGGCTATGGATTTTACTCCATCACCGTGCCACAAGGAACCCACACGGTCATCGTATCGGCCCCCTCCTACGACGCCCTCACCACCACACTGACCATCAGTAACAACCTGGAGAACAACTTCTTCCTCAGCCCCAACATCGAAGGCATGGGTGCCGTCACCATTCGCTCCAAACGGAACAACAACGTAAAATCTCTCGACATCTCTACCCAGAGTATCAATGGACAAACCATCAAGAAAATACCCGCCTTCCTGGGTGAAGCCGACGTAATCAAAAGTATACAACTCCTGCCCGGTGTGACCACCGTGGGTGAAGGTGCCTCCGGATTCAACGTGCGTGGCGGCAGTATCGACCAAAACTTGGTGCTCATGGATGAAGCCCCCGTCTTCAACTCGGCCCACCTTTTCGGATTCTTCTCAATCTTCAACCCCGATGCCGTCAAAGATGTAGAACTCGTCAAAGGTGGTATTCCCGCCAATTATGGAGGACGCTTGAGTTCCACCCTCGATGTAAAATCCAAAGACGGAAACAAACGTAGCTATCAAGCCAACGGCGGTGTGGGTAGCATTTTTTCACGTCTTACCCTCGAAGGTCCGCTGGCAAAACCCGAATCTAAAAATCTCCTCAAGCCAAGAAAAACCCCCGCGAAATCTAGTTTTATGGTGTCGGGCCGACGTTCATACATCGATATATTGGCCAAGCCCTTTCTTCCAGAAAATCTCTCCGGTAGCCAATTTTACTTCTATGACCTCACCGCCAAAGCCAATTACAGCTATAAACGCGACAACATTTTCATCTCCACCTACATCGGTGATGACGTATTCAAAGCCGCGGGTTTATTCGGCGTGAAATGGGGTAACTCTACCGTCACAACCCGCTGGAACCACGTTTTTAATAAAAAACTGTTTTCCAACTTTACCTACTACTACAGTCGTTACCGGTACAACCTCGAGTTCATGAACCGCGATGTGACCTTCAATTGGAAAAGCAACATCGTGAATAACAGCGCAAAGGTCGACTTCAACTATTTCCTCAACCCAAAAAACACATTGGCCTTTGGCGGACAAGTGACCCATTACCGGTTTATTCCCGGTGAGGCCATTGCCACATCATCAACCCTCAACCTCAAGTTTGGTTTGCCCGATCGGTACGCCCTTGAAAATGCCATCTACATCTCCGATGATTGGAATGCCAACGGCAAATTCTCTATCCGTGCCGGTATCCGACTGAGTCAGTTCATGTATTTAGGACCAGGTAAAGTGTATTTGTTCAATAGAGAACCGGGCAAACAAGGCATACTAGATAGTATGTATTCTACCCAAAAGGGAGATGTTGTGGCCAATTATATCTATCCCGAACCCCGTTTGGGATTCAAATACCAACTCAGCAACAGCAGCTCTATCAAAGGAGGTTACAACCGCATGGTTCAAAATCTTCACTTGATTTCTAATACCGCCGCCTCAGTGCCATTCGATGTTTGGCAGCCTACCACCAACAACATCAAACCCGAAATTGCCGACCAAATAGCCCTCGGGTATTTCAAAAATTTCAATGGAAAACACGAATTTGAAACCAGCATCGAAGGATACTACAAAACACTTCAGAACCAAGTCGATTACATTGACGGAGCGAGCCTGCTTCTAAATGAGTTACTGGAAGCCGACCTATTGACTGGAATTGGTCGCGCCTATGGATTGGAAGCCTATGTGAAGAAGTCCTCTGGTGACCTTACCGGTTGGATCAGCTACACCCTCTCTCGCTCAGAGCGCAAAGTAGTGGGTATCAACAACGATGAATGGTACGCCAACCGTTTCGATCGATTGCACAATCTCTACATTGTTTCTCAGTACAAAATCAATGACAAATGGGAATGTGCCGCCAACTTCGTCTTCAGTACCGGTACCCCGGCCACCTTCTATACAGGTCAGTATACTGTGCAAGGGTACGTTGTGCCAGATGCTGGGTCCAATGCCCGAAACAATGTGCGCAATCCGGCCTATCATCGCCTCGACCTCAGTGTCACCTACCACCGAAAGAAAACCAAGCGATTCGAGAGCAACTGGGTCTTCTCTTGCTACAATGCCTACAACCGACGTAACCCCTTTAGCATTTATTTCGCCACCAATTACAAAGGACTTGGCCAAAACGAAGCCATCCGATACAGTGTCATCGGTAGTGCCATCCCCGCCATCTCTTACAACTTCAAATTCTAATGTTGACCTCCATGAAATCCTTTCGCATCAACTCCCCCCTGTATAGCCTCATCGCCATCGCCGTTCTGCTTTTCGCGACCGGTTGTGAAGACATTATTGAAGTTGAAGTCATCAACAAAAATCCCAAAATTGTGGTCGATGCCTTCGTCAACAATCAACTGGATACCCAAACCATCAAACTCACACGTTCCATCGGATACTTCGATTCCACCGGTTCGGAACCCGTCATTACCAACGCCCAAGTAGCCATCGTGGATCAATCGGCGAGCCTGCCAAAACTCTTCGTTTTTCAGCATACAAGCCAAGGCAAATACCAATTCGTACCCAATGCAAACAGCGGAGATACATTCGCGGTAGGACATGATTATGCCCTGCTCGTTGTGGTTGGACAAGATACCTTGGTGAGTTTTTCAAAGCTGAACCCCACCACCCACATCGATTCCCTGCGTCTGGTGGATGTTGTAGGCAACGGCCCCCCAATCAATACCACCGGAAACTACATCGAACTGATGGCCAAAGACCGCAAAGGACCTGGCGATTTCTATTGGATCAAAACATTTCGAAACGATTCTTTCCTCAATAAAATTGATCAGTTAAACGTGTCGGCCGACATGGGTAACACATCGAACGGACAAGATGGCGAACTCTTCATCTACCCCATCCGATACAATGGCGTCAACGATTTCTTCCGTTCCTACAAATCAGGGGAAACCGTGCGTGTTGAAATCCATTCCATCAATGCCGTTGCTTTTGCTTGGTTCAACCTGGTCATTAGCGAAAACCAAAATGGCGGCTTGTTTGCCACACCACCGGCCAACATTTTCACCAACATTGCCTCTATCAATCCCAACAAAAAACCAGCGCTGGGAGGGTTTTTCTGTATGAGTGCAGTCGCCTCAGCCTCCGTAAAAATTCCCTAACCGGGATTTTGTAATCGCTTAAGCCAACTCCTTCAGTCGATTGCGCAAGGCATCCAGCTCATCGCGCAGTCGCGCCGCCTCCATAAACTCCATGTCCTTGGCCGCCTTCATCATGTCTTTCTCCGTGCGAACAATCATCTTTTCAATGCCCGCTTTATCCATGTAAGCCACCACAGGGTCGGCCGCCATATTAATCCGAGAATCGGGCATGTTATACTGCGCCCCAGAACCCAGTTCCGCATCGCCATACTTGGCATCGGCCACCGAGGTTTGCTTGAAAATTTCGTCGGTGCTCTTCAACACCGTCTTGGGAACAATCCCGTGTGTCGTATTGTAAATTATCTGCTTTTCGCGGCGGCGCTCCGTCTCCTCAATGGTCTTCCGCATACTTTCAGTAATCTTATCAGCATACATGATCACCAAACCCCGATCGTTTCGCGCCGCCCGACCAATGGTTTGTACCAAGGCGGTCTGACTTCTTAAAAAGCCCTCTTTATCGGCATCCATGATCGCCACCAAACTCACTTCTGGCAAATCCAAACCCTCCCGCAACAAATTCACCCCAATCAACACATCAATCACACCCATCCGCAAATTCCGCAAAATCTCTACCCGGTCTAAAGTCTTCACCTCACTGTGAATGTAATCCACCTTCACCCCCAAACGCAACAAATATTTTGTCAACTCCTCCGCCATCCGCTTGGTCAATGTCGTCACCAACACCCTGTCTTTCATCTTGATGCGATTGTCTATCTCCTCGATCAAATCATCTACCTGATTGGCCAACGGACGGATGATAATCTGCGGATCCAACAATCCCGTAGGCCTGATCAACTGCTCCACCAACACCCCTTCACTTTGCTCTATCTCAAATTGCGCCGGCGTAGCACTCACATATACCGCCTGATTGACCACTTCGTAAAACTCTTCAAACTTCAACGGACGGTTATCCATGGCCGCAGGCAATCGGAATCCAAAATCCACCAGGTTTACTTTCCTGCTTCGATCACCCCCATACATAGCCCGAATTTGAGGAATCGATACGTGGCTCTCATCCACCACCAATAAAAAATCCTTCGGGAAATAATCCAATAAACAAAAGGGCCTGTCGCCCGGACCTCGACGATCAAAATAACGTGAATAGTTTTCAATGCCACTGCAATACCCCAACTCGCGAATCATCTCCAAATCAAAATTCACACGCTCTTCCAATCGCTTGGCCTCCAAAAACCGACCCTGCTCCCGGAAATACTCCATCTGCAAAACCAAGTCGTCCTGAATCTGATAAATGATGTCTTTCAGTCGATCGCGCGGACTCACATACAAATTCGCCGGATAAATCGCTACATCCTCATGCGATTCGATTTTCCGACCACTGCCCGGATCAAAACTGATGATTTCTTCAATTTCATCACCAAAAAATGAAACCCGATAAGCAAAATCGTTGTACGCCAAATGAACATCCACCGTATCGCCTTTTACCCGGAACGTGCCTCGGTTGAAATCGGCCGTGGTTCGGCTGTACAAACTCTCCACCAACTTGAATAAAAAGGTGTTGCGCGTGATCACCTGTCCCTTGCTGATGCGAATGATGGTATCCTCAAAATCGGAAGGGTTTCCCGCACCGTAAATGCAGCTGACACTCGCCACCACAATGATATCCCGCCTACCGCTCAACAAACTGGAAACCGTCTTCAAACGCAACTTCTCAATTTCATCGTTGATGTTCAAATCCTTCTCAATGAACGTGTTGGTTGTAGGAATATAGGCCTCTGGCTGATAGTAATCGTAGTAACTCACGAAATACTCCACCGCATTGTTGGGGAAAAACTGCTTAAACTCCCCATACAATTGAGATACCAACGTCTTGTTGTGACTCAAAACGAGCGTAGGTCGCTGTGTCTGGGCGATGACGTTCGCCATCGTAAAGGTTTTACCAGAACCCGTTACCCCCAACAAAGTTTGGGCCTTCACCCCCGTTTCCACACCCTCTACCAACTGTTTGATGGCCTGAGGCTGGTCCCCCGTAGGCTGAAATGGCGATATAAGTTCAAAGGCTGACACGAACAGACAAAGTTAGCACAGACAAACCATCAAAAGCCAATACCCCGATGATATAGTGCCAATTCAATTTTCCCTATCTTTGCAGTTGCATGCAAGAGGTAGCAAAACAACCCGCAGAAATGAGCAAAGAGGCGTTTGTGCAAGAAGTTCTGAACGATTATCGCATCGCTTTCGAGAGTCGCCAAGCCAGCCTAATCGGCAGGAAAGAAGTACTCACAGGCAAAGCCAAATTTGGCATCTTCGGTGATGGCAAAGAAATCGCCCAAATCGCCATGGCCAAAGTATTCCAGCCCGGTGATTGGCGCAGTGGTTACTACCGCGATCAAACTTTCATGTTTGCCAAAGGCATCAGCAGTGTTCATGCCTTCTTCGCTCAGCTGTATGCCATCCCCGATACGGAAAAAGAGCCCGCCAGCGGTGGTCGCTCCATGAACGGTCACTTCGCCACCCGACTGCTCGATGATCAAGGCAACTGGCTGCCCCAAAGCGACCGATTCAATAGCAGTGCGGATATTTCGCCAACGGCCGGACAAATGCCGAGGTTGTTGGGACTTGCGGTGGCATCAAAATTGTACCGTGAAAACCCCGACCTGCATGGCTTCACCCAGTTTTCAAACAAAGGAAACGAAATCGCCTTCGGAACCATCGGTAACGCCTCCTCCTCAGAAGGCATCTTCTGGGAAGTAATGAACGCCGCCTGCGTGATGCAAGTCCCCCTGCTCATGAGCTTGTGGGATGACGGCTTGGCATTTCCGTACCCGCCAAATACCAAACCGCCAAGGAAAATATCGCCGCCCTGATGCGCGGATTCCAAAGCAATGAGGAAGGGCAAGGCCTGGAACTGCTTACCGCCCGTGGATGGAATTACCCCGAATTGTGCAAAGTGTACAAGCAAGCGGCCGACATCTGTCGTGAAAAACACACCCCCGTACTGGTGCACGTCACCGAAGTTACCCAGCCACAAGGACACTCTACCTCAGGTAGCCACGAGCGATACAAGAGCAAAGAGCGCTTGGAATGGGAAACCGAATTCGATGGCATCGCCCAGATGCGACAGTGGATTATCACACAAAATATCGCCGATGAAGCCGCACTAAACGAACTGGAATCAACCGCCTTGCAAGCCGTCAAAGACGCCCAAAAGCAAGCGTGGACCGATTACCTGCAGCCCATCAAAACAGAGGTCAGCGAACTGATTGCCCTACTCAATCAATTGTCGGCCGCCGGATTATCGCCCGAATTGGCCGCCATCGCCCAATCCTTGAGTGAAGCAAAAGATCCCATTCGTCGCGACATGGGAACCGCCATTCACAAAGCATTGCGATTGACCGTCAATGCCAGTGCCGCGGCCCGCAAACCCCTGTTGGATTACCTCGATGCGTTCAACGCCATCAATGCAGAACGCTATAGCAGCCATGTTTACAGTCAGAGCGAATCCTCTGTATTCAACGTCCCCGAAGTACCAGCCCAATACACCGATGAAGTGGTGGATGGATACCAAGTGGTGCGCGCCTGCTTCGATGCCAATCTGGAGCGTGACCCCCGCGTTTTTGCCTTCGGTGAAGACGTTGGAAAAATTGGTGATGTGAACCAAGGTTTTTCGGGCATGCAAGAAAAATATGGCGAATTGCGCGTGACCGACAAAGGCATTCGTGAATGGAGTATTATCGGGGAAGGCATTGGTGCCGCCATGCGTGGCCTAAGACCCATCGCCGAAATTCAATACCTCGATTATTTGCTTTACGCTTTGGAGCCCATGAGCGATGACATCGCTACCATGCAGTATCGTACCAAAGGTGGACAGAAAACGCCAATCATCATTCGTACCCGTGGACACCGTTTGGAAGGCATTTGGCATTCCGGCAGTCCGATGGGCATGATCATCCACGCCGTTCGAGGTATGCACGTCTGCGTTCCACGCAACATGACGCAAGCGGCCGGTATGTACAATACTTTGTTGCGCTCCGATGAGCCAGCGCTGGTGGTAGAATGTCTGAACGGCTACCGCATCAAGGAAAAACTGCCCGCAAACATTGGGGAGTT
>Ga0255173_1000389_pt1 | contig 10105 bp, 14 predicted proteins | sample Atl_Atl_RepA_8d_FD_183175 | JGI IMG/M metagenome (GOLD analysis project Ga0255173, IMG submission 183175) | Freshwater microbial communities from Altamaha River, Georgia, United States - Atl_Atl_RepA_8d | ecosystem: Environmental > Aquatic > Freshwater > River | place: USA: Georgia | collected...
GGCTGCAGTGCCGACCGCTCTGCCTGTGTTGCCATGTTCAACGGCAGCAATGGCTCCTCCAGTCCGTCGATCGGGTTCAGGTCCTCGAAGCGGCGGGCTTCGTTACGGGTAAGCCAGCCGTTCGTGATGCCGCTGGCGTAGAAGTTGGCACGCGCCGTGTTGTCGCCGCGCAAGAGACCCTGCAGGGAGAACTTGGCGACGATGTCGTCCTCGTCCGGAAACAGGTCGCGGGCCAGCGATTGCTCCCAGTTCTCGATCCACGGCGCCAGCGTATGGATCACGTGTGCGAGGAAGAACGCCTCCGCCGAGGCGAAGGTCGCCGTCTTGTCGGCGTAGCCCACCATCTGCGGGAATACCTTCAGGTCCCGGCAGATCTCCTCGATCTGGAAGCGCCGCGTGTCGAGGTGCTCCGAATCGACGCCCTTCATGGCGAGCGGGGTCCAGGTGCTGTCCATGTCGAGGACCGCCGTCTTGAACCGGTTCTGCAGACCGCCCTGGTACTGCGCCCACGCCTCCTTCAACCGGGCACGTGCCGCGTCGTCGAGCGAGCCCTTCACCGACAGCACGCCGCCAGGCTGGGTGCCGTTCGCGTGGAGCGCCGCATGCGTCTGCTCAGTCGCGATCGCGAGCCCCACCGCCTCACGCGCCACCTGCAGCGCGTCCAGGCCGGCCGTGCCGGTCCAGCTCGGGCCTCGCAGGTGGAACACGTCCTCCCGAGGCAGCACCGTGGCGCGGCCAGCAAGATCGGTCACCCGGTAGGTGAGCGTGTAGTCAGCCGCCTGATCGATCGTGAAGCTGCCCGGCACCAACGGGATCAGCTCCCGCGGGGCGCCACGGATCCGGCCGATATAGGCGCAGCCGTTCCCGAGCAGAACGGCATGGAACATCATGACCTGCCGGAACTCGAACGAGGTCATCCACTCGTTCGGCCGGCGCGATAGCAGCCGGTAGGCCGGATGGTCCTTCGCCAGCTCCTTCGAACCGTCCGGCTTCTCGCGGTAAACTTTTAGCGGTACCTGGGCGATGCCGTCGGCCAGCACACGCAGGCAGGCGAACACCGTCGATACCTTCAGCGCACTGTCGACGTTGACCGACACGCCGGCGCGCGAGTTCTGCTGGCCGAACAGCGCCGACCAGGTCAGGCCGGATATGTCGGCCGCCTTGGTCTCCCGACGCCGAAGACCAGACGCCAGGGAGCCGAACAATCCTGCCATCAGTCCGCCGCGCGCTTACCGAGCGCGATCATCAGGGTGCCGACAATCAGCAGAATGCCCGCGACGATGAAACCAGCGGGCGGGTAGATCATCCACGCCCCATAGGAAACCAGGCCGACACCGCAGAGGCCCGCCAGATCGCGGATGAGACCAGGCATCACCCCTGCGATCGTGCGCACGGCGGCAGCAAGCAACTTCATCATGGCTTCCTATAGGGGCGCGAGACTATTGCTCGACCAGACATAGGGTCGGCTCATCGCATTGAACGCTGTGACCAACTGGGCGATCTTGCTCCCGCCACAGGGAGCATCCATGCCGAGCGACAAGCCGACCGATATTGAGTTCACGCCATTTGCCGAAAACGGCGGCTTCATCGCCCACAACGGCCCCTACTACTGGGCCAAAGAACCTTCGGGCGAGTTCGTCTACGGCTTCCAAAGCGACGCACGCCATGGCAATCCGAACGGCGTACTGCACGGCGCAGCCATAACGACTTTCGTGGACACGTTCCTGGGCCATGCCGTGGTCGTCCAGACCGGACGCCTCTGCGCCACGGTGGCCCTGAATGTTCAGTTCGTGGCCGGCGCACCGGCCGGCGGATGGGTTACCGGGAGGGCGCGACTGCGCAAGCTCACGCGCACCATGGCCTTCCTCGACGCCGAGGCCAGCGCCGGGGACAAGCTGCTGCTGACCGCGACGGCGATATTCAGGGTATTCGACGCACCATCGGCCGGAGCCGCGGCGCAATAAACGGGCCTCGCGAATGTCACTACAGGACAAGTAGCTCACGCGATCGCAGATAAGACTGACCGGCGGCCTGCGGGTTCATCGCCATCAGCGCTACCGCATTGAACGCCGCCATCAGCGGATCGATCTTGGCCGTACCCGACGCCTGCTTCGTGATGACGATGGCATTGCCCTTGGGCTCGACCTTCGCATTGCCCACCGCCCAGGCCATCAGTCCCGTTCCGCCATGGATCAACGTGCCGTCGGCCAGCTTGCGCTCTGCCGTCTTGATCGCACCGGTGAGCTTCCAGCCCTGCGTGATGCCAATCACCCGGTCGTTGCCGGCGATCCCCACCTCGGCCAAGGCGTCCACGATGGCGCCGACGCCGAATGGATCGAGGCCGACCGAGGCCAGCTTGCCGCTCTCGTCGATCTGCGCGGACAGGGCCGCGATCTCGGCGATGTCGTCGCCGAGGCTTTTAACGATCCGCAGTTCGCCGGGAGCTTCGAAGTCGCGCAGCACCGAGGCCTCGCTCTTGCGCCGTTCCAGCACCGAACCGTGGGCCCACGCCCGCGACCACAACAGCCAGTGTCGGGTGACCCTGTCTCGTCCCAGCACCGCCAGGCCCAGCAGATCGTCCAGCCCGCCGCCGTCGATCCCGATCACCACTACTTCGCTCCGCTCAACTAAGGCGTCGAGGGTGAGCGTCCTGTCGGCCGCCCTCTGCCAGAGATCAGCGCCGACCCAGCGATCCGACCGCAGCGCGAGCCCGATCTCGATGTTCAGGTGCTGCGACGCCCAGCGGATGATCTCGCCCTGGCCTTTCGCCTTGGCCTGCGCCCAGTCGTCCTCCAGCCGCTTGATCGTGACCGAGCGGTCCCGGTTCGGCGTGACCATCCACCACTTACTGGGATCCTGCCACGCCGGCGGATCGGCCGGATCGTTGGCAATGTCCTCGGGGAACTCGTACAGCACCGGCAGCATTGCTCCCTGAGCTTTACCGTCCCGAATGGCACGCGCCACCGATAGCTCGGCCCGAAACGCCCCTCGCGGTGGTTCGTCCGACTGCGTCGTGATGAACACCAGGAAGCCCTCGGGGTTGGGCAGCAGCCCGCCCCGCAGCTGGCCGATGATGCGCTCGGCCGCCGCTACCTTGGCGATCTCGTGCAGCTCGTCCAGCAGCACACCGGTCGGCTTCACCCCGGTCAGCACCGTGGTGTCGAAGGCCTTGATCTCCAGCGTCGCCTTGGTCCGCCGATCCGTGATCTTGCGCAGATGCTCCTGCACGTGCAGGCGCTTGCGCAGAAACCCGTCCGGATCCTTGTCGACCATGCCCAGTGCCTGGCTAAAGGCGATGTGCGCCAGCGACACCGTTGGTGCCACCAGAAGAAACTCGGCTCGCGGCCGCTCGTTCATCAGCAGCGTCGTCACCATCAGAGCCGCCGCGTACGACGTCTTGGAACTCTTCTTCGGCGCCAGCAGGAAGATCTCCCGGATCATCCGCTCCCGGGCGACCGGATCGAACGAGCCGTGCAGGGCACCTACAATCTCGCGGAACCAGTCTGCGCCAGCCTCGGCCAGCGCCGGCGTGCCAATAACGTCCGGCAGCCGAAGCTTGTTGAAGATCGCAATGGCGCGGTCGGCACGCGCCCGGTCGAGAAGCGGCATATCCGGGAGCAGCGACTGGCCGGTGCGGATGCGCTCACGCCAGTCCGGTACGGCAAGCGACCACGGCTGCATCTCAGTTGACCAGGCGGCCCCACTCGCTGTCGGCACCCGCCGTCAGCGCATCGCGCTCGGCCACCTCCTTCTTGCCCAGGGGCTCTTCCATGCGCCGTGGCGCGTACTCGGACCATCCGGCCCGGACCTTCAGCCAGAAGATCGCAGCCGACAGGCCCTCTCGAGTCGGCTTGCAAGCCATCGTGAACAGGTTCTGCGCCACCTTGGCCGTAGCCTTGATGCCTCCCAGTTCGATCTGGTCGGCGTAGTGGAACCGTAGCGTCTTCGGGTCGATGCCGACCAGGCGGGCGATCTCGTCCTGAGGGATGCCGAAGCCGGACAGGGATTCGACCAGGTTGCGGGTTTCGTCGGTCGGCACGTGTGGAGGCCGGCCGCGGCCAGGGCGGGTCACTTCTTGATTCCTATGGTTGGGCCGCCATGCGGCGAACCGTTGCGCTCGTAATCTGCAGTTGACGGTCCGAGGTTTGTAACCTACAGGTTACATGTGCTTGAGGTGCGGCAGACTGTTGTGTTCAGCCGTTGGCTGGAGGGGCTCGCCGACCAGCGTGCGGCTGCCCGCATTGCACAGCGCATCGTGCGATTGCAGTCGGGTCTTTTCGGAGACGTCAAGCCAGTCGGCGAAGGTATCTCCGAGTTGCGAGTCGACTACGGGCCCGGCTATCGCGTGTACTTCGTGCAACGAGGCAAGATCCTGATTGTTCTCTTGTGCGGTGGCGACAAGCGTACGCAAGCTCGCGACATCGGAAAGGCAAGAGCCTTAGCGGCCGACCTGGAGGATTGAAGATGGCTACGAAGACAGTTCCCTTCGATGCGGCACGCTACATTGACTCTGCCGAGGCGCAGGCCGAACTCCTGACTGACGCTCTGGAGTCGGGCGACGCCGGATACATCGCCAACGCCCTTGGCGTCATCGCGAGAGCGCGGGGTATGGCCGAGGTCGCTCGGGGCGCGGGCGTAACGCGCGAGGCTCTCTACAAGACCTTGAGTCCGACCGGCGATCCCAAGCTGACGACTCTGCTGGGCGTCATCCGGTCGCTTGGCTTCTCCCTTGCCGTCCAACCACCGGCCCGGCGGGCCACGAAGACCGTGGAGCGCAAGCGGAAGGCTGCCTAAGTCGTTGGAAATTGGTCACCCGTGAGGGCGTGACAGGCGCGACCGCCAGTCGTCTCCTGCCACCGATGTACGATCACATCGACGTACAGCGGATCCAGCTCCATCAGCCGTGCCCGCCGCCCCGTCCGTTCGGCCGCAATCATCGTCGTGCCTGAGCCGCCGAAGGGATCGAGCACGATATCCCGGCTCTTCGACGAGTTCCTGATGGCACGCTCAACCAGCGCCACCGGCTTCATGGTGGGATGCAGGTCGTTCTTCACCGGCTTGTCGAAAAACCAAACGTCGCCCTGATCGCGGGAGCCACACCAATAATGATCGGCGCCATCCTTCCAGCCGTAGAGGATCGGCTCGTACTGCCGCTGGTAGTCGGCGCGGCCGAGCGTAAACGTGTTCTTGGCCCAGATCACGAAGGTCGACCACTTGCCGCCGGCCTCGCGAAACGCCTTCTGCAGTGTGTCGAGTTCCGACGACGACATGCAGATGTAGATGCCGCCCTTGGTAACGCCCAGCATGTTGGCACTGGCGGCCTGGAGCAAGGCGCCGAACCCTTCGCCCAGCGCATCGTTCAGGATCGGACGGTTCTTGCCGCGCAGCTTGTCCTTGGCCGAGTTGGCGTAGTTCACGTTGTAGGGCGGATCGGTGAACGCCATGTCCGCCAGTTCGCCGTCGAGCAGCTTCTCAGTGTCGGCGCGGACCGTCGCGTCACCGCAGAGCACCCGGTGCTCACCGCAGATCCAGAGATCGCCTGGGCGGCTGATTGGCTCGGCCGGCGGCGCGGGCGCCTCGTCGGGGTCGCCATCGCCATCAGCGCTGATGAGCAATTTCTCAAGCTCGAGTTCGCCGAAGCCGGTCAACCCGAGGTCGACGCCCAAGCCCTTCAGCTCACCCAGTTCGAGCCGCAGCAACTCCTCATCCCAGCCGGCATTCAGCGCCAGCTTGTTGTCGGCGATGACGTATGCCCGCCTCTTGGCCTCGGACCAGCCGGTCGCGACCATCACCGGGACCTCGGGGAGCCCCAGCCGCTGGGCCGCCATGACCCGGCCGTGGCCAGCGATGATGGTGCCCGCCTCATCGATCAGCACCGGCACCGTCCACCCCCATTCGCGGATCGACGCCGCGATCTGGGCGACCTGCTCGTCCGAGTGAGTCCGGGCATTGCGCGCAAACGGCACCAGTGCCGCCACAGGCCGGCGTTCGACGGCATCGGCTGGCCACTTGGCCTCAGTCGCGGTGACCGCACCGGATTCTTTGCCGGCACGGCGGCTTGTCGCCCTCTTGGCGGTCATTGTCCCCTTTCAGGTCGAGGCTCTGTACGGCCGAATTCCTGGCGGTATTGGCGGGCGGGAAAAATTCTCTGCGTGAGCCCCACGCCGGCAGCCGGCCCCACAGGTGCCAAGGATCAGAGGCCCCCCGGCCTCCACGCCGTTCGCTTCGCGCGCTCGACGGCAGTCTTTGCTCCATGATGTGACATGCACATCAACATCGTGTTGCTCCGCTCCAGCGGCGCGCCGCCATCCTTCAGCTCCACGATGTGGTCAACGATAGCGCCGCGTTGCATGCAGCCTTGCACCTGGCATCGTCCTCGTGCCTCACGGCGCACACGATCACGCAGCGCGATCCACGCGGCAGACGAGTAGAACGGGTCCGCGACCTTCGGCGGTAATGCCGCCGTCTGCAGGCTGAGCGTCGGCACGCGCGGTCGAAGGGCTTGTAATCCCATGATCGTGATGTTCCGCAGAAAGCAATTCGATGATCGGCTTGTTCGCTTGGCTCGCGCCGCGAACGAAGCGCTTATGCGGTCACCAACAACGGAGACCGACATGCGTCGCACCGCCCTCGACGCCCACATCGCCAAGAAGATCGAGATCGACACGATGCTCGCGCGCCTCAAGGCGCTGAGCGACGACCACTTCAACGTGGGCCCCGACGAGGTCGACTGGGGCCACGTCGGCACCCTCGCCCACTACGCCGAACAGCTGAAGCGCATCATCGACGCCGCCTTCAGGGAAGGCGAGTACGCCGAGTAGTAGCCGACCACGCTCCCCAGCCCCGACCGGCTCAGGCTGGCGGGGCTCTGGTCAGTAGGAGCCGCGACGGTCGCGGCTCGCCACCAGGAGCAACAGCCATGTCCAAGACCAAGCGCAAGCAGACCACAACCAAGACCGCCAAGCGCACCACAACGAAGGCCGCGCCCGCCGAAGCCAAGGCTCTAAGGACCGCCAGCAAGCAGGCCCGCTTGATCGAGATGCTACACCAGCCAGAGGGCGTCACTATCGACGAGATCGTGAAGACCCTCGACTGGCAGGCCCACACGGTGCGCGGCGCCATCTCTGGCGCTCTGAAGAAGAAGCTCGGGCTCACGATCGAGTCCGAGAAGATCGATGGACGCGGCCGCGTCTACCGCGTCGCCGAGTAAACCGAGCGATCACCGAACCGGCGGCCGCGTCACGGCGTAGTCGCCGGTTTGTCGTTCGTGTTGTTGGTGATGCCCGCTGCGCACACGTCCCGCGAGCTTGGCTTGAAAACTAGCTGATCTGGCAGGATCTGTCTGAGCGAAAAGTGTCTGCAAGCGACGTTTTCGGCCCCGCGCTCCGAGTGGCTAGTTTACGCAGCATTGAGCACCGCTTCGTTCTCCCCTATCGTCATAGCAGAATGAATATAGCGAGTGCCCCCCTTGATCGAGGCTCAATGGCTTCTGGCGCTCTGCATGTTTCTAGGGGCGATCCTTTACACGTCTGTGGGCCATGCAGGAGCATCTGCCTACATCGCGCTGATGGCGCTGTTCGGCGTTCCGCCTGCTACCATGCGTCCGACCGCGCTGACGCTGAACATTCTCGTCGCGACCTTGACATCGGGCCGGTACATTCACGCCGGCGCGTACCGGTGGCGTACCCTATGGCCGTTCCTGATCGGAGCCCTGCCGATGGCGTTTATCGGCGGGGCATTGCAGCTACCCGGGCACATCTATCGTCCACTCGTGGGCACTGTTCGGCTGCTCTCCGCGGCCCGTCTCCTCTGGCCGACGGAGCTGAAGGCAGCCACCCAATGGCGGGATCCTCCCATCATCGGAGGGATTCTCGCCGGAGCAGCGATTGGCATGCTGTCAGGCCTGACGGGCACCGGCGGTGGCATTTTCCTGTCGCCGCTCCTGCTCTTTCTCGGATGGTCGGAACCGCGCTCAGCGTCCGGCGTGGCTGCCGTATTCATTTTGTGCAATTCCGTTGCCGGCCTGCTCGGCAACCTCACGATCCTGCAGCATCTGCCACCCGACTTGCCACTGTTCGCTGGCGCGACGCTGGCTGGTGCACTGGTAGGGACCACCCTCGGAATCCGTCTTGCAATCCCTGGGATCCTGAAAGCTCTGGGCCTTGTTCTGGCGATCGCGGGTCTGAAGCTGATCGGTGTCTATTGAGTGCCGGGCTTAGCCCCTCGGGTAATGAGAGGCGATGCTGAGAGGGAGACGCCTCAGCGATAGACCAGTAAGGGAATGGCACTGTGGGTCATTACGTTTACGGCCTCGCTGCTGATCACCAGCGCACTGATCCCGCGCCTGGCATGCGAGGCCATAGTGATGAGATCACATCCTCGATCGGTCGCGGTCTCGATGATGCCACGGTACGGATACTCGTTCTCGACCTCGACCGTCTCGCACGGCACGCCTAGGGTCCCCGCCTTGCGCGCCGCCTCGGTGAGATGTCCCGCTGCTGCCGCCTTGACCTCGCGTTCGTGGTCAGCTTGCGAGACTCCGATCTTGCGCGCCTCGGCCGACAGAACGACAAACGGCTCAGTCACTGCTACCACGGTGACGCGGGCGCCACAGTCGCGCGCAAGGCGTAGGCCGCTGTCGAGGGCGGCGTCCGACAGCAACGAGCCGTCGGTGGGAATTAGGATGTGCCGGAACATGGGGCCCTTTCAAAGACCGAGAAAGGCCGGCTCTCGCCGCGCGACCTAGCGCCGAGCAAAGCCCGAGCGCAATCATGTCACGTGTACGCTGTCTGGCGACTTCGGGACAGGCCGCTGTTTCGCGCGACTTCGCGCAGCTTGCCCGAGCGACCATGTCCTCTCGTTCTCGGCAGTTCAGAAGTCCGGCCCGCTACGCAGGAGGCCCCGTTTCAGCTCCAATGCGCACCCTCGCAATCAGCCGCCGCCTGCCAATGTGCTTCGCCCGGTCCCGGCCGTTGAGCCGCCACGCGATGAGGCAGAGCGCGTAGAGCCAGTGCTCGTGCGCCGCGGCGCGTGCGAGCCCGACTTCCCAGCAGATCTCCTTCCACCGCGTCCCGCTGGCCCGCAGCCACGCAATCTTCGCGTCGATCGGCTCGAGCCAAGGCATCCAGCCGAGCGTTGCCTCCATCCGGCTGATCGCGGCAGCGGACGGTGGCGGCAGACGCCTTGGCTCCGGGCTCTGGCCGACCAGGTCCGAGAACTCGACGAACATCTGGGGCCACGTGCTGAAGTACCCCTGCCCCCGTTGCGCGGGAAGCCGCCGCAGGACTGCAGCCGCCTCGATCAACCGCTCCTCGACCATCTCCGGCGTCCAGTCAGCCATGTCGCGTCTCCTGTCGCTTCGGCCTGCTGCCGTAGAGCTTCTCGCCGAGCTGGCGAATCAGCTCGCGCTCGGACCAGGTCAGACGTTCGTCGTCGGCATCGACGACCAGCACGCGCTGCGCCTGCCAACCCTGTCGCTTGATCTGCTCGGGCGACTGGCGCTCGCCGCCGAAGCCTCGTGGTGCCCACCTCATCGCGTCACCTCGTTCAGCAGTGCTGCGTAGCCGATCACGTCGACCATGCTGTCCTGGTGGCCAGGATCGCGCCGCAGCCGGGCCAGCTTGAGGTCCAGCATGCACAGCACGACCTGGGCCGGGGTGACCGGGTGACCGAGCGTGACAGACCAGCGGGCGGCAATGGCGGCCATGCTTTGGCGCGGCTCGCCGTACGTCTTGCTGCGGTCGGCCAAGACGTCGGCCGCGCGCGCGAGGATCGTTGCGCTCATCGCACACCTCCCCGGGTCTGCACGGCCCACAGCAAGATCGCGATGGCGTCGGCCTCGTTGTCGTCGGCCGGGCTATAGCCGCGCTCGCGGACGGCGGACATCACCGCCGCCTTGTCGGCGTTGCCCCTGCCGGTGATGAACCGCTTGATCGTGCCGACGGGGACACCCTGGTAGGCGATCGACCGCTGCTCGCACCACGCGGTCAGCGTCGCCAGCAAACCGCCATGCACATGTGCCGCATCGGTGCTGAGATGCCGGCGAACCTCCTCGAAGTGGATGGCTGCGATACCGGACGTGTCCTCGGCGATGCCCTCCAGCCAT
>Ga0255173_1000393_pt1 | contig 10051 bp, 27 predicted proteins | sample Atl_Atl_RepA_8d_FD_183175 | JGI IMG/M metagenome (GOLD analysis project Ga0255173, IMG submission 183175) | Freshwater microbial communities from Altamaha River, Georgia, United States - Atl_Atl_RepA_8d | ecosystem: Environmental > Aquatic > Freshwater > River | place: USA: Georgia | collected...
GTCGGTCCGACATTGGCCACCCGCCACTTGCGCAGGGTGTTGTCGGCGACCTTCCACCGCTCGCATAGTTCTTTAGGCGTCAGCAGTTGGGACATTGGCCACCTCCGCTTGTGTGATTTCGCCAGTTGCCTGGTCGATAGCCTCGTCCACCGGCTGGCCCATGGAGGCCTTCAGGCGGCTCAGAGGGGCTTGCTGGGCCTCTGGCATAGGCGTGATGTTGATCGCGTCTCTGCGCTCGATCTGGACGAATCCTGACGCCTCGTTGTCGCTGGCCAGAACCTGGTCGACATCGGCGCTGGACGGCAGGCGCTTGGCCATGCGTCGGATGACGGTCTTCTTGGCCATCTCATCCCACCACTGGACCCAGGGGCCAGCGTCCTTGGCGCGGCTTGCCTGGCGGACCTTGTCGACATCGGCCACGCTCATCACCTCGCGGTAGATCGCGCCGTCCTTGGTCTTGGCCACGGCATAGACTGCGATTGGCTTGCCGCGATCCTCGCCCAGGAAAGGCTTGTGGATGATGTTCTCGTTGTCGCCGAGTTCGTACTCGAACTGGTCATTGCTGTAGACCACATGTGCGCTGATGCTGGCCAGTTCGCCCGAGTTGCGGATCTTCTTCAAGATGCCGCCGACCATGGGCATGTACTGCACCTTCGGGCCTTCCTTGGTGCGGAAGATCACGGGCGCGGCCTCGCGGCCATCCAACAGCAGGCCATCTTGTGCGGCCTTCATGCATGCGCCCAGCAGACTGCGGCGATCGGCGCCAAGCAGTTCAGGGTTCATTTGCACGGCGGTCAGCGTGGTGCGGATGAACTTCTCGACCGGGATCTGCGGAGGCAGTGCGGCCTGGAATTCTGGTTGCATCTTCACGAGGGTGCCGCGCATCGCCTCGATGGGTGTGAGTTCGGTGCTAGTGGTCATGCTTGTGCTCCTTCAAGTTTCAGTTGGTCCTGCTCGGGGATGGTGCTGGCCACCTCGAGTTTGATGCCGTTGCTCATGAGCGTGGCGACATCGATCGGCTTTGCGGCCTCGACCTGGTACATGCGGCCTGCGATGTGACGCAGTGCTTGTGCCTGGCTGATGGCCTGCACCAGGTAGGCCTTATCGTTGCTGGTGACTTTGTAGATGCGTTGCTCGGTTGCCATGGTTACTTCTCCTTCTTGGGATAAAAACGGAAACTGCGGTAGCCCTCGGTTGCGCCGATGACTGTGCCGACCATCTCAGGCGTGATGAGAGTGCCCGAGCGGCCTTTGACTTGCCCCGTCGATAGCGAGCCAAAACTGGTGAGGACTTTGCTGGCGCGGCCAATTCGCTCGAGGATCTCGGCGCGTCGCTGTTCCTTCATCTTCTCGAGGTCGCTGGCTTCTTTGCGCACGAACTCGTATTGCTTGATCATGTTCTCAAGTTCAGGGTCTGCCTCGGCCACCAAACCTTCGTCGGCCTGGTTGCGCAACTGCTTGATGATGAACTCGGCGTCGCGGGTGTAGTCGGCACTTGGCGGCTGGTTTTGCAGGACGCGATTCCAGAACTCGCCGGTCTTCTCGCGTATACTTTTGCCAATGTCCCGATCGCGATTTCGGAGGACGATCTTTTGCTCGTTGCCTCCGACAAGTGCCACGATCGCGCACCACTCAAAGCCGCTGATTTCCATCTGGTGCTGGACCTGCAATTCGATGTGCTCGGGCGCTTCAATGTTCCCGGCGCCGTCATCGATCCATGACTTCTGATACTGGACCCAGTCGACATTCTTGACCTCGAGGATGCCTGGGCCGTTGGCGCTGGACTTGATCTCAAAGTCAAAACTCGAGCCAATGCGTGCGGCCTGGTCGCGCATGTACACATTCAACTTCGCGATGTTCCAGCCCATGTCTTCGGCGGCGCCATGCGCAATGGCCGACTCGAGGCGGTTGCCCCACTTCATGCGTTCGTTTGGCTCGATCTTGACCACGACCGAATCGCGCTTCTGGTGAAACAGTTCGAACTCGGTAAGGTAAGGCGACAAGCCAAAGAGCGCAGACACTTCGGTGCTGGTGACATCTTTGGCCCGCTCGGTGAGCCATTGATGTTGGTTTTCAATTGGAATGGTTTGGATGCTCATCAGTCGTTCTCCATGTATTCGAAGATCGCCTGCTGGACCAGGTCTTCTTCTTTGCTTGTGAGTTTCCGCTCGAGCCACTTTGCGCGGTAGCCCTTGCGGTCCAGGATCTCGTAATCGCCATAGCCACCCTCGGACGGGTAGCAGTTCTCTGGTGGACCCGAGACATACGCGGGCGTGTAGCCCTCGTAATCGGTGACGCCGATCAAGCACGGAATGCCGCTGATGCGGTGCTCGATCTCGGCGATGTAGTGAGTGCGCTTCACAGCGACACCTTCAATTCCTCACCTTCCTCGCTGTTGGCGTAGCAGGTGATGGTGATGGTGTGGCCACGCTCGTCGGTGATGGTGATGTCGCGAGTGAAGAACGGGCGCGTGCCGTCAACTTCACGAAGTTCGCTGATCTCGATCGACTTGGTGTTGTGGATGCTGATGTCTGCCATTTGTATCTCCTTGTGGTGAACTGTTGAAATTATAATCTATTTCGTTGACGCAGTGTCAACAACTTTCGAATCCCAGTACGGGTCAAATGCGAACGGCGCCTCGACCATGGGACGGCCATCGATGTTTGACTTGAACAGCGTGCGCGTCTGCTTTGGGTACTTGGCCAAGATCTCCATCGACTCAAACGACACCGGGAAATACAGGTCCGACTGCCAGTTGCTGACCTCGATGCCAGCATCGACCAGGTCTGTGTATAGGCTCATGATCTGCTCCAGTGGTTTTCAACGATGTCGCCTGCCGCGATCCAGAGAATGCGCTGGAGGTTCTGCTCGTGATCGGCCAGTTCCTGGTCATCCCAGGCGCCGTACTCGCGCAGTTCCTTGCGCAGTGCCTCGGCATCGATGCGCTCCAACTGGCGGCGGATCTTGCGGTGGTTGGACAGGGCCAGGACATCGCTGTCGCATGGGCCTGGGTGCGTGGCCGACTGGGCCTGGGCCAGGGTCATCTCGATCTCAATCGTGCCGTGTGAAGATGTGAACCACATGATCAGCCCCCCACCTTGACGAATTCGATCTTGCCCAGGGCTTTTGCGGCCCGTAGCAGGCGGCTTTCTTCGGCGGGCAGGCAGTACCCATCCTCGATCAGGCGCTGGGCCTGACGGCCAAACCAGCCTTGCAGTTGCCAGGCCAGGCCTGTGTCGATCAATGTCTGCCAGGCCTCGATGATTTGCTCGTTGCTGTCTGCCTCGATGAAACCTTCAGCGATACCGGTTGCGGTGTATGTGTCCATGGTGTTCTCCTCAGAATGGTGCGGGTTCAAAATTGGTCCAATCGATTTTTGGTTTGCGGTGACGGGGCACCTTGCGAGTGATGTGCGGGTATGAGGGTTTGTCCCATACCCAGCGCACCACGGCGCCCTCGTCATCCAGGATGCCGTACTGAATCACTTGGCGGCGTCCAGAACTGCGGTGTCAACCCAGTCATTGATCTGCACTGGGCATTTGCCGTTTTTCTGCTGGCGACTGCGAGTGATGCTGGCCAGGTGGCAAAAGGTGTTGCCGTCGCGTTGAGCGCCGACGCCGATCACGCGCCAGGCATCACCCATGTGGACAACGATCTTGTCCAGGAATTTGTTGCGGATGTCGTTTGTGCTCATGTCGATCTCCTGAATTAGCGGGCGGTGGTTTTGATGCTGAACACGGCGGTGGTGCTGGTGTACTCGGCAATCTTGTCGGCACTGATGCCCAGGTCGCTGGCCAGTTTTTTCCAGTCGGTAACCGAGCGGTTGGCCTCGACATACGATGCTTTGAACAGGGCGCCTTCGAACACGGTGGCGCCGCCCTTGCTGGCAATGTCCTTCATGGAGTCCTTGATGGCGTCGGCTTGCTTGGTGAGCGTGGCGATCTGAGCGAGCAGGGTGCCAAGTTCGTCGGCGGATGCGGGGGTGTTGGTGATAGTGGTCATGACAGGTTCCTTTCAAAAACCGACTGCGTTATTGCTGTCGATATGGTGATCTTACATCAACACATTTCCACAACACAATAGTTTTTTTTCGACCCCAGTTGTGGCCCGTTGTGGATTTGCAACAAGACGGGCTGGAACCCGCATGAAATCAGGGCTTCACGGCTCGTTGATGATGTGTCATCATTGAGGGATGAACAACACCCTACAAAATCACACCACCCCAGTCGAACTGGCAATCGACATGTTCGGCGGCGTGCGCAAGTTGGCACGCGCCCTGGGCCGCGATCCCGCCGCAGTCTCCCGCTGGCAGAAGTCCGGCGTCGTGCCCACCTCGGTACAGCGCCGCCTGCTTGAACTTGCCTGGGAGCGAGGCATCGACATCTCTGCGCACGACATCGTCTTTGGGCGCGAAGTCAATGATTGAGTTCACCCTCGGATGGCCGCCGTCTGAACTGTCGCCAAACAAACGCCTGCACTGGTCCAAAGTTTCAAGCGCCAAGGCGCAATACCGCACTGCATGCTGGGCCATGGTGCTCGAGCAAGTGGGGGCTGTAAGGCCTGACATCGATGGCAATCTGCACCTGGTGCTCGAGTTCGTGCCGCCTGACCGGCGCAGTTACGATCGAGACAACCTGGTGGCCAGGATGAAGTCTGGCCTCGATGGCGTCGCTGATGCACTGAAAATCAACGACAAGCAATTCACAACACTGACTGCACGAGTGGACGCGGGGCAGATCGGTGGTTTCGTACGCGTCCAAATTTCGAAGGAATCCAACGCATGAACCTTGCAACACTATCCGGCAACCTGGGGCGCGACCCCGAACTGCGCCAGCACAACGGCGACAACATCCTGAACTTTGCGATCGGAGTGCAGACCGGCACCCGCGACAAGCCCGAAACCATGTGGGTCGACTGCGCACTCTGGGGCAAGCGTGCCACCAGCCTGCAACCGTACCTGGCCAAGGGCCACCGCGTGACCGTCAGCGGGCCGATCAAACTCGAGGCATACACCGCCAAGGACGGCACGCCGAAAACGCGCCTGCGCCTGTCTGTGGACCAGATCGACCTGCCGCCCAAGAGCGGTGACGGTCCGGCGCAAACGCAACAAACGCAACAAACGCAACAGCCTGCCGGGAACATGGCAGACATGGATGACGACATTCCCTTCTGAGGTACAGCATGAAAACCTACGACGACTTCGTAAAAATCCGTGGCTGGGCGCACCAGCGCAACCTGGTGTCCGGCAGTACGACCGACAAGCAGTTCACCAAACTGATCGAGGAGATCGGCGAGTTGGCCGCAGGCCTGGCACGCCAAGACCAGGTCAAGGTGATGGACGGCATCGGTGACGCGGTGGTGGTCCTGACCATCCTGGCCGAGCAGATGGGCTTCAGCATCGAGGCCTGCATCGAGATGGCCTACGACGAAATTAAGGACCGCAAGGGCCGGATGATTGACGGCGTTTTTGTGAAAGAAGCCGACCTGTAAAAAAGTGCTTGACTGCTCCATGTGTTTTTGCTTTACAATGGCAAAACCATCACAAACACATGGAGCAATTCAATGCCTTCTCCCCGTATCGAAGCCGCACGCCAGGGCCAGCGCAAGTACACCGGCAAGCCCTGCCCAAAGTGCGGATGCACCGAGCGATATGTCATCAACGCGGCCTGCGTTGACTGCACCAAGGGCACATCCAAAGCGGCCCAAGAGGTCATCAAACAGCACTTGCAAGAAGCCGCAAAGGCAGGTGCGTGATGAACTACTACGAGCACCACATCGGTGACTATGCGCAGGCAACAGCGCATCTCACCTTCGTGGAAGACGCGGCCTACAGCCGCTTGATCAGGAAGTATTACGCCGAGGAACGGCCACTCCCTGCCGATCTGAGCGCCGTCCAGCGCCTGGTTGGGGCACGAACTCGGGAAGAAAAATCCGCCGTGCAGACCGTGCTCGAAGAATTTTTTTTCCTCGAGGCCGATGGCTGGCACAACAAGCGGGCCGATGCTGAGATCGAGCGGTATCGTGAGAAATCCAGCAAAGCCGCCGCTTCCGCGAGGGCCAGGTGGGATAAACCGCAATCCACTGGCAATGCGAACGCTATGCGAACGCATACCGAACGCAATGCTCACCAGACACCAGACACCATACACCAGACACCAGTAAAAAATACAAGGGACAAGCCCTTGTCATGTCCCGACGGTGTCGGTCCTGAAGTCTGGGATGGATTTTTGAAAGTCCGCAAGGCAAAGAAGGCACCAGTCACCCAGGCGGCATTGGCAGGCATCGAGCGTGAAGCACGCAAGGCAGGCTGGTCACTGAACGCGGCATTGACCGAATGCTGTGCCAGGGGATGGGCAGGATTCAAAGCGGACTGGGTGAAGACCGAGGCCGAGAAAAAAATGACAGTCAACCAGGCATCAAACCTGGCTTTTGCAAGAGCAGTTTTTGGAGATGAAAGGAAACTTACCAATGACACCTACGACACCATCGACATCACACCAGGAACCCAGGCGCCTGCCGGACTCTTGGATTCAGAAGATCTTTAACACCATGCATGCGCACTACGGCAGTCGCTGGACCAACATGTGGAAGTTGGGCCAACTGACGCCAGACGGCATGGACACAGGCGTCATCAACGCGATGAACACCTGGGCAGAAAAACTCGGCGGATACAAAGACCATCCAGAGACGCTCAAGCGAGCCATGGAAAACCTGCCGATGGAGCCTCCGACATTGCCGCAGTTCTTGCAACACCTGCGACATTCGTATGTCGAGCCAAACACTCTGCGACTTGAAAAGCAGTGGACCGCTGAAGAACTCGAGCGTAACAAACAACGCGCCGCCGAGTGCATGGAAAAAATTCGTCACATGTGGAGACAGCCGAAATGAGTGAAGCACTTGAGCGAGTGATCGCAGACCAGCAAAAGCAAATCGACAGCCTGATGGCCAGAGACAAAGCAAACCTGGAGGCATGGGTGCGTGAAAACGCAAAACGAGAGCGAGTTGCATTGGCCGCGTTTGGCGTGTTAAGCAATCCAGAAAGCCCGGAGTGCCACTTTGAATTGAAGCGTGCTGTGATGGCATGGGGTTATTGCCCGACATGCGAATGCAGTCCATGCGAATGTGATTACGACTAAGGAGAAAACATGAACACGATCAAAACCATTGGCGTCATCGCCTTCATCGTCCTGGCATACGGCATTGTTGGCCAGATGGATTACGAGGATGCAGTCAAAGAAGAGCAACACTACTGCGACATGGTGCGCGATGGCCACTGGCCGCACTACAACAAAGACATCGACTGCAAGATGGTGAGGGGGATCAAACTGTGAGCAACATCGACAAAGCCGCCGAGCACTTGGGCGCTAATGCGCTAAAGATGATCAAACTCATTTTGCTCAAGCACGACGCCGCGATCATTGAGGCCAGTCAAGAAGCAATCGAAGCCGCAGTGCTGGCCGAGCGTGAGGCGTGCGCAAAGTTGTGTGAAAGCATGGCCATTGAATGGGAGGATCAGCCTGAATTTGCTCAAGTTGAATTGGCAACAATGATGGATTGCGCATTGGCAATACGATCAAGAGGCGATGCATGAGAAAACGAAGCAAGTACAGACCAAAGCCTGTGCCTGCATTGCCAAAGATTTTTCGACACAACAAAGAGTCGGACATTGCATTGCAGTTGGTGCCGCATCAGGAACTCGAGAAGTTCAAAACTGGCGAAGCAGATCCTGTCACATGGAACACGGTGTGCTTCAGATTGAACTGGGGCTATGTGATGTCCGGCGATCACTTCGATTCTGTTGAGGCACGCGAACTGATGGAGCAATCACTCAAGGCAATTAGGTCGGTGAAGGACCGGCACGATCGCACTGGCAAGTGGGGCACGACAGGCGAAGAGTTCAACATCATTGGCCAGGCGTTGAACTTGACTGACGACATGCAGATGAACACAACCAGGAGACAGCAGGAGGACTCATTGAACACACTTTTGAGATTGAACGAACTTAGGAATCGAGGTGCGTTTTGACATACGGCAACGCAAACCAAAACTATCAGGACAGGCAGGGCGTCGGCGTCAACATCGGCGAGGAACTCTTCGAGCAATGGTGCGAGCGCAATGGATGGAATTGCACGCGACTGGGGTTCGATGAGAAGTTCGCCAATGTTGGTGCGTTCTACAACCTGAACCCGGTGCTTCGCAATATGCCGGACTATGTGATCCAGCGCGACGAGCGCACCTTCGTGGTCAATGTCAAAGGCACGGCCAACATCAAAGAAAAAGAGCGCGTGCTGTTGCCGCAATTGATCGATGCGTACTCGACACAGAAGGCGCCGCTGATCTACGCATTCTGCATTCGCAATCAGCGCATGAAGTTTGCCGAAGCAGAGCACATCATCGAACTCTATGACATCGAGTCAGACAAGCGATGGCCAGATGGCGTCGTGTATCGAACAATCAACTTGCTGTGTGTGAGGTGAACATGGGACAGACATTGATGTTTATTGGGGCCATGCTGATCGGCATGGGCATTGGCGTTGCACTGTCAGCGGCCATTCTTATTTTTTACCTGGGAAAAGCGAAATGAAATTTGCACGAGTATTTGATGTGGCCCGCTATGGCCAGATCGTGATGATCAAAAAACAAAGCGATGAGGGTGCGCCTGAGTTGCGATTCTTTTGCCAGCCTGAAGGCTACGGCGTGTGCTCGTTTGCGATCGGTTGGAACGACGACGAGCATGCCGAGTCCAAACTCAACCAGGCATTCGATGCCATGGTGATGCGCGAGGCCATCGAGATTTGCGACGGCTACTTCAAGCACATGGCCGCATCGGCGCAAAGACATTGACGCCGCGTGAGAAGTACGAGATCGATGTCACGCTCCACGATGGGCGTGTCGTCGGCTCCTGGTCCCGCGAGTGGATTGTCGAATGCGAGGCCAGACACCTGTTGTCGATGCCACTGCACAAGCGACGCGACCAACTCGATGAGCGCGTGAAAAAACGCGGCGCCAAATCGGTGGAAGAACTCAAAGCCGTGATGGCTTCGATGCACGCAAAAAGGAAAACATGAGAGACGAACTACAGCACGCGAAACGCATCCTCGACATGACACGCGAAGGATGGAACATAAGCCCACAACGAATAAATTGGGCGCTCGAAAAAACGGGCGACATCGTTGCGGAAAATTCAATGATGATGCAAAATCAATGCAGTGCAACTTTGCACGACACTCGAGGAGATCATCATGGGATATGGCAAAGACAAAGGCAAGAAACCTCCGAAGCGATAAGCAGTGCCTGATGGGATGAGATGAAGGGGAAAAAGCGCGTGCATTTCGTGGCTGTCAATGAGCAGGGATACCGAATCGGGTCGTCCCACCACAATGCCCGCCTCCCGGATGAGGTCATAGACAAGATCCGTGACATGCACGAAGACGAGGAAGTGGGCTACCGCAAACTGGCCAAGATCTTCGACATCCCACTCAGCACCATCAAAAAAATTTGCAAGTACGAACGACGAGCACAAACCCCGGACAGATGGAAAAAGATCATCGATGACAGCGAAGACTGAAAAGCGACCCAAAGGCAGGCCACCAGAGCCAGTGCCTCAAGACAAGATCGATGCGATCTGTGAATGGATCGCTCAAGGTCAAACCCTGCGCCAGTGGTGCCGTGAGAATGGCATCCACTACTCGACCGTGTACCTTTGGCTTGAGAAGGACAAAGATTTTGCTCAACGCTTCGCGCACGCACGCGAAGTGGGCCATGACGCCATTGCGGACGAAGCGCTTGAGATCATCGACACCGAGCCAGAGCACGCCGAGTCTTGGTCCAAAGAGGGCGGTAGCAAACACCGCGACGGCGCTCATGTGACCTGGTTGCGCAACCGGGCAGAGTACCGCCTCAAGTTGCTGGCCAAGTGGAACCCAAAGAAGTACGGCGACCGCACCACACTGGCTGGTGACCCTGACAACCCGCTGATGGAGCCGATGGACGACACCCAGCGTGTGGCCAAACTGCAAGCGATCCTGGCCACGGCACAGGCGCGAAAGGCC
>Ga0255173_1000398_pt1 | contig 9981 bp, 13 predicted proteins | sample Atl_Atl_RepA_8d_FD_183175 | JGI IMG/M metagenome (GOLD analysis project Ga0255173, IMG submission 183175) | Freshwater microbial communities from Altamaha River, Georgia, United States - Atl_Atl_RepA_8d | ecosystem: Environmental > Aquatic > Freshwater > River | place: USA: Georgia | collected...
CGAGCGGAGTCCACGTGCTGTCCATGTCCAGGACCGCCGTCTTGAAGCGGTTCTGCAGGCCGCCCTGATACTGCGCCCAGGCCTCCTTCAGCCGAGCCCGTGCCGCATCGTCCAGCGAGCCCTTCACCGACAGCACGCCGCCAGGCTGGGTGCCGTTGGCGTGGAGCGCCGCATGTGTCTGCTCGGTCGCGATCGCGAGCCCCACAGCCTCGCGCGCCACCTGCAGCGCGTCCAACCCTGCGGTTCCGGTCCAACTGGGGCCTCGGAGATGGAACACGTCCTTCCGGGGCAACACAGTGGTGCGGCCGTCGAGATCGGTCACCCGGTAAGTGAGCGTGTAGTCTGCCGCCTGATCGATCGTGAAGCTGCCCGGCACAAGCGGGATCAGCTCCCGCGGTTCGCCGCGGATACGGCCGATATAGGCACAGCCGTTCCCGAGCAGAACGGCATGGAACATCATGACCTGCCGGAATTCGAAGGACGTCATCCACTCGTTCGGCCGGCGCGACAGCAGCCGGTAGGCCGGGTGGTCCTTCGCCAGCTCCTTCGAGCCGTCGGCCTTCTCCCGATAAACCTTCAGCGGCACCTGCGCGATGCCGTCGGCCAGGACGCGCAGGCACGCAAACACCGTAGATACCTTCAGCGCACTGTCGACGTTGACCGATACGCCGGCGCGCGAGTTCTGCTGGCCTAACAGCGCCGACCAGGTCAGGCCGGAAATGTCGGCCGCCTTGGTCTCACGGCGCCGAAGGCCCGAGGCCAGGGCGCCGAACAATCCCTCCATCAACCGGCCGCGCGGTTACCGAGCGCGATCAGCAGGGTGCCGACGATCAGCAGAATACCCGCGGCGATGAAACCGGCGGGCGGGTAGACCATCCAGGCCCCGTAAGAAACGAGGCCGACACCGCAGAGGCCCGCCAGATCGCGGACGAGACCGGGCACCGCCCCTGCGATCGTGCGCACGGCGGCAGCAAGCAACTTCATCATGGCTTCCTATAGGGGCGCTAGACCATTGCCCGACTGGAGATAGGGGCGGCTCATCGCATTGAACGTTGTGACCAACTGGGCGATCCTACTCGCGCCAGAGGGAGCATCCATGCCGAGCGACAAGCCGACCGATATTGAGTTCACGCCATTTGCCGAAAACGGCGGCTTCATCGCCCACAACGGACCCTACTACTGGGCCAAAGAACCCTCGGGCGAGTTCGGCTACGGTTTCCAAAGCGACGCACGCCATGGCAATCCGAACGGCGTCCTGCACGGCGCTGCCATCACGACCTTCGTAGACACGTTCCTGGGCCATGCCGTGGTCGTCCAGACCGGACGCCTCTGCGCCACGGTGGCTCTCAATGTTCAGTTTGTGGCCGGCGCGCCGGCCGGCGGGTGGGTTTCGGGGAGGGCCCGACTGCGCAAGCTCACGCGCACCATGGCCTTCCTCGACGCCGAGGCCAGCGCCGAAGACAAGCTGCTGCTAACCGCGACGGCGATATTCCGGGTATTCGACGCACCATCGGCCGGAGCCGCGGCGCAATGAACGGGCCTCGCGAATGTCACTACAGGACAAGTAACTCACGCGATCGCAGGTAAGACTGTCCGGCGGCCTGCGGGTTCGTCGCCATCAGCGCTACCGCGTTGAACGCCGCCATCAGCGGATCAATCTTGGCCGTACCCGACGCCTGCTTCGTGATGACGATGGCATTACCCTTGGGCTCTACCTTTGCGTTCCCCACCGCCCAGGCCATCAGTCCCGCCCCGCCATGGATCAACGTGCCGTCGGCCAGCTTGCGCTCTGCCGTCTTGATCGCACCGGTGAGCTTCCAGCCCTGCGTGATACCAACCACCCGGTCGTTGCCCGCGATCCCGACCTCGGCCAGGGCGTCAACGATGGCGCCGACGCCGAATGGATCGAGGCCGACCGAGCCCAGCTTGCCGCTCTCGTCGATCTGCGCGGCCAGGGCTGCGATCTCGGCGATGTCGTCGCCAAGGTTGGTGACGATCCGCAAGTCGCCGGCGATCTCAAAGTCGCGAAGCACCGATGCCTCGCTTTTGCGCCGTTCCAGCACCGAACCGTGCGCCCACGCTCTCGACCAAAGCAGCCACTGCCGGGTCAACCTGTCCCGTCCCAGCACCGCCAGACCAAGCAGATCGTCCAGGCCGCCGCCGTCGATGCCGATTACCACCACCTCGCTCCGCTCGAGCAGGGCGTCGAGGGTGAGCGTCCTGTCAGATGCCCGTTGCCAAAGATCAGCGCCTACCCAGCGATCCGAGCGCAGCGCGAGCCCGATCTCGATGTTGAGGTGCTGGGAGGCCCAGCGGATGATCTCGCCTTGGCCTTTCGCCTTGGCCTGCGCCCAGTCATCCTCCAGCCGCTTGATCGTCACCGAGCGGTCCCGGTTCGGCGTGACCATCCACCAGTTGCTGGGATCCTGCCACGCCGGCGGATCGGCCGGATCGTTGGCGATGTCCTCAGGGAACTCGTACAGCACCGGGAGCATGGCTCCTTGGGCTTTACCGTCTCGAATGGCGCGCGCCACCATAAGCTCTGCCCGAAATGCCCCGCGCGGCGGCTCGTCCGACTGCGTCGTGATGAACACCAGGAAGCCTTCCGGATTGGGCAGCAGCCCACCCCGTAGCTGACCGATGATCCGCTCCGCCGCCGCCACCTTGGCTATTTCGTGGAGTTCATCCAGCAGCACGCCGGTTGGCTTCACCCCGGTCAGCACCGTGGTGTCGAAGGCCTTGATCTCTAGTGTCGCCTTGGTCCGTCGGTCAGTGATCTTCCGCAGATGCTCCTGCACGTGCAGGCGCTTCCTGAGAAACTCGTCCGGATCCTTGTCGACCATCCCCAGCGCCTGGCTAAAGGCGATGTGGGCCAATGACACCGTCGGCGCCACCAGCAGAAACTCCGCCCGCGGCCGCTCGTTCATCAGCAGCGTCGTCACCATCAGCGCCGCGGCGTACGACGTCTTCGAACTCTTCTTCGGCGCCAGCAGGAAGATCTCGCGGATCATCCGCTCCCGAGCCGCCGGATCGAACGATCCGTGCAGGGCGCCGACGATCTCGCGGAACCAGTCCGCTCCCGCCTCCGCCAACGCCGGCGTGCCGATGACGTCCGGCAGGCGCAGCTTGTTGAAGATCGCTATCGCACGATTGGCCTGGGCCCGGTCGAGCTGCGGCAGATCCGGCAGCAGCGATCGTCCCGTCCGGATGCGTTCCCGCCAATCCGGCACGGCAAGCGACCACGGCTCCATCTCAGTTGACCAGGCGGCCCCACTCGCTGTCGGCGCCCGCCGTCAGCGCATCGCGCTCGGCAGCCTCCTTCTTGCCCAGAGGCTCTTCCACGCGCTTCGGCGCGTACTCCGACCACCCAGCCCGCACCTTCAGCCAGAAGATCGCCGCCGACAGGCCTTCCCGCGTCGGCTTGCACGCCATGGTGAACAGGTTCTGCGCCACCTTGGCCGTAGCCTTGATGCCTCCCAGTTCGATCTGGTCGGCGTAGTGGAACCGGAGCGTCTTCGGGTCGATGCCGACCAGACGGGCGATCTCGTCCTGGGGGATGCCGAAGCCAGAGAGCGATTCCACGAGGTTACGGGTTTCGTCGGTCGGCACATGCGCGGGCCGGCCGACTTTGCCACGGGTCACGGTTGGATTCCTCTATTCTTCAAACGGATTAGGATCGAGTAGTATGGCAAAGCCCAGCCAGTGGAAGATGAACCCGATGCGCACACGTTCTATCTCGACGTTCCTTGCTGCGCTGTCCCTCGCTGGATCAGCAATGGCGCAGCAGCATCCGCACGGATCGCCGACGAACCCTCCCACGAAGGCACTTGCAGCTCAGTCAGTGTCAGACCTTCAAACTGGCAAAGGCATGGGAATGGCTATGGCCGCCGAACTGAACGGTTACCCAGGTCCGACGCATGTCCTGGAGAACGCAAACGCCCTGCAATTGACGCAGGAGCAGAAGGAAAAGCTAACCAGTCAGATCGACGGTATGCGTCGGAAGGCCATTCCATTGGGCGAGCAGATCGTGGCCAAGGAGGAACAACTCGAAGGCCTGTTCAAGTCTGGCTCGGTGACGAACGAATCGATCGACCACCTTACAGCCGAAATCGCGGCTCTATCCGGCGAGCTTCGCGCAGTCCACCTTCGCACCCACCTGGATACCAAGGCCACGCTTACGCCTGAACAGATTGCCAAGTACCGAGCGCTTCGAGGCTACGACAGCTCGACCGCCAAGCCCATGCACAAACACTGACGGTGACTGCTCCATGTCCGCCGTCGCGATGGCAATCCTGCTGGCTGCTATCTCCGTCGTCTATGCCTGGCGACGTCATCGCTCGTAGCCGCCCTATTCCAAGACCGAAACCACCCAGGTGATCATCATGAACCGTCGCACCATACTTCAGCTGTCAGGCAGCGCTGGGTTTACTCTCCTCGCCAGCCAAGCTGCTGCATCGACCAAGCCGGTTCTTGCCAACGCACATCACACGAATTGAGGGCCCTGCCTATTCTGGCGTGCCCAGATCGAACCTCAATGGCGTGAGACCGAGCAGTTCAAGAGAATCACATACCGGCGGGTCGAGCTCGCCAGCCAGCGCCTGATCGCACTCCCCTCCGAATGGCCAGAAGACCTGCGCTGGCTGATCGAAGCCTATCTTCAGACGCCGTCCGGACAATCCGTAAACGCCCTGTACTCGCCGCGATTCCTGGTGGGCTTGCCGGATACACGCAAGCTCGTCATTTGGGAGTCGGGCGTCAAAGGGTGGACAGAGCGCCTGCAACCAAAGCTCAAGAAGCTGGTCGGCGCGTGACCATCCCTAATAACCATTGTACTGAATCAATTAGATTCTAGGCTCTGTCAGCGACGTCCAGAGTATTGCTCGATCAGTTCAAGATATGCATCAGTGCTCGTTGATTTCTGTATCCTTCCAGCAGACCATTTCAGGTGCAGTCGTTGCTATCGGGGGGCGCAATGGAAGAATTCATTCGTCAATCCAATATCCGGCAATTTCGCAAGCAGCTTGCGGAATGCACAGATGCCAGCCGACGCAAGATCCTTGAGCGGCTGCTTCAAGAACAGCAGTCTCTAGGGCAGCTAGCATTCAAGCCTACAAAGGCTCCATCTGAATCTATCTGCTAAGATGTCGATTCGCGTGTCGCCGCCTGTCCTGTTGACTCCTGCCAGCGCCGCACAACCACATCAACGTAGCGTGGATCGAGCTCCAGGAGGCGAGAGCGCCGGCCTGTCCGTTCGGCTGCGATCATCGTTGTCCCCGAGCCGCCGAACGTGTCGAGCACAATATCCCGGCTCTTCGACGAGTTCCTGATCGCCCGCTCAACCAGCGCCACCGGCTTCATGGTGGGATGCAGGTCGTTCTTCACCGGCTTGTCGAAGAACCAGACGTCACCCTGATCGCGGGCGCCGCACCAATAATGGTCGGCGCCGTCCTTCCAGCCGTAGAGGATCGGCTCGTACTGGCGCTGATAGTCGGCGCGGCCAAGCGTAAACGTGTTTTTCGCCCAGATCACGAAAGTCGACCACCTGCCGCCGGCCTCCCGGAAGGCCTTCTGCAGCGTGTCGAGTTCAGACGACGACATGCAAATGTAGATGCCGCCCTTGGTGACGGCGAGCATGTTGGCGCTGGCGGCGTGGAGAAGGGCCTCGAACCCCTCGCCCAGGGCATCGTTCAGGATCGGACGGTTCTTGCCCCGCAGCTTGTCCTTGGCCGAGTTGGCGTAGTTCACGTTGTACGGCGGGTCCGTAAACGCCATGTCGGCCAGCTCGCCATCGAGCAGCCGATCGACATCGGCCCGTAATGTCGCGTCGCCGCACAGCACTCGGTGCTCGCCGCAGATCCAGAGATCGCCAGGCTTGCTGATCGGCTCGGCCGGCGGGTCGGGGGCGTCGTCGGCATCGCCCTCGCCCGTGGTAAGGAGAAGCTTGCCAAGCTCAATCTCGCCGAAGCCCGTCAGGCCCATGTCGAAGCCCATCGCCTTCAGATCGCCAAGCTCGACCGGCAGCAGCTCGGTATCCCAGCCGGCGTTCAAGGCTACTTTGTTGTCGAGAATGACGTACGCTCGCCGCTGCGTCTCGGTCCAGCCGGTCGCCACCATTACCGGCACCTCGGTAAGCCCGAGGCTCTGCGCGGCCAGGACGCGGCCGTGGCCGGCGATGATCGTGCCCTGCTCGTCCACAAGAAGCGGAAAAGTCCACCCGAATTCCCGGATCGACGCCGCGATCTGCGCGATCTGCGCGGGGCTGTGGGTGCGGGCGTTGCGGGCGTACGGGATCAGGCTCTCCAGGGGCCGGCGCTCGAGGCGATCCGCCGGCCATACCCGACCCGGTGTCGGCACAGGGGCCGGTTTCCGGCCCGTTCGGCGCGTTGCAGCCGTCTCAGCGGTCATTGTTGCCTTTCATGACAAGGCCCCGGAACGGGCCGATTCCTGGCGGTATTGGCGGACGGGAAAAATTCTCTGCGTGAGCCCCACGCCGGCAGACGGTCCCAAAAGCCCCAAGGATCAAGGTCCCCCCGGGGTCCGTGCAGTGCGGCGTGCGCGCTCGGCGGCAGTTTTCAGGCTGTGGTGCGATGGGCAGAGCAGCCAGACGTTCGTGCGCTCCAGCGGCGCGCCACCGTCGTTCAGTTCAACAATGTGATCGACGAACATGCGTCGCTCGGCACGACCGCAATCCGGCGCCTGGCATCGTCCACCTGCTTCGCGTCGAACACGATCGCGCAGAGCGATCCATGCAGGCGACGAGTAGAACGGGTCCGCCACCTTGGGCGGCAGAGCCGCCGTGCGCAGATCCGCAGACCCGACGCGCGGCTGCAGCGCCTGTAATCCCACGATCAAGATGCTCCGAAGAAAGCAATGCGATGATCGGCTTGTTCGCTTGGTTGATGCCGCGAACGAAGCGCTTATGCGGTCACCAACGACGGAGACCGACATGCGCCGCGCCGCCCTCGACGCCTACATCGCCAAGAAGATCGAGATCGACACGATGCTCGCGCGCCTCAAGGCACTGAGCGACGACCACTTCGGCGTCGCCCCCGACGAGGTCGACTGGGGCCACGTCGGCACCCTTGCCCACTACGCCGAGCTGCTGAAGCGCATCACCGACAGCGCCTTCAGGGAAGGCGAGTACGCCGAATAGCAACCGACCAAGCTTCCAGCCCCGACCGGCTTCGGCTGGCGGGGCTCTGGTCAGTAGGAGCCGCGACGGTCGCGGCCCGCACACGGAGCAACGACCATGGCCAAAGCCACCCGCAAGACAACGACCACCAAGACCAAGCGCGCCGCACAGAAGCCTGCGCCTGCCGAAGCAAAGGCGCCGCGTCCTCCCAGCAAGCAGGCCCGTCTCGTCGAGATGCTGCGCCGGCCCGAAGGCACCACGATCGAGGAGATCGTGAAGGCGCTCGAATGGCAGGCTCACACAGCCAGAGGAGCCATCTCCGGCGCGCTGAAGAAGAAGCTGGGACTCGCAATCGAGTCCCAGAAGATCGATGGCCGAGGCCGCGTCTACCGGATAGTCGGATAGGCCTGCGCGATCACCGAACCGGCGGCTGCGTCACGGCGTAGTCGCCGGTTTGTCGTTCATGTTGTTGGTGATGTCTGCCGCACACGCGTAGCGCGAGCATAGCTCAAAAACTACCTGATCCGGCCGAAACTGTCTTAGCGAAAAGTGTCTGCAGGTCCGGTTTTCTAGTCGGCACCGCTTCCTCATCAGAATTGGGCAGCGTGAACACCCCCGTGGGTGAAGACTACAAGTGCCGACCAACATCCATGCGCTGATGTAGCACGCGAACGACGACAAGATCCGATTCGACGAGGCGGTAGAATACGAGATGGGAACCGACGAGATACTTGAAGTAGCCATCCCGGATATCGACGGGACGCCCGGCCTTCCTGCCGGCCACCAGACCATCGAGCGCATCGACGATGGCGTTGTGATAGCTGTCTGCCTGCTCGAGCGACCAGTTCTTTGACGTGTAGAGCCAGATTTCTTCGAGGTCGGCTACCGCCCGTGGAGTAAGCCGGTAGGCGAGCCGCCTACCGGGCATGCCTGGCTCTCATCCGCTTCAGGAATGCCTTGCTGTCGAACGATACCGGTGGCCCAGATTTCTCGCCGGCGATGAGTGCATCCTGGAGCGCCTTTACCTTGGCCTCATGCTCTTCCAGCAGTCGCAAGCCCGCCCGCACGACATCGCTGGCCGATCCGTAGCGGCCGGTTTGAACCTGCACGTCGATGAATTCGGCAAAATGGTCGCCGAGCGATACAGACGTGTTCCGTGCCATGTCACACCTCCCTGGTTACCACCAGTATGTACCAATCTATGGTACTTTACATTGGGTCGGATCGGATCGCATGCGAATTTCCGCTGCCACCAAGGAACGCCCCGCTACGTCCTGCCGTAGCCGGCCCAGAGCATGCTTTGAAAGGAAGAGCCGGTTTCCTTTCATTGTGCGTGAGGCTTTGAAAGGTTCCGTTCACGTCTGGTGACGGACCCGGGCAATCGCCGTGCGCCGGCCCAGACGTGCCAGTCCTTGTCGGCCATTTAGCCGCCAGGCAATGAGGCAGAGCGCGTAGAGCCAGTGCTCATGCGCCGCGGCGCGGGCCAACCCCACCCTCCAGCAGACGTCCTTCCAGCGCATGCCGCCGGCCCGCAGCCAGACGATCTTCGAGTCCGTGGGCTCGAGCCAGGCGAACCATTGCAACGCCTGCTCCATGCGGTCGATCGCAGCTGCAGACGGTGGCGGCAGACGCATCGGCTCCGGGTTCTGCCCGACCAGGTCCGAGAACTCGACGAACATCTGGGGCCACGTGCTGAAGTAGCCCTGCCCCCGTTGCGCGGGAAGCCGCCGCAGAACTGCAGCCGCCTCGATCAACCGCGCCTCGACCATCTCCGGCGTCCAGTCAGCCATGTCGCGTCTCCTGTCGCTTCGGCCTGTTGCCGTATAGCTTCTCGCCGAGCTGGCGGATCAGCTCGCGCTCAGGCCAGGTCAGACGTTCGTCGTCGGCATCGACGACCAGCACGCGCTGCGCCTGCCAGCCCTGTCGCTTGATGTCCTCGGGCGGCTGGCGCTCGCCGCCGAAGCCCCGCGGTGCCCACCTCATCGCGTCACCTCGTTAAGCAGCGCCGCATAGCCGATCACATCGACCATGCTGTCCTGGTGGCCGGGATCGCGCCGCAGCCGGGCCAGCTTGAGGTCCAGCATGCAAAGCACGACCTGCGCTGGGGTGACCGGGTGACCGAGCGTGACAGACCAGCGGGCGGCAATGGCGGCCATGCTCTGGCGCGGCTCGCCGTAGGTCTTGCTGCGATCAGCCAAGACGTCGGCCGCGTGCTTCAGCAAGGCCGCGCTCATCGCACGCCTCCCCGGGTCTGCAGGGCCCACAGCAGGATCGCGATGGCATCGGCTTCGTTATCGTCGGCCGGGTTGTAGCCGCGCTCGCGGACAGCGGACATGACCGCGGCCTTGTCGGCATTGCCCTTGCCAGTGATGAACCGCTTGATGGTGCCGACCGGCACGCCCTGGTAGGCGATGGCCTGCTCCTCGCACCAGGCAGTCATCGTCGCGAGCAGGCCGCCGTGAACGTGGGCAGCGTCTGTGCCGAGATGCCGACGAACCTCCTCGAAGTGGATGGCCGCAATGCCGGGCGCATCCTGCGCGATGCCCTCCAGCCAGGCGCCGAACCGGAGATACCGCATGCCACCGCCGTCGTAGCGGCTCGGCCGGAACGAGACGGTACCGCTCACGATGCCGCCGTCGGGCAGCGCCATGGCCCAGCCGGTCGTGGTGCCAAGGTCGAGGGCGAGCAGGACGCGCACGGCCAGATGGGGTGGGTGCGCCGACCGCGGTCTTGCGCCGCCGGCGTGAGGGGTCACAGTCGTCTCAGCCATGATGATCTCCGTCGAGGGGGTGGTCGTGGTCAGGGCGGCGACGGAGCGGTTCTTGGCGGAGCTCTCCGTCGTCGTCCGG
>Ga0255173_1000432_pt1 | contig 9435 bp, 9 predicted proteins | sample Atl_Atl_RepA_8d_FD_183175 | JGI IMG/M metagenome (GOLD analysis project Ga0255173, IMG submission 183175) | Freshwater microbial communities from Altamaha River, Georgia, United States - Atl_Atl_RepA_8d | ecosystem: Environmental > Aquatic > Freshwater > River | place: USA: Georgia | collected...
CGAGCGCCGGCCCGCTGTTCGCCGGCGAAAGCGACGACGAGGATATTGCAAGCGGGACCATCTACGTCCTTCGCAGCAAGTCCGATCATCCGCTTGTCTCGGCCAACCGCGACGTTCTGCACAAGATCGGCGTAACCGGTGGCGACATTACCCGCCGTCTTGCCAATGCTAGGCTCGATCCAACCTTCCTCATGGCCGAGGTCGAGGTGGTCGCCACCTACACGCTCTACAACATCAACCGCGTGAAGCTCGAAAACCTGATCCACCGCATCTTTGCTCCTGCCCAACTGGACATCGAGATCAAGGATCGTTTCGGCAATCCGATTGTGCCGCGTGAATGGTTCCTTGTGCCGCGCTTCGTCGTGGACGACGCCGTGGAGCGGATCAAGGACGGCACGATCACGGATTATATCTACGACCCGGCAGCGGCGCGGCTGGTGCGGACGGGGAACTTGGCATGACATTTTTCGCCATTCGGGGAAGCCGACAGCTAACGTCCGAGGAGTTCTTGGCTCACCTAGCCCTCGCGATCCGGCTGGAAAATGTCGGCGTTTTGCTTGGTGCTGGTGCGTCTAAAGGCGTCGGCGGCATGGTGATGACCGATGTCTGGGCGCTCCTAGAGAATGAATATCCCGATCAGGTTCAATTCCTTCGAGACAGTAAGTTTCTAGCGGATGGCGAACAGGGCAATGTCGAATTGTTGCTCGACAAGCTGGAAATCGCTTGTCTTGATGGTGAACGGGTTGGCGTTGATCTTACCGGCCTCAAAGCAGCGCGGCACGCTTTGCGGAAGGCTGTTCTGCGAGCGGCCATTCTTGACGAAAAGCTATGGTCGGAGCCGGATCAGGCGATTTTGCATCCCAAGCTATCGAGCCACATAAGGCTTGTGTCGCGCCTTGCCGGGAATCGTCAGCCGGGACAGGCCGCGCCGTGGGCGTTCACGACCAACTACGATCTTGCGCTGGAATGGTCGGCGGAGGCGCTTGGCCTTCATTGTGTCAACGGGTTCTCAGGAACGCATGACCGCACCTTTCGTCCGAGCAGCTTTGATCTTGGCCTTCGTAACGTGCAGGCGCGTGGTGAAGCGCGTTTCGGCACATATAATCTCTATCTTGGGAAGCTACACGGCTCGATTTCATGGACGGCGAGCAAGTCGGGCAGCGTGTGCGAGTTGCCCAGTGCCAGTGTGAAGCCGTTAGTGGATCAGTTCATCGCGTCTGATGAATCCGATGACTGGCCAGGCTTCATGATTTTTCCCGGCGCATCGAAGTTCGTTCAGACCACCGCATTCGTGTATGGCGAGGTCATTCGCCGTTTCACCGAGTTTCTCTCGCGTCCGAACGCCTGCCTCATCGTCAACGGCTATGGCTTCACGGACGATCATATCAATCGCCTTCTCGTTTCGGCGCTACAGAACCCGACGCTGCAACTCATCATCTACCTTCCCGAGATCGACCGTTTGGGCGTCTATGATTCGCTTGCCGCGACGGGCGATGCGATCAAGCCCAACGAACAGCTTAAGCGCCTGCTTTTGGCTCAACTTCCCCAGGTAACGGTGCGGGGTTTTGGGCCGGGTGGCTTTTTCGACGCATTGGCGAACGACTTGCCTGAACCCGCCATGCTGGACGAGGTGTCGGAACGTGCGCGCCAGCTTGAAGCCCTACTCAAACAGGCAACGAATATCCAAGTGACGAAGAAGCCCGCTGCGGCGGTCGAGGAGGAAGCGGTGGCGGCCGCTCCCGAGGCAGCGCCCGCACCCGGCGACGATTTCGAGGATTTGCTTTGATAAGTTCCCGTCGCCCCATAGGCTATGTGGTCGAAATCGACGGGCCGCAGCTTCTGGTAAATTTGCTTGAGGATTCCCGTGGGCATGTTGCTGGGCACCGAGATGGCTTATCGACAGTAGAGCAGCCGGGCGATCTGGTCGGGATCGACGCCGGTGCAGAAACCATCATCCTTCGGATCATGACCGTTGCGTTCGCCGAGCCGCGCGAAGTCCATGCAGGACGTGGCCGATCATCGAATATCCCGCAAGAGCCGTTGCGTCAGCTTCGCGGCCGGGTTGTCGGCTTTCTCGCCAAGCGCGAGGGTAGGCTAACCTTTTCGCCGCAGGAATGGCGGTTGCCCGTTCTCGGGGCCAGCGTCTATCCGCTTTCCGACATCGAAACCGTGGCGACAATCGGCGCGAACGGCATCGCTGCCGAGCAGATCAGGCTGGGTGCAGATTCCCGTAATCGCGCCGTTGAGGTTTGCGCCAACATCGACCAAGTGCTGGGTCGCCACATGGCGATCTTAGGTTCGACAGGTCAGGGCAAAACCCACTTTGTTGCGGCGGTGCTGCAACAACTTGTGCGCCTGCCCAAGTCGCGGATCGTCGTATTCGACGTGAACGGCGAATATACACCCGCCTTCGCCCATCTTGGACAGCGCGTGAAAGTCACGCAGCTAGGTGGCCCAAATGGTGGCCTTCGGATTCCATACTATGCCCTTGGTCGGCACGGCTTGTCCCGGTTGCTGATACCGAGCGAGAAAGCGCAAATGCCGACATTGCGTTTTGCGATCGAGCATCTTCGTTTTGTGGAAGCCGATGTGCATGGCGCGAAGCTGGTAGGCGGTCAGGGCAACGTCCTTTTCGATGACTGCCACACAGGCAATGCCGCACACGCCAATCAGGCGATGGCTGCGCTAAGGGCAGGAACAGCTCCCCCGGCGAATGTGTGGCCGCATATGCGCGCACTGTCGTGCCTCGCCACCGAATGGTATGTCCTTAAGCCAAACAACCAAGGCTGGACCCGCGACACCTTTCAATACGGTCATATCCAGTCAATGATTAACCGCATACGCGGTTTGATCGAGGACCCGCAATTTACGTCTATTGTCGAAATCGCAGGCGGTGCTGGGCTAGCAAATCCCTTGAGTATGCAGGACGAATGCGCCGCGCTCGTTAGGGATGTTTTTGGCCCGCCGGTGTTTGGTCAGAATGATTGGTCAGTTCACGTAGTTGACCTTAGCCGCCTGACCCAAGACTTAATGCCGTTTGTCTTGGGGTCGCTCCTTGAGATGTTCGCCGCCGAGATATTCAAGCGCGGCCCCGGTCATACCCATCCGACCATGCTCGCATTGGAGGAAGCACACCACTATTTGCGCCAGCTACCTGGCGAATCGGACGGCGGACAGCAGGCGCTTGCTTATGAGCGCCTGGCTAAAGAGGGCCGAAAATTTGGCCTGTCCCTGCTAATCAGCACCCAGCGCCCGTCTGAGGTTTCCCCGACCGTGCTTTCGCAATGCGGAACATGGGCCGTGTTTCGCCTCAACAACGAAGCCGATCAGCGGGCGGTCGCGTCCGCGGCAGAAACAGCGGGGGTGAATGTATCGCGGCAGCTTGCCGGGCTTGGGAGAGGGGAAGCTATCATTTTTGGTGCGGCGCTGCCCGTGCCTACGCGCCTTTCCGTCAGCAGGCCAAATCCCGAACCAGATTCTAAAGACCCGCCTTTCCTTCAAGAGTGGTCATAGCTGCTACGTCAATCAGGTGAAATCACCCCTGCATTGTTTGCGCGGCGTTGCCGCGCGATGGCGGGCAGCGCTCCGATATGTTGGGTCTCCGCGCCGCCCGCCATCGGTCACGCCCGATCCTGATGCGGGTGCGATGTCGTCGGCGTTGTTGTTTCCTGTTCGGCTGCGAACGCCTCTTTCCCCTTTCCGGCCCACAGTTCCCGCGCATGTTCGCCGTCTTCGCTGTTGAGCTTTTCGGCCATCCAGATCATCGCGCCGTAGATCATGGCGCGGTCGTCGCCGGTCAGGTCCACGATGCCCGCCTTGACGACGAGGCCGCCGAGTTCGATCAGATGCCGCGTTCGCTTGCGGCGCTCGATCTGCCATGTCCCCATGTCATGCCGCGCCCGTTGTGCCTGATGCCGGTTGCGCGCCGCCCGGTTGCGTTGGAGCGCCGCCAGTGTCGCGGTCAGATGCCGGAGCAGATCGCCGCGACCGGCCCTGAAAGAACGCAGCGCCGCGCTTCGCCCATGCCTCTCTCTTTGCGGCGTCCTTAGTTTCGGCCAATGCGACGAGCGCACCGGCCAGTTCCTCGGCACTGAACGCATCGGCCCCGGTGGCGATGACCAGTTCGCCAAGCTGTTGCACCTTGCGGGTTTTGAGTTCGCGCGCCTTGTCCTCCAGCGCTTTCAGTTCTGCGTCATAGTCTCTCGGCTTCCGCATCGTTGTGTCCTTTCCCGGTCGCAAGTGGTTGATGCGGTAAGGATAGTTGCGCGTGGCGCGGAACGCAGTATTGTTGCCGGGACGGTCTGGCACGGGCCGGTCCATCCCGAGATTTTTTCGAGGGAGGGCGCGCTTATACGTCGTTCCGACGTGCGCTTGAGGGCAGTATCTGGTAGGTCGCCATGGCGATCTACCATTTCTCCGTTCAGGTCATCGGACGCGCGGCGGGCCGCAGCGCGGTCGCTGCCGCCGCCTACCGCTCGGCATCGCGGTTGCGCGACGACCGGCTGGACCGTGACCACGACTTCTCGAACAAGCCGGGCGTCGTCCATTCCGAGGTCATGCTGCCGGAGAACGCGCCGGAGCAATGGCGCGACCGCGAGCGGCTCTGGAACGATGTCGAGGCGTTCGAGAAACGGAAGGACGCCCAGCTTTGCCGCGAGGTGGAGTTCGCCCTTCCGCGCGAGATGACGCAAGCCCAGGGCATCGAGCTGGCCCACGACTTCGTGCAGTCCGAGTTTGTGGATCAGGGCATGATCGCCGATCTCAATGTGCATTGGGACACCGGGGCGGACGGAATGCCCAAGCCCCATGCCCACGTCATGCTGACCATGCGGTCGGTGGACGCGGACGGCTTCGGCCCGAAGGTGCGGGAGTGGAACCGCACGGATTTGGTCGAGCGTTGGCGCGAACGCTGGGCCGATCACGTCAACGAGCGGCTGGCGGAACTCGACATAGACGCTCGGATCGACCACCGCAGCCTTGAGGCACAGGGCCTCGACCTTGAGCCGCAGACGAAGATCGGCGCACCCGCGCAGCGCATGGAAGCCGCCGGGCTTGAGGCCGACCGCGCCGAGGATCACCGGCGCGTCGCCCGCGAGAACGGCGCGCGGATCATCGCTGATCCTTCCGCCGCGCTGGATGCCATCACACAACAGCAATCGACCTTTACGCGGCGCGACATGGCGATGTTCGCGCACCGGCACAGCGACGGGATCGACCAGTTCAACGAAGTGATGGGCGCGATGCGGGGCGCGCCCGATCTGGTCGAACTCGGCAAGGACGGACGCGGCGAAGATCGGTTCACCACCCGCGACATGATCGAGGCCGAACGGCGCCTGCACCGCGCCGCCGAGATGATGGCCGAGCGGGAGCGCCATGAGGTGAATGACAGGAATCGCGAAACCGCGTTGGCGCGCGCGGAAGCGCGCGGCCTTGTCCTGTCCGGCGAGCAGGCTGACGCGCTGGCGCACGTCACGGACGGGCGCGGTCTGGGCGTCGTCGTCGGCTATGCCGGGACGGGGAAGAGCGCCATGCTCGGCGTGGCGCGCGAGGCTTGGGAGGCGGCGGGCTACGAGGTCAGGGGCGTGGCGCTGTCCGGCATCGCCGCCGAGAACCTGGAGAGCGGATCGGGTATCGCGTCACGCACCATTGCCAGCTTGGAACACGGTTGGAAACAGGGCCGCGACCTTCTCACATCCCGCGATGTACTGGTGATCGACGAAGCCGGTATGGTCGGCACCCGGCAGTTGGAGCGCGTGCTGTCGCACGCGGCGGAAGCCGATGCGAAGGTGGTGCTGGTCGGCGATCCGCAGCAGTTGCAATCCATCGAGGCGGGTGCGGTGTTCCGCTCGATCCATGAGCGCCACGGCGGCGCTGAAATCAGCGAGGTGCGCCGCCAGCGCGAGGACTGGCAGCGTGACGCCACCCGCGACCTGGCGACCAGCCGAACCGGCGATGCGATCCACGCCTACGACACACATGGTATGGTCCATGCTGCCGAAACACGCGAGCAGGCGCGTGGCGAGTTGATCGACCGTTGGGATCGCGAGCGGCAGGTGAACCCCGACGCAACCCGCATCATCCTCACCCACACCAATGCGGAGGTGCGCGCGCTCAATGAGGCCGCCCGCCAGAAAATGCGTGACGCAGGCGAACTTGGCGCGGATGTGCATGTCGCCGCCGAACGCGGTGCGCGGACCTTTGCGCCCGGCGACCGCGTCATGTTCCTGCAAAACGAGCGCGGGCTTGGCGTGAAGAACGGCACGCTCGGCACCGTCGAGCAGGTCAGCGCCCAGAGCATGACCGTCCGCACCGATGATGGGCGCGATGTCGCGTTCGACCTGAAGGACTACAGCAAGATCGACCACGGCTATGCCGCCACGATCCACAAGGCGCAGGGCATGACCGTGGACCGCGCCCATGTGTTGGCGACGCCGGGCATGGATGCGCATGGCAGCTACGTCGCCCTGTCGCGGCACCGCGACGGCATCGACCTGCATTACGGCCATGACGACTTCGCCAGCCGGGATCGGCTCGTCGGCGCAATGTCGCGCGACCGCGCCAAGGACATGGCGACCGACTTTGAACCCGCCCGCGACTACGCCGAACGGCGCGGCATCACCTTCCGCGAGCGCGTGGAACGGGTTATCGAGATCGTCCGCCAAGTTCCCGAAAAGGTGCGCGGCATCTTCGATGGGCTGCGCCTGCCCGCCGAGGGCGGACAGGGGCCGGAAAGGAAGGTGGAGGAGGACCCGGAGGCGGCGTTGCGCCGCGCCCGTGGCCGGGCGCTCGTCCGCCATGCCCGCGCCGTGGATGCGATCTTCGCGGCGCAGAACCGGGGCGACAAGGCCAGCCCCGATCAGATCGGGGAATTGCAGGAGGCGCGCCAGCGGTTCGAGGAGGTGCGCCCCTACGGCTCGCACGACGCCGAAGCCGCCTACAAGAAAAACCCGGAGCTTGCGGCGGAGGCGGCGTCCGGCGATGCCCGGCGCGCAATCCGCGCCCTGCAACTGGAAACCGAGTTGCGCACCGATCCCGGCCTGCGCGCCGACCGTTTCGTGGAACGCTGGCAAAATCTCCACAGGGCGAGCGACGAACGGTATGCGGCGGGCGACTATGCCGGTCACAGGGCCGCGCGGGCGGAGATGGGGAACATGGCCCACAGCCTCGAACGCGACCCGCAGATGGAATCCCTTCTGGCGGGCCGCAAGCGGGAACTCGGCATCTCATTCGATTCGGGGATGGGCGTCGGTCGCGACCTCACCCTCACTTTCGGGCTTGGTCGGGGGCGGGGGCTCGGGCTGTAGAACCATCCTATTTTCCGCCGTCTCTTCGCCACACTACTACGAAGCCCAAATATCTATTGCACAACAACAAATCGCTCCTCTGTCTGGTCTCTGCAATCGTCAGAAATAGCCAGCAGGAGGCAGCGCAGCCATGCTCGCATCAGACCGTATCGTCCGCCTGAAAACCGTCCTCGCCCGGACCGGCCTATCCCGGTCCACCATCTATCGCAAGATCGCCGAGGGCACGTTCCCGCCCCAGATCAGGATCAGCGTCAACGGCGCGGGCTGGAAGGAATCCGACATTAACCGATGGGTCGCCAATCCCGTAGCCTGGCGGCCCGGAAGCGGGCGCGACCTCGATGGCGTCTGATCGCGGCGCGCGGTCCCGCTCCCGGCGCGTCAGGCCGCCCACGGCAACGGAGCAGCTTGAGACGCTGTTGGGCTATCCGTGGCCGTTCCCTGGCAGACCGCCCAAACATGACCTGTCCACCTGGACCGTCACCGACGACTGGCCCCATCCCGTTCCGGTCACAGAGGCCGAGATCGAGGTGTTCGAGCAATGGTTCGGAGACCTGTTCGATGACCTGTTCGGCCCCGAGGGCTGACCCGCCCCATTGCAATATGAGTTATAGTGCGGTACATATACCCATGACGGAGTGACGGAATGATCGTTGGCTTTCGGGATGAATGGTTGCGGGCTTTCTTCGTGGACGACGCCCACTCCCGCAACATCCCATCCGACCTGGAAGCCAGGTTGTTCCGCAAGCTCCAGATGATTGACGATGCCACGACCGATCAGGACTTGCGTGTGCCGCCCAGCAACCATTTCGAGAGGCTGAAAGGCAATCTGGCAGGTCTCCACTCGATCCGCGTCAACAAGCAATACCGGCTGGTCTTTCGCTGGGATGGTGAACGCGGCGAGGCCGACGGCATCTATCTGGACGATCACAGCTACCGATGAGAGCGAGGCAAACCATGCTGACCACCAAGCGCAAGCCGGCGAGCGTCGGCGAGATACTGACCGAAGAGTTCATGGAGCCGATGGGGCTGACGCAGGGGGCGCTCGCCGAGGCGATGGGCGTCCAGCGCAAACACGTCAACGAACTGTGCGGCAACCGCAGGAACGTGACGGCCGCGACGGCGCTGATCCTGGCCCGTGTGTTCGGCAACAGCCCCGACTTCTGGCTCAACGTGCAGCGGCGCAACGATCTTTGGGAGGTGATGAATACACCCAAGGAGCGCGAACGGGTCGAGCGCGCGCGTCCCGTGAAGAAGGCTGCCTGAGCGGGACCGTGCGGCCCGATGATTCGGGCCGGGACCATATTCGAGAAGGAGACATCGCCCATGACCGTGCCGCTACGCGCCGCCCTCTACCTGCGCGTCTCGACGGCGCGGCAGGCCGAGCATGATGTCTCGATCCCTGACCAGAAGCGGCAGGGCGAAGCCTATTGCGCCTCGCGTGGCTACCAGCTTGTCGAGACCTATGTGGAGCCGGGCGCATCGGCCACCAATGATCGTCGCCCCGAGTTCCAGCGCATGATCGAGGCGGGAACGTCGAAGCCCGCGCCGTTCGACGTTGTGGTGGTTCACTCGTTCAGCCGCTTCTTCCGCGATCACTTCGAGCTTGAGTTCTACGTTCGCAAGCTGGCGAAGAACGGCGTCAAGCTGGTCTCGATCACTCAGGAAATGGGGGATGACCCCATGCACGTCATGATGCGGCAGATCATGGCCCTGTTCGACGAGTATCAGTCCAAGGAAAACGCAAAGCACGTCATCCGCGCCTTGAAGGAGAACGCCCGGCAAGGCTTCTGGAACGGCTCGCTTCCTCCTATCGGCTATCGTGTCGTCGCGGCCGAGCAGCGCGGGGCCAAGACCAAGAAGAAGCTGGAGATCGATCCGCTCCATGCCGACACCGTGCGGCTGATCTATCGTCTCGCGCTGGAAGGCGACGGCACGACCGGCCAGATGGGCGTCAAGAACATCGTCTCCTATCTCAACAGTCGCCGCGTCTTCACCCGCGACGGCGGGCGCTGGGGCATCGGTCAGGTTCACCGTATCCTGACCCGCCGCACCTATATGGGCGAGCATGAGTTCAACAAGCGCAGCAAGACCAAGGAGCTGAAACCCGTCAGCGAGATCGTGACGGTTCCGG
>Ga0255173_1000440_pt1 | contig 9288 bp, 9 predicted proteins | sample Atl_Atl_RepA_8d_FD_183175 | JGI IMG/M metagenome (GOLD analysis project Ga0255173, IMG submission 183175) | Freshwater microbial communities from Altamaha River, Georgia, United States - Atl_Atl_RepA_8d | ecosystem: Environmental > Aquatic > Freshwater > River | place: USA: Georgia | collected...
TTAATTTTAATTTTGCCAAAAATATCTTTAAATAAATCTGTTAGTATTTTTTCAGGTAAAGAATTTAATGGTTTTTCTGGAAAACTATTTGCAATATTTTTGGTTATTACCTTAGTCTTTATTATTCCAACTTATTTAATTTTTGCACTCCAAGTTTATTTTTTAGAAAACTCACAAGAATTTTACAAATTTTTAAAACCTTTTTTTGATTTTATATCTTTTTTTGTATCTTATTTAAATTATGCTACGGTTTTTGCAGCATTATCATATTCTTATAAAGTAACTAAAAATAATTAACGATATAAAATTTTTTCAATTTTATTCGTAGCATTTGCGGGGTCATTTAAATATTCATATACGTTAATATTTTCACTGACTCTTTGTACATAATTTCTTGTTTCTTGAAATGGTATTAGTTCAATAAAATCAATTGCATCAATTTGTTTTCTTCTTGGATCTCCGTATGCTTTAATCCATTTTTCAACACGATGTGGTCCAGCATTATAAGCTGCAAATGCCAAATAATGTGATCCAAAAACATCATCAAGATCTGAAATATAATATGAACCCAGTGCTAAATTATAATCTTTATCTCTTGTTAATTTTTCTCTAGAAAAATCAATATTAGTTACTTTGCTTAATAATCTAGCTGTTGCTGGCATAATTTGCATTAAACCTTTTGCGCCCACTTTAGAGTTTGCAGATATATCAAACTCACTCTCTTGTCTTATTAAAGCCAAAATAACTGAGCTATCTAATATTTTTTGGCTTTTGACCTGTTTTGGAATTTCTATTTTTGGATAGCTAATTTCTAAAAAGTTTAAATTTTTATAAGAGGCATTTTTTGCAATTTGTATAGCAAAATCTAATCTTTCAACTTCTTGTGCCAAAATACCAGCCATTGAAATTTCTTCAGAAGTTCTATTTTGTTCAGCATCACCCAGATGTCTCAATATGTCTTTTGCATATCGGGTTCTGTTTAGCTCTTTTAATATAATAACTGATTTTGCTTGCGGATTATTTTTCTTAAAGTCTTCATATTTATCTTCATTAAATTTAAAATTATTATTTATAGAAAATCTTTTTTCATCTAATTCCTTATGAGAAAGTTGACCATAAAATGTTGTTCCATATTGAGAACCAGCTCTAAACCATGTATTCGCTTGGCTGGTTTGACCTAATTTTTTATAAGTTCTTCCGATCCAATAGGCAGCTCTTGCTTTAGATATTGGATATGAAACTGCCGCATTCATTTTTAAAAAATGATTAAGAGCCACATCGGTTTGATTAGTAAAACTTAAAGCAATCCAACCAAGATGCCATTCAATTTCAGCATAATCTGCTCCTTCATTTAATCTATGATCTTTTAAAATGTCGTATGCCATTTTATATTCTTTGTCTGAAATCTTATCTCTCGCGACTGATAATCTTTCTTTGGCTAGATACTGATTTCTCATTAATGAATCTGAGGCGCTTTGATTCATGAGAGTTAATGCTTCAGCAAATCTTGACTTCTTTCTTCGCCATTTAATTCTGTCATAAATTAAACCCGGATCTTCTCTCAAAGATGGAGGGATTTGCGAAATTAAATTATCAGCTGATCTCTTAGTAAATAGGGCCGCTCTAGCATTATATAATTTTTGATAATCAGGATTTAAATAATCAATCGTATCTCTTAAATCTTTGTATTTTGCTTCGTAGGCAAAATAATCTGCTCTTAAAACGTAGTCTTGATGTGTTAAAAACTTTTTAAATATTTTAGAGAAATATTTTAGGTCATTTTTGCTTAATTCAGCATCTTTAAAACCATCCTTTACTAAGTTTCTAGCTTTTTCAGTTTGATTATTTTCTAAAAAAGCCTCCGCTAATCTCAATCTTCCAAAACCACTTAGTGGTGGGTTATTGCTAAAATATTCTATAATTGAAGAAGGCGAATTATTGTCAAAATTAATTTTATGTTCTGCTAAATACTTTATGCGATTTATTCTTGGCCAATCTTTATGATTTTTTATAAATGTTAAATATTCATTAAAGCTTGCACCGCTTTGAGGTTCAATTAAAAACATCCAATATACGAGCGTATATATTGTTTTATCCTGTATTTTTTGAGCATCAGATAAAGCTAGTCTCCATTGTTTTTTATCGACGTAATCAAAAACTACTTTTGTTATTTCAAAATCTCTATCAGAGAGAGTTTTAGTTTCTAATGGGCCTTTATGTTCTGGTGTAAAAGTTTTAAAGTCATGAGGTTTGATTTTAGGAATAACTTCTCTTGATGCCTCTGTTTTTTCAGTATCTTTTTTTTTAATTTCTTTAGTTTCTTTAGGTTTAATTGGTTCCTGTTTTTTTTCAGGAGTTTTTTTATCTTTAATTTCTTTTGTTTCTTTTTTTACCTCATCTTTTTTTTGATTTTTTTCCTCGTCAGTTATAATTTCTTCCTTAGGTTTTAAGATTACTTGTTCTTTTTTTTTATTTTTTGTTAAATTATCTAAAAACTTTGATGTTTTTGATGAGTGTGCTGAACTATCTATAAATTTTTCAGGTTTTAATTTTGGAGGTATATTTTTTGCGTAAGCTGAAAAAGTCGTGCTCAACAGCAAAAATAAATTAATAATAACAACAAATTTAAAGTTCATTTAATTTTATTATTTAAAAAAACAGTGTATTATAAAAAAGCTTTTTTATAGATATTTATATAATGTTTAAAGGATCATTTACCGCTCTAATTACACCATTTAAAAACAATCGATTAGATAGAAGCGCTTACGTAAAATTAATTCATCATCAAATTGATAATGGTACAAATGGTTTAGTTCCTGGGGGAACCACAGGAGAATCTCCAACTTTAAGTCATGCTGAACATAGAGAAATAATTAAAATTTGTGTTCGTGAGTCAAAAGATAGAATTCCGATTATGGCTGGAACAGGATCAAATTCGACGGAAGAGGCGATTGATCTTACAAGATTTGCAGAAAAAGCAGGAGCAAAGGCAGCACTAATTGTAACTCCTTATTATAATAAACCAACCCAAGAAGGTTTGTATCAACATTATAAAGCAATCAATAATAAATGTGGAATCCCAATTTTTATTTATAATATTCCAGGTCGTTCAGTAATTGATATGAGCGTTGATACTATGGCTCGTTTGTTTGAGTTAAAAAATATTGCAGGTGTGAAAGATGCAACGGGAGATCTAAATAGAGTAGTTCAGCAAAGAAAGAAATTAGGAAAAGATTTTATTCAGTTTACGGGTGAAGATTCAAATGCTCTTGAGTTTAAATTAAAAGGAGGAGTTGGTTGTATATCAGTTACAGCTAACGTTGCTCCAAAACTTTGTTCTGAAATGCAAACATTATTAGATTACAAATCCGATAAACTTATTTTTCAAAGGGCAAAAGAAATTAATAAATTGTTAAAACCTTTACATGACTTAATGTTTATTGAAACAAATCCAGCACCTGTCAAATATGCGGTGAGCTTATTAAAATTATGCTCTAAAGATTTACGTTTGCCAATGGTTACAATTACTAAGAAAAACCAAATTAGAATTAAGAATTTATTAAAAAAACTTTCATTAATTTAATTAATGAAAAAAGACGAAGGCAATTATCAGGTAGTTGCAAATAATAGAAAAGCCAGTTTTAATTATTTCCTTTTAGAATTAATTGAGTCGGGGATTGTTTTATTAGGATCAGAAGTTAAATCTTTACGATTAGGCAAAGGTAATATTTCAGAGTCATACGCTGTTGATTCAGGAGGGGAACTTTTTTTACAAAACTCTTATATTCCTGAATATAGTCAATCTTCTTACAACAATCATGACCCGAGAAGACTTAGAAAGTTATTGTTAAGTAAAAAACAAATTAACAAGATTATTGGAAAAATTAATCAGGAAGGTTTAACGGTTGTTCCTGTAAAAATGTATTTTAACCATAAGGGAATAGCTAAGGTTCAAATTGCTATTGCGAAAGGTAAAAAACAACATGATAAACGACATACAAAAAAAACTAGAGATTGGGAAAGAGAAAAATCAAGAGTTTTTAGAAAAAGTTAATTATGATTCTTCTCTCTCTAGGTTCAAATCTTCCATCGAAGTTTGGTGATAGCAAAAAGACTTTATTAAAATGTTATGATTTTTTTAATAATGACCATATCAAAATATTAAAAAAATCTAGTTTTTATGAAAGCTTAGCTATTCCAAATAAATCAGATCCTAAATTTATTAATAGCGTTATATCGGTACAGACAAAATTTTCTCCAGAAGAACTTATGAAATATATTTTGAATATAGAAGAAAAATTTGATCGAAAGCGTGAACAAATGAATGCGCCAAGAACATGTGATATCGATATTGTAGATTTTAATAGTGAAGTAATAAATATTTTTAATAAAAATATTTCATTACAAATTCCTCATCCGCGTTTAGAGCAAAGAAGTTTTGTTTTATATCCAATTAAAGAAATTGATAAAAATTGGAAAAGTCCATTATCAGGAAAAAAAATTGATCAATTGATTGAAAATTTAGACTCTGAAACCAAGAAGAACATTACAATTATATAAATTTTTGATATATTTTTGTTCATGCTTAATCAGCAAGAACTCCTAGAAAAAGTTAAGGTTTATAATAATTTCATAGACGAAAATGTTGTTAAAAAAGCCTATAATTTTGCATTTGATGTTCATAAAAATCAGAAAAGACTTTCGGGAGACCCTTATATTTCTCATCCAATAGCAGTCGCTGCTATTTTGTGTGATTTGAAAGTAGATACAGCTACTATTACTACGGCTTTACTCCACGATACAATTGAAGATACAGAGGCAACGTACAGTGAAGTAAATAAATTATTTGGGAAAGAAATTGCTGACCTTGTTGAAGGGGTTACTAAAATTTCAAGATTAGAAGACAAGTCAAAAGAATATTCTGTTGCCGAAAACTTTAGAAAATTAATATTAGCAACGTCCAAAGATATCAGGGTTTTATTAGTTAAGCTTGCGGATAGGCTTCATAATATGCGCACAATTAGTAACATTTCAAATCCAGATAAAAGATTAAGGATCGCAAAAGAAACTATGGAAATTTACTCTCCATTAGCTGAAAGAATGGGGATGCATAGTTTTCGTGATGAACTTGAAGATTTAGCTTTTAATGTTTTAAATCCTGAGGCTAGAAAGTTAATTACCGATCGTTTAACGCTTAATAAAGAAAGTCTTGGAATTACTTTTTCAGATATTTCAAAAAAAATTTTAAAATTATTAGAAGAAAAAGGCATCAAAGCGAAAGTTACAGGCAGAGAAAAGACCCCATTTTCTATTTGGAGAAAAATACAAAGTAAGAGAATTTCTTTAGAACAAATTACAGATATAGTTGGTTTTAGAGTTATCCTTGATAATGTTGATATGTGTTATCGAACTCTTGGAATTTTTCATACTGAGTGGTCAATGGTTCCTGGAAGATTTAAGGATTACATTTCTGTACCCAAATCTAATAACTATAAATCAATTCATACTTCAGTCATTGGACCTAAAAGACAAAAAATTGAAATTCAAATCAGGACTCACGAAATGCATGAATTTGCAGAAAGAGGAGTAGCAGCTCATTGGAATTATAAAGCTAACGAAAAAGTAAGCAATAATACTCTCAAAGATTACAATTGGTTAAAAGATTTAGTTGAGATGTTGGAAAGTGGAGAAAATCCAGAACACTTTTTTGAATATACAAAACTTCAGCTATTTCAAGATCAGGTTTTTTGTTTCACACCTAAAGGAGCCCTTATTCGTTTACCAGCAAATGCTACTCCTATTGATTTTGCTTACGCTGTTCATACTGAAATTGGAGATAAATGTATTGGTTGCAAAATTAATGGAAAAGAATCTCCGTTACAAAGTATTCTTCATAATGGTGATGAAGTTCAAATTATCACATCCTCTAAACCATCACCTTCAATGTACTGGTCATCCATTGCAAAAACAGGAAAAGCAAGAGCAGCTGTTAGAAGATATTGGAGCTTAAGAAAAACAGATAAATCCGAAGAAAAAGCCTATGATACTAGTTTATGGGTATTGTTAAGTCACAAAGCAGGAACTTTGGGAGAAGTTTGTACTATGATAGGAAAACATAAGTGTAATATTTCGAATGTAGAATTAGTTGATAAAAAAGACGACTTTTTAAGTTTTATTTTTGATTTGGAAATTAAAAACTTAAAAGATTTTACTAATTTAGTATCAGAGATCAAACAGCAGGGAATAAATTTTAAAATTATAAGAAATAGAAAACCAAATGTTGACAGAGAAAAAAACTAAACAAATTTTCGTAAAAACTAAAGCGTTATTACAAGGACATTTTATTTTATCATCTGGATTACGAAGCGAGCAGTACTTGCAATGTGCAAAATTACTAATGCATCCAAAACAATCAGAATTAATCTGTAAATCTCTTGTGCAAAAAATTAAAAAAGTTTTTAAAAAAATTGATGTAGTCGTAGCCCCGGCAATGGGTGGAATTATCGTTGGTTATGAAGTGGCTAGACATCTTAAAGTACCTTCAATTTTCACAGAGAGAGTTAATGGTGAATTTCAATTAAGAAGAGGTTTTGAAATTAAAGCAGGAGCAAAAGTTTTAATTGTAGAAGATGTCATTACTACAGGTAAATCAAGTATGGAATGTGCTGAAGTAATAAAAAAACATAAAGGAAATGTAGTGGGATTTGCATGTATTGTTGATCGATCGAACAATCAAAGTTCAATTAATTTGAAAATTGTTTCTCAAATTACTTTCAATATTCCAACTTATCGCGAAAATGAAATTCCAGATAAATTAAAATCTATTCCAGCAATAAAGCCTGGGAGTAGAAATTTAGTCTAAATGAAAAAAAGAATTAGACTCGGATTCAATATTGATCATGTTGCAACAGTAAGGAATGCAAGAGGGGATGATTATCCTTCACCCTTAAGAGCTGCAATGATAGCTCAAAATAATGGCGCCGATTCAATAACAGTTCACTTAAGAGAAGACCGCAGACATATTCGAGATCATGATTTAATTGAATTAAAAAAAAAAATAAAAATTCCACTTAATTTAGAAATGGCTTTAACTCCTGAGATGCTTAAAATTGCATTAAAACTTAAGCCAAAGTATGTATGCATTGTTCCTGAAAAAAGAAAAGAAGTCACGACAGAAGGTGGCTTAAATTTAAACTACAAAAAAGATTATTTAAAAAAAGTTATTCATTTACTAAAAAACAAAAATATTCAGGTTTCATTATTTATAGAACCGGATTTAAAAACAGTTCATTTAGCTAAGCAATTAGGATCCAATAATATTGAATTGCACACTGGAAAATATTGTAGATTTTTTAGAGAAAAAAATAATTTAAATATTAAAAAAGAATTTTTAAGAATTAAAAATTCTGCAAAACTTGGAAATATGCTTAATTTAGGCGTTCATGCTGGACATGGTTTGAATTACCAAACCTCAAAAAAAATATCAGAGATTCATGAGATTGAAGAATTAAATATTGGCCATTTTTTTATATCGGAGTCGATATTTTTTGGTATAGCTAATGTCCTTAAAAAGTTTAACAAGATTTTAAAACGATGAATGTAATTGGACTTGGTACTGATATTGTAAATATCAATAGAATTAAAAAAATTTACACTAAGTATGGCAATCAATTTTTAGATAAAATTTTAACGGAGTCAGAAAAAAAAATTGAGAAAAAAAAATCTAGATTAAAAAATATTGAAAACATAGCAAAAAGATTTGCTGCAAAAGAAGCAATTTCTAAAGCGATTGGTCATGGATTTTCAAAAGGAATTCATTTTAAAAACATTGAAATATATAATGATAAGAATGGTAGGCCCTATGCAAATGTTAATGGTAAGGCAAAAATAATTCTTAATAAAATATCAAAAAAACATAATATTTTTTTAAGTTTATCTGACGACAAACCTTGGGCTGTAGCAACGGCCTTAATTACTTCTCAATGAAAAAAATTATTATTGAAAACGTTAAGACGCTTGTCTTTGCTTTTCTTATCGCTTTATTTATTAGAAGTTTTTTTTTTCAACCTTTTTATATCCCATCATCTTCCATGGAAGAGAATCTGTTAGTCGGAGATAGATTATTTGTTTCAAAATTTACTTACGGATATAGCAAACATTCATTACCCTTTAGTCCAAATATTTCTGATAAAAGAATTTTCTTTTCTTCACCAGAAAGAGGAGACGTTATTGTTTTTAAAACACCTGAAGATAACGATACCGATTACATCAAACGTTTAATAGGACTACCCGGTGATAAAGTTCAAATGATCAATAGTGTACTACATATTAATAATAAGCCGATCAAAAGAGAATTTGTTAAGAATGATTTTGTACTGTGTGGAGGATCTAAAATTAAATCAAATTTTTATCTTGAAACATTACCTAATGGAAAGTCTTACGTAGCTGCTTACTCTGAAAGAAATTCATCAAAAGATACAGATGTTTATTTAATTCCTCAAAATAAATTCTTCTTTATGGGTGATAACAGAGATTGCTCGCAAGATAGTCGATACTTAACGAGCGTTGGTTATGTAGATCAAATTAATTTAGTTGGAAAAGCGCAAATTTTATTTTTTTCTAATAATGAAGAAATAGGAAATTTATTTACTTTTTGGAAATGGCACAAATCAATAAGATTTAATAGAATATTAAAATTTATTAAATGATTTCTGACAGCAAGATCAGCGAGGTAGAAAGCATTATAGGCGTTAAATTTATAAATAAAAAATTATTATCCCAAGCCTTAGTTCACAAAAGCTTTTCGAACGATAATTCAGCTAACAATGAAATTTTAGAATTTTTAGGAGACAGAGTTTTAGGATTAGTTTTGGCAAAAAAATTAATTAGTTTATATCCAAACGATAAAGAGGGCCAATTAGACAAAAGATTAGCTTCTTTAATAAATAAAAAAATTTGCGCAAAAGTTTTAGAAAAATACGATTTAATAAAATTTATATCAATTAGCAAAGCACAAAAAAAAATAAAAACAGGAAATATAAAAATTTTTGGGGATTTATGTGAGTCATTAATAGGAGCGATCTATATTGATCGAGGATTTGAGTCTGCTGAAAATTTTATTTTTGACTTATGGAAAGATCAATTAAAACACTCAAGCGAAATTAAAATTGATGCAAAAACAAAACTACAAGAATTATCTTTAAAACTTTATAAAGAATTACCAAAGTATAAAGATTTATCGACCTCAGGTCCTGCCCATAAACCTGTTTTTAAAGTGTCTGTAAGTAT
>Ga0255173_1000468_pt1 | contig 8932 bp, 10 predicted proteins | sample Atl_Atl_RepA_8d_FD_183175 | JGI IMG/M metagenome (GOLD analysis project Ga0255173, IMG submission 183175) | Freshwater microbial communities from Altamaha River, Georgia, United States - Atl_Atl_RepA_8d | ecosystem: Environmental > Aquatic > Freshwater > River | place: USA: Georgia | collected...
TGAACTACCAAATGATGCAACAAAAATACACATAAAAGAATATGTGAATAGTGGGGTATATTGGAATAACACAAAGGGATACGAAAATTCAATTAGAGGAAGATTTTTTAACTGCAAAATCATCGGCTTACTCCGCAACATATTAGAAAGTGAGTGTGAGGGGCTGGTTTATCCTAAAGGAGAATTAAGTGGGAAATGGGTTGAATATCCTTATAGTGAAAATGCAATTAGTAATTATCTTTTAAACACCGCCAAAGAATCCCTAATCTCTCTCCTCCAATCAAACGGACTAAACACATCTAATAACCTACTTTTAATTGAGAAGATAAACAACAATTCCTAACCAAAGAATTTTAACTATGAAAAGTAAAGACGAAATACTCGATGACATTTGGATTGATTGTCCAAATGATGATTTAGTAAAAAAGTGTATGGACACTTACATAGACCAAGAAACCGCCAAGCTAAAGGAGGAATTGAAGGAAAGTAAAAGACTTTTAAAACTATGCGCTGGCTCAGTTGGATATAATACACATAAAGCAATTACTGACTTCCTAAACAAACAACAATGACACCAGAACAACAAAACCAATTCGCGGCAAGTCTTTTTCGAACGGCTTTCTTGCTGAAAATGATAGACCACGAGATGAACTATTTTTCTAAATTCCCAGCACCAAGTGGTATCAAAAACGAGTTTAACCGCATGGCTAAGGTTTACAGGTCTGGCATGACTAATATCAGCCTACACTTGCCGCAAACGAAAGAAGTATTTAAAAGCGTTTTAAGCGACAATGATGAACGTGTGCTATCTATATCGGCAATAGTCGAAAAACTGTCTGTAATGCAATTAGAACAAGTGCAGGCGGTAGAGAATGATTTAAGCGGGATAACCGTTAATTACAAGTAACCAAAAAATTTAAATATGAAAGCAAACACACAGAAATATTCTTATTTCGTTTAGTGTTTTGGTAATTTAGCGCAAATATGAAAGGGGTAATAACAATAGCGGTTGGAAGCAATACTTACGGGCGCATGGCGGCTAACCTTGCCATATCTATCAAGCGGAATAGTTCGGTTCCTACGGCTGTTATATATACCGAAAGCGCATTTAAAGGGATAGAATATCTACTAAACTACTTTGACCACAAGATACTTATTCCCGATACCAAGTCGCCCGTTAAAACCTGCATGGAATTGAAAGTTCGGCTGAACTCAAAAACTCCGTTTGCCCAAACTCTATTTCTTGACGCGGATTGTATAATTACTCCAACCCACCGAATAGAAGAACTGTTTGAAAAAGTGGTGGGGCTTCCGTTTACCGCATATAACACTCATTTATACAAACTATCTGAACAACCATACAACAAGTATAATTATTGGGCGGAGCCAAAGGACATTATCAATACGTTCAGACTATCGCCAGACACCGTTATCCCTCAAATCAATTCTTCGTTTCTGTATTGGGAGAAAGGAGTGGAATCGGATAGAGTATTTGAAAAGGCAAAGCATGTAATGAGAAGCGGGATAAAGCATGAGGACTTTAGGGGCGCGTTTCCTGATGAGCTTGCTTTTAATGTGGGTTGTGCGTTGGCTAAAGTGTATCCGCACAAAAAGTCTTTCAAACCTATCTATCTACACATACTCAACGAAACCATATCAAAGGAGTATATTATTGAGAATTACTCATGTATGAGCGTTATCGGCACAAAGACAGACAGCCGAATAATTCAATACTACAATGATTTTGTGGAGTATTACTATATGTTGGAGGGATTGGTGCAGCGACAGTATTACTCTAATAAAGTTGCGGATAACAAAGAACGACCAATTATCGGGTTCTATCATGTGTGCATGATGAACAATTACATGGACGTTGTGCGCGAACAAGTTGCCGAACTTCTAAATAGCGGTCTTTATGACGCAAGTCAGGAAATTAAAGTGGTATTGGCGGGGGAGAAAAAGGACGAGGATATGGTAAGAAAGTTCCTATCTGATTATCCTAAGTTTATCATCAGTGAAGTGGCTTCCATAAAAGCCTATGAATTTCCCACTATCAGGCTGTGCAAATTACACTCCGATACTGACCAAAAATACTTTTACTATTACATTCATACTAAGGGCGTTAGTTTCCCTAATCACAAGGGGGGGAAGTATTGGCGCGACTACATGATGTGGTATAACGTGAACCAATGGCTGCAATGCGTGGATAAACTAAAAGAAGGCTACGAAACCTGCGGGTGTAAGTTAGTCGAAAACCACCGAGCCTTCCCCAAGCACTATTCGGGCAACTTTTGGTGGGCTAAGTCCGAGTATATCCAACGCTGCCCGCCTGTGGATAGTCTTGATTACAATGACAGGTATCAGGCAGAATTTTGGAGTTGCATGGGTAGCCCAAATTCTGCTACTTTGTGCCAAGTGTATGTTGATTACGATAAAAACCCGCCTTTTAAATAACGGTTGGGGCTATATTCTCGTGCCGTTCTTCACGGCATGGAATTATAGCCGTTGTTACAGGCAGTAGCTTCCACTACATTTCCTACGAAGAACAAGAAAAAAGAAAACAAAAATTTTTAAGGTGGGGTGCGGTGGGTGTTAATAACTTTTATAAAATAAATTTGGATGTATGTATAATGTGCGTATATTTGCACCATACAATTATGAGACGATTTAATTTCTTTATAGAGCAAAAGTGGATTGACCGAATTAAACGGGATATGAAAAAACACGGATTTACTTCTGTGTCAAGTTTCATAAGGCACATAATTATAAAGTTCTTTGATAAAAATATTTGAGGATAGCGATAGTAGGGTTACTTCTGGTATGAAAAACAACCTTCCTAATTTATCTTCCTCAAACTTATTGCAAGTGGCGATTATAGTGTTACTTCTTTGGATGAAAAACACACTGTAAATTATACCCTTGCAAGCTATTGGAAAGTAGCGACTGAAAAGCGTTCATCTGCTAATTGAAACCGCTTACCAGAATTTTCTCTTTCCAACACTTGTAAGGGCTGTATCAGAAATGGTGCAGCCCTTTTTATTTGAAACAATTTAAAACCATAAATAAAATGTCAAGATTTAACACAACATCAGAAGGAACTAAAACCGTAAATTTAGCAGGTGGAGAAGCGTATAAGCAAACTCCCGAATTAGAATTGATTTCAATTCTATTAACTTCATTTGCTAACGATAGCTTTTATCGTTCCGCTAACGATACATTTGACCGACTAAAAGAGTTGGTAAGGATTTGCGATAAGAAATTTGTTGCACAAGCAGCAGTTTACGCAAGAACTCAATTTGGGATGCGTTCAATTACTCATTGCGTTGCTTCTGAACTTGCGAAACATATTGCAGGGGAGAAATGGGCAAAAGATTTTTATTCGGCTGTAATTTACAGACCTGATGATATGTTGGAAATACTTTCTTACCATACTGCAAAGAATGGCAAATTGCCAAACTCAATGAAGAAAGGATTAGCGAAAGCATTTGACAAGTTTGATGCTTACGCATTGGCAAAATACAGAGGCGAAGGCAAAGGATTTAAACTGATTGATGTTGTGAACTTAGTTCACCCAACACCAACAGAAAAAAATGCTGATGCAATAAAAGCACTTGTGAAAGGTGAATTAAAATCTTTTGATACTTGGGAAACCGAACTTTCAAAAGCTGGGCAAACTGCAACCAACGAAGAAGAAAAAGCCGAATTTAAAAAAGAGGCTTGGATAAAACTTATTCGTGAAAAGAAACTCGGTTACTTTGCTTTATTGCGTAACCTACGCAACATCATTGAGCAAGCACCCGAAGTAATTAACGAAGCGATTGAAACGCTTACCAACGAAGCTATGATTAAAAAATCATTGGTATTGCCTTTCCGTTTCTTAACCGCATTTGAAGAAATACAAAAACTTTCTGATGGTAAAATTGTGAGAACAGTTTTGATGGCTTTGAATAAAGCCGTTGATATTGCTGTAACCAATGTTCCAAAATTTGACGGAGAAACTTTGGTAGTATTAGATGTATCGGGTTCAATGCAGGAAGCACATTTAGGAACTAAATCACCTCACATTATCGGGGCTTTATTTTCGGCTGTGTTGGCAAAATCAAACAACTCTGATTTTATGGTGTTTTCCGATAACGCACAATACCATAACATAAACCCAATGGACAGCACGATTACCATTTCAAACTCATTGCGTTTTGCTTCGGGTGAAACTAATTTCCATTCTATATTTCAAACTGCAAATAAGAAATACGATAGAATAATTATCCTTTCGGATATGCAAGGGTGGATTGGTGGCTACACCCCTACAAGAGAGTTTGCTGAATATAAAAAATCAACTGGTGCAAACCCTTTTGTTTACTCATTTGATTTGAAAAACTATGGCTCAATGCAGTTTCCTGAAACGAATGTTTTTGCATTGGCAGGATTTTCAGAGAAAGTTTTTGATACAATGAAACTGATGGAACAAGATAAAAAAGCATTGGTGAATGAAATTAAGAAAGTTGTGTTTTAAACCTTTTACATTTTTGCAAAAAATGAGGAGAGCGTGGGCAAAATTTTTGTTTTCTTTTTTCTCCTCAAAGTTCGCAGTAATGTTAATACGAAGCACGGCTATTGCCTGTAACGTTTTCGGGCTTGGCGAAGTTGCCGAAGCGAGCATAAAAGAGAAACCGTTAAAACGTGGAGCGGTTGCAAGCGAATCCGCGTTGGGATAAAATTAGTGAGCGTTGTTTATTTTTTTATCATAAAACTCAATATATGACTACAAGGCAAATAGTGGAAGAAGTAATTAGTCAATACTTAGAAATTGCTACAAATAGCAATAGAAGGGTATCTCTAAAAAATAAGATAGATAGAATCACGGTAGAACTCGAAAAAAAAATAAACGATAAGCGAAACGTTGTGCGGGTGGAAGAAAAATCATTTCCATGCAAAGATTGCCCATCTCCAATAACCATTTGTTTAAAGAATGGCAAATGCAACTATAAAGACGAATGATTTTTCCGAGCGGAGGCAATTTTGTCCCAACGTTTTGCAGCTAATAGAAGTGGCTGCTTAAATTAAAACTTCAATTTATAAAACAATGCTTGTAGCAGCCATTTTTGTTAGGTGCTGTTATAAGCTGTAAAAATTACGATTATGTTAGAAGTAAATGTAGCACAAAGAAGATTTTATATTTGGAAACTTGAATTATGGTGGATAGCTTTTGATAAAGCAGAATTTTATCCCGAAGGTAGAAAACACTTAAAAGGTAATTGGTTTTGGAGAATGTAAGTAATTTTTATTGCTTATAACGTTTCTTGTGTTTGCGCAGTTTTTAACGAAAATTTTATATGAAAAAATACACTAAAGAACAAATATTGATAGCTGGAGAAATTGGCGAAGTATCTATGATTGATGTTAGACACGTAGTTTCGCTCCTTGATGAAGCTGTCATTTTGGAACGTGAACGAAAATTGCGCAAACACAATGTTAGCGGTGAGTTAGCTGTTGACGAGTGCAAGTGTGTAAGATTTACTGGAGGTGATAAATGGTATCCGAATGGATGTAAGATTCATCCAAACGGCTAATTACCGCTAACATATAATATGTATTACACCCAACAAAAACAATTGATAATCAAATACATAATTATCAAAAAACTCAATCAGTTTAAATATCTTTGAGCAATGACAGAACATTCAATACCTATGGTTCGCCCGAAATGGGGACACGAAGACTATTTTAAGACCTTTTGGCGCGAACAGAACGTTACCGTATTGGTGTGTCAGCGCAAGACAAAGGATTTAATTCAGCTTAATTTGGAGAGTATCCTTCGTTTCTACCCCGATATTCCGATATTGGTAGTGGACGGGGACAGCCAAGACGATAGCACTACTTACTTAAAGTGGATGCAGGTCAAGCACCCCAATATTAAGGTGTGGTTTCGCGGCAACAAGTCGGGCGGCAAACACACTTCTCACGGAGTAACAATGGACGAGGCTATCTTTAATTATATAGATACCAAGTATGTTCTAATCATGGATAGCGATACTATTGTGGATAGAGGCGGATTTGTGGAGGGCATGCTCGACCAAATGGAGGCTAATCAGTCAATATTCGCCACAGGAACGCTTATGTTGGTTAGCAATAATGGGGACGCTTGCCTCCCGCCAGAAGATGATAGCGATATTCTAAGATACTCGCACCCGTCTTGCTCCATGATGAGAACGGATATTTACAAAGGAATGACCTCAAAATTCTGCGACCACGGAGCGCCATCGGTGTATGTAATGAAGGAGGCGGCTAACAAAGGATATGAAGTAGCTTATTTCCCTGTTCACTTATACGTCAGCCACCTTAGCGGCAGCAGTTGGACAGAACCACGAACAATATGGAATCACGACCATGATGTATATATCAGACCGTTTATTACATTTACGCAGCCGCTTTATATTGCTCCACAAACCGATAATGATTTTAACATAGTATATCAAAATCAAAACGAAAAAAGACATCATGTAATACTTCATGGCGAAAGTTTAGATGGAGCCACAAAAGAACACCAATGCCTTAATTATCAATACGGAATACGTTTTAATGTTAATGGGGAGTATTTTTGTGAATACGATAAAGTTTTAGAGGATGAAAGATTTGTCGAACAAGCCAAACTAAAAGCAATAGAACTTGGTGCGCCCGACCACTTTGAATTAAACGGAGTGCGCCTTGTGAAAAGAAATTATTGGCAATTACACGAATGTTTTTAACGTTTGTCTTATCTTAGCGCCATGCGAATACTCGTTACTGGCGCGGCAGGTCTTGTCGGCTCTAATCTCTGCCATAAATTAGTAGAACTTGGATACGATGTAACAGGAATTGATAATCTTCAATTCGGTTATGAAAAGAACCTGCCCAAAGGAATGAATTTCTTCCATCGCGGCATACATCAATTTCACTACGAAGTCAATAATTATGATGTATTGGTTAGCTGCCACACGGCTAATATAATCTACGCCATCAACAACCCGATAGCTACCTGGGAAACAAACTGTATTGATACGGTAGAATTATTTAGCAGGTTTCGCGGCAAGATAATCTATACCTCCACTTCATCAATTTACGGTGATAGTGATACTCTCCCAACGCCCGAAGACGCGCCATTAAAAATGACTAATGCTTATGCTCGGTCAAAATACGTGGCAGAACTATTCCTGAAAGACAGGGGCAACTACACCACGCTACGACTCACGAACACATACGGCAGGTTCCAATATTCTGACCACCCCTTTTCGGGCGTAATGGGCAAGCTAATAGGAAACTCGCTAAAGGGTGAAAAATCAGTAATATACGGGGACGGTAGCCAAACACGCGACTTTGTTTATGTGGACGATGTGGCGGACGCTATCATTAAAGTTATTGACCTTCCCACACTCAATACTGAAATAAACATAGGAACGGGCAAAGAAACGTCTATTAACGAACTTGTAGAGGCTGTAAAGGAAGTAATCCCAAGCATGGCAGTAGAATGCGTGGAAGGAAGACCGATTGACAATATCAATAGGAGATGTTTGGACATAAAAAAAGCGGAGCAACTACTTAATTGGCTGCCCCGCACCGATGTTAAAGAAGGTATTAAACTTATGGTTGAGTGGCTTTCTTTATCTCCAACCACTTGTCAAAAGTGATTTGTTTTTTCTCCGTGTAGTCCCCGCTTGTTACGTCTGTCTTATACTCCCGATATAGCACCGAAGTTTCAATATGCTTGCAGAAGTGGTCGGCTAATATACACCACCTGTAACCACCGTCTTTCATGTGAGCATAACAGGCGCTTTCAATATGTCCATAAACCGAGTGTCCTTTGGGAACAGGCATGCCCTCGCAGCGATGAAGAAACCTTCCACTCACACCTATCATAGCCCAATTGCTCAATCCATGCACCACATACACTTTATGCCCCGCTATGTATTCTACGCTATGCTTTAGCTGCCCTTTGTCAATCATACTTTGATGTCCGTCTGTATTTAGGGATACCACCGCCATAGTTTTATCCGCCTCAAGCACCGCGCCCATAACAGGTATCCAATCGTAGTTGTCGCAAACTTCATCAGGTTCGACCCCTATCAGCACATCTTCCAACCCGACTTGTAACTCGCGGAAAGCAGACGACCAATTTTGACTTACCCCCTTGTTTGGGACTTTCATGTAGTTCACTTTTCTAATGTAACATTCTTGCATTAGTTGTTCGCTTGCTAAAAATGGGCTTATAGCGTGGTATGCGTCTGAAAGCAACGGAAACCCCAAATCTATTACCGTGTGTCCTTTGGCGTATTGCCCCATTTCGGCTAATCGGTTGGTTATCTCTTGCGGCAGGTTGTAGCCAAGTGTGAATGTTTTTATCATTCTGCAAACCTACAAAACAAAAGCGCAACCCCGAAAGATTGCGCCTGTTATTTTGTTAAAGAAAATGTTAATTACTCGTAAGTGTAATAGTCGGTGTAAGCCTTAGTTTGGTCGCCAGACAAGAACAGTTTTTTATATTGCCACTGATTTCCCGCGTTCAGGAACAAAGTAGTGTAATCGCTCACGTCATTGAACAATCTGCGAACCACTCTATCATCGTTCACCAATACATCGCGGGTGGTAATGGTCTTGTCAACAAAATCAATAGCGAATAGGTCGGTGTATTTTACTACGTTGTTAGCCGAAGCTGTTGCGTCCAACCAATCTTTGAAATCGTCCAAATCTCCGCCCAAAGTCGGGAAGATATAAGTTGACATATCAAGGTTTACGTTGCCGCCACCGCCTTCAAGGTAGCCCATCTGATACACCTGCGAGTTTACCTGTGTATCGGGGTTTACCCAACTTGTTTCAAATACATAAAGAATGTTGTCCACGTTTAAGTCCTCAAATCTTACTGGACTGTTCGGGAAAGAGTTAATCCATCCTGCAAGGG
>Ga0255173_1000472_pt1 | contig 8908 bp, 16 predicted proteins | sample Atl_Atl_RepA_8d_FD_183175 | JGI IMG/M metagenome (GOLD analysis project Ga0255173, IMG submission 183175) | Freshwater microbial communities from Altamaha River, Georgia, United States - Atl_Atl_RepA_8d | ecosystem: Environmental > Aquatic > Freshwater > River | place: USA: Georgia | collected...
TGCTGAAATAGAACAACATTATCCCAACGATTGGATCATGTTGGTGTATAGGCCGGATATGGCCAGTTTTGCTTGGTGGCACGAAGCAGGTGGCTTTCAAATTGAATATCCTAGTTACAAATGGTACAAAGACGAAGCAGACATGTTTCACGAAATTGCCAGAAACAACAAATTGATGCTAGAATACGCCTGCAAAAAACGAGCTCGATGGGAATATTTTACTCCTGAATGGGTCAAAGAAAACTTCAATACAGCAGTGCAAGTTCCAAAAATACACACAGACATATTGGTTACATTAATTAAATGAAATATAAAAAATTAGTGATTGAATACGGCAATGATAATATGCCTGTTGAATACAAACTATTAGATTACGATATTGTACAACGATGGGCAGAGCGACTTATTGCTGCACAAAATTTTCCATACCCAATCGATCATCCTGACAGATTTTATGGATTTGACCCTATAGAAAATCAAATTGAATCTGCAATTACTAACATAAATTTATTATGTTCCAAAATAGAACAACAAGGTATCAGGATAGATAGAATATTACAATCAATCAATGATCAAGACACACTTAATTATTTGCATTCTATATTTGAAAATTATCACGGACTTCTTGACAACAAACTAGTATCAGACAACTTAGAAAAAATGTTATGCGACCTCAACATTGCTGTTCATAGATGCGAAAGTATACAACGAGGAGCTGACCCTCGCCATGTTGTAACATATTTTGGTTTGCCTAAAACCAAAGTCCTATTAGAATCAGATTACCAGCATTTTACCAATGAATATACATTTGGCAGTGTTTATCTGAACTATGTTGAAATAGGAAAGACATTAGAGGACCTAGCCTTAGATAACGATAAGTATATAAGTGAAAATGCATTTCAGCCTTTTAGGCATTATAGCGCAGATTTCAATGTAAAATTTTACAATTCAAACCCCAAACAAATAGCTAATCACAATCAATTAGTAGATGATTATTATCAAAGAAATTCTATTTTTTTTGAAAAAAAAGGACTTACAAAGAATAGTATGTTGTTAAGAAAAGGCACTATTCCGTTGGCTACTTTATATTCAAGGATTTCAATTGACGATCTAACATCAAGGCAATATGTAAAAAAAGTAAAATTATATGAATAAAGATCACGTTTGGTATATTAAATACTGTAGTGCCTGTACTATTCTAGTAGCAATGGTATTTCATGTTCTAGGCATAACCCCATGGAACAGTTTTTTACAAATGCTTGGTGCTGCTGGCTGGGTCTATGTTGGTTATCGCTGGAATGAACGTGCCCTGATGCTAAACTTTATTCCACAGTTTTTTATAATCATTCCGGGTCTAATTTATATGTATTTTTATAGGTGATATTATGATGTTAAATGTTCGAGGCGTTTTTGAAACCGATGATCGCTGGCCTTTGCGATTGACAAAATTAGAGTCAGGCGAAAGTCGTGCCTTTGATTATACACGGGGCACTTACTATATCATGTTGCAGAACGCCAGTTACTATAGCGACAATGTAAAATTAGAAAATGTCAATGCTGCATTGGCAGTTAATAATCATTTCACAGTAAAATGCGGCCAAGGAACTGCTGTAGTTATTGAGTACTTAGGAGTAAAACTGCTTGAAAGTCGTTACTATGTGCAAGACAAACTAGGCATGGGAAATTTAAGTTATATGGATGGCGGTACCAATACCACTGCTATCAATCCCGGGCGTCTAGGTGATCCAGTGATTAACTACGTACATTTTCCAGCTGGGATGAAACAAACACTACACACTCACCCTAGTCATCGTGTTGGCATGGTATTAGAAGGTCGCGGTCAAGTTGAATTAGACGATGACAACTTTGAACTGATTCCCGGCGACGTATTCTTTATGCAGCGTAATGTACTACATAATTTTACCTGTCCTTACAATGAAGATGTAGTGTTATTTGTTTTTGCTCCAGACTCAGGTACTGGCCCTACCGACGAAGTAAATCCACTCAAAATAAGAACTTATGTTGGACAACAGCGATATACCAGATAAAAAATTATTGATTATCACTGGTCCTCAAGGCTCAGGTAATCATTTATTCAGTAGATTATTGAGTTTACATCCCACTGTAAAAGGGTGGGAAGAACTGTTAGAAAAGTACTGGGTACCCAGTGACCAAGAACCATTTGCTGATTATTGGGTAAATCCCAACTTACTAACTCCAGAACATTTTGCAGGATTTAACTATCATTTGGCTAATGTTAGTTGTCCTTTTATGTATGACGGTGTAAGATACATACCTAAAATTCTAGAGGTCGCAGAAAAGGCACGAAGCTTTGGCATTAATGTTCTAATATCAATAATTGTGCGCGATCAAAATATCAATGCAGAACAACAGCGTAGAGTGCGTGGGGAAATCACCACTCCTATTGCTCAAAACTATTATTATAATACGCTTTTTCAGTCTGATTTTCCAATTCATTTTTTAGATCACGAAGCTTTTTTCCTGCATAAGCAGCACTATTTAAAATGGGTTAGTAAAATACTTGATTTCCCAGTAGAAACAGATCCAGTTTTAATTAACAGATTTATTGATAAAGATGCCAATCATAAATATGTTAAGTATGTCAGTGAGTACTGGCTAGACCAAGAAGTGTGGTCGGGCATACGGTCTAAAGAGGCCCGCGGGCTTAAGCAATCATAAATACCTAAAGTATACAAGGAGTTCTAAAATGAACGCAAAACAATTTGTACAAAAAATCGTAGAAGAAAATCAAGCACTTTTCCGTGCGAGTCAACATAATGTAAAAGCTTATTTTGATAGCAAACCTGCACAAGAAGAGCTAGTTGAGCACTTTATTGGACGTATGGTAAACGAACGCATGAACATGGTAGAAATCAGTAATGCTATTGCTAACATGCCAGCAGACGCAGATCCAATTGAACTACAGTTATTGACTCAACAAGCACATGATGAAGCAGTTCACTTCCGTTTAGTTAAGGAAGTCATCGAGCATATCCAAGGTAGTCCAGTTGATGTAGAAGCTGCTATTGCTCGCGAAGCTGCAAAGCCAACTGCTAAAGGTGCCGGTTTACTAGAAAAGTACGGCGCACAAGACGACGCTGCTGCCCTGGCTGCTTATCAGTTAGTTGCAGAAGGCCGTGCAGAAGCTGTTTGGAACCAAATGGCTGACTGTATCGAAGACGAATTTATTAGCCGAGCATATGCTAAAATTGCCAAAGATGAAGGATTTCATAGCAAAATTGGTGCTCGTAAGTTAGAGCAATTAGCCACCGATACAGAAACACAGGCTCGTGTTGAGGCTTTGGTAAAACAAATGCGTAAAGACTTATACGACATCAGCTGCAAGAATACCACAGCAGCCGAAGACGGCAAGCGACTAGTAGCAGACGCTTACGGTTGGTAATTTGTTGTATATAACAATACACAAAAAAGGGCCTTGTGCCCTTTTTTACTTTCATGAAAAAATCAACTAATCTTATATATTACCCAGGTGGTTGTTATGGAACATTCATCGAATGGTCGTGTTATTATTTTAAAAACTTAGTAGCTGATCTTCCTTTTACAGACACAGGTAGTAGTCATAATTATATTGGCAATTTATTCTTCCCACCAGAATTACTATTTCAATATGTAGATTCGCAAACGCAAGAAAGCTTTGTTCGTTGTCATCCTGGTCTAGTTACCAGTAAAGATTTCAAAGACTATCTTTCTTCAAATAGTAGCCATGACATTATTTTCAATGATCTTGACTATTTACAAACTTGTTTTGGAAAAATTTTAGTAATTTATCCCACAAAAAATTCTTACTTATGGGTACAAAATAATGTATTTCAGAAAGTAATAAATTCAAATGAAACATTTGATAATTGGTTAAAACCTTTTGGTTACAAAAGAGAATATTTTGAAAATTCAATTGGGATTAAGAGTATTGAACAACGCATCAAAGAAATTATTAATTTAGAATTAGAAGATGTAACTGCTCAGCAATGGGGCAAAAACACTATTTTTGAACTGGAAACTTGGGAACTACGGGAATTACTAGCATATTATTGGTTTTGTCGTATTAAAGATTCGTTATCATGTTGGGAAAAAATTAAACTTGCTTTTCCTGATGTTCATTTTATATCTTTAGATTCTTTTAAGGACGATACCTTAGGGACTATCTTAGAATATTTAGAATACTTTCAAATAGAAATAGCCGATCGTTCTAAAGTCGAAAATATGCTCGAAACATGGAAACCGAAACAAATTCACATGTATAAAGATAGTGATGTTGAGTTAGTTATAAACGCAATAGTAAGTAAACAGTCCTGTAGCTGGGCTGATAAACATTTTACACTGTTAGATGAGGCTTACATTCAAAAAACTCTATTAGATCACGGCATAAAAATTAAATGTTTTAATTTAAATACTTTCCCAACAAACACAAATGATTTTTTACCTTTACTTGAATATTGACAATGAAGATTGGACTTTCACAAAGAATAATTTTGCATAATAATAGATCCTATGATAGTTTGGATCAGGGATGGTACAAATACTTAAAAAATCATTCTATTATACCAGTTCCAAATCGATCAAACCTAGAATTTAACAAAATCGCGGATACTCTTGACGTGTTTATTATCACAGGAGGTAATGATAGCACATTAAGAAGACTAGTAGAAATCCGCCTTGCCAAAACTATGCTTTTACGTCAAAAACCAGTGATTGGGATTTGCCACGGGTGTTTTTTGCTTACTGAGCTACTAGGCGGAATAGTAGGTGATATAGAAGGACACACTAATGTTACCCATCAAGTAAATTATTTTGGGGAATTGAAGGAAGTCAACAGTTATCATTCATTATATATCCAAAAACCCCATTCTACTGCTACAGTATTAGCAAATGATGACCAAGGTAACTGCGAAGCTTGGATAGACAAAAACATAGCTGGAATAGTATGGCATCCTGAGCGTATGTTACAGCCCTGGATTCCGGACGAGATAGAGCAATTATTAACTAAATAATACACTAGGAATAAAAAATGGCTACAGACATTAAAGATGTTTTAGAAAATATAAAAACTATTTCAATGACAGATAGTGCTCTAAACAGTTTACTGGACTTTGAAAGAGTCATTGATGAACTAGATATCTACACTTTTGCTAATTGGAAAAAAGGCGAATTGATTCAAGGGCCAATTTATGAAAAATATTTTGTAGTTTGCACTTTCATGTGGCCATACAAAAAAATGCCTGACCCGCAGGGCGGAAAAAGATTACTAGATTATGGATGCGAAGTCAAATACAAAAAAGATCATTTGCAGTATCCTATTAAAATTAAAGACCCCGACGATTTTAAACCAGGAACCAAGGTAGCTAAACAGGCTAGAGTGCCAATTTGGTTGGTTGAAATAGTAATGCCAAAACAATTGATGCAAGAAATTAACCAAGGAAGCGTAGAACTAGAATCTGGCACAGTAGACGCAGAAGATATTGAACAAAGCTACGAAGAAGGGTTAGACGATAACGTATACAAAACACAAAGTGATGCACCGGCTGCGGCCAATCAAGGAATCTAAAATGATACTTAATGAAGGTTTAGAGCAACACGATTTAAAACGACTGGTACACCCAGAATTACATGTTGACGAATACAAGAGTAAAATGGGCAAAGATGAAGATATTGTTGTACTAAGTTTCAAAGTCGTAGGTAGAGAACCAGCACAAGATCTAGTAAATTTTATTGAAAAAGGCTACGAATGGGTTATTGATGCTGATCTAAGCTCAGGTGAAATGGACGATGGTGATTATCTTGTATTTGTTGAAATAGATCGCACCCCCGAAGTACCAGAAAATATCATGCAGATGATTGATGAAGTGTTAAGATTGACCGATCAAAGTTTAGATGAGTGGTCAGTTTATTTAAATCAAACTAAACAAAAACACCCGTTAAATTTAGAGATTCTTAAAACAAATGTTGCATCAACTCCAATGGAATACCTGGCCAGGTATGGGAAAAAAGAGCTAGACGAAATGCGTAATGCAGCCGGCGTCCCTGTTACTACAAAAGCACCCAAAAACGATTATACTCAGTCACTAAGATCCTTAGCAGGTATAATTTAACCCAAAAGTCCATAAATACTGTATCAAGGATACAGTATGTGGGTTCTACAATTTTTACCAGATAGTTTCATTTTATACGTAGTTTATTGCGCAATGACAATTGGTGCAATTGGTATCCTGTTGAGTTACGTAATCAAACACATTCCGTTTATAAACATATACCGCACGCCTATACAGATTATAAGCATTGTTATTTTTTGTGCAGGTGTTTATTGGTATGGAGGTTATGACACTGAAATGGCATGGCGTGCCAGAGTAACAGAAATGGAATCTAAAATAGCAGAAGCAGAAAAAAAATCACAAACCCTAAATGTAGAATTACAAAATAAAGTTGTTGAAAAAACTAAGGTAATACGAGAAAAAGGTAAGACTCAAATTGAATATATAAATCGGTTGGTTGAGGGCCGCACAGTTGAAATAGTAAAAGATATGAGTGAAGAACAAAAAAAAGATTTTCTAGCAAAACAAAAAGAATTACAAGAAGCACTGAAAAATTGTCCTGTGCCTAGAATAATCGTCGAAGAACATAATAAAGCTGCGGACCAAAAATGAAAAATTTAATTCTTTTATTTGTGTTATTTTTGACTGCGTGTTCAACCACAGTTCCTGTTAAACATAAATTTCCAGATGTTCCGTCTGCATTAACTGAAAAATGCCAAACACTTAAAAAAATTGATGGTGACCAAGTATCAATAGTTGATCTGCATAAAACTGTTGTAGAAAACTATACATCATATTATGAATGCGCAGTTAAAGTTGACGTGTGGAATGAGTGGTACAAGCAACAGCGTGAAATTTTTGAAAGTGTTTACAAATGAGAATAATTGTTACATTGCTTTTAATATCACAACTTAGTGCGTGTGCAACAATAGATACTGTTAAAAAATATTGGCCAAGAAAACATGACCCTGTTATGTTTGATCATTTGGTGACATTATCTATTTCGATTGAACAAATTAACTGCGACAATCCGGACTGGTCGCACATAGTAGAAGTTTCAAATCATTTATCCCGCTATGCACAATGGCGTGGTGATCCTCAAGCTGACAATCTCAAAGGATTGTTAAACCATGCAGAACGTATGAGTCATGGTGGTAGTAAAACGTTTTGTACATTGGGAAAGAAAACAGCAACACAAAGAATAGAAGCAACAAAGTCTGCATGGGAGGGGAGATAAATGCATCCATTAGAACAAACAATAGAAGAAATACAATTAGAGTACCAAATGGGTAATATTACAAAAGATGAAAGAGATTATATGCTAACAGAAGTTCGAGATATTCGTGCAGCCAATGACTGTGCAGGTAACGAACAAATGTTTCGGCATATTGTCAACGCTTGTAATGTAGCAATGGCAGTAGTTTAAAAAAGGAGCTTATATGCAATTAACAGTAGATCAACTAAAAGAAATGGTTCACGGAATTCCGTATGCAGACCATTGGTGTAAAGCGTTAAATCAACTTTTACCAGATTACGAAATCAACACACCAAAAAGGATAGCAGCATTTATTGCGCAGTGTGCGCATGAATCAGGTGGATTCAGATTCCTGTCAGAGAATTTGAATTACAAGGCAGAAAGCCTTATGAAAGTTTTTCCAAAATACTTTCCTACAAAAGAGTTAGCTGAACAGTATGCCAAAAAGCCTGAAAAAATTGCCAACAGAGTGTATGCAAGTCGTATGGGCAATGGTGATGAAGCAAGTGGCGATGGATTCAAATATCGCGGCCGCGGATTAATTCAGTTGACTGGTAAAACAAATTACACATGGTTTGCAGCCAGCTTAGAAATAAGTCCAGAAGAAGCCAGTGACTACCTTGCAACATTTGAAGGTGCTGCTCAGAGTGCATGCTGGTTCTGGGAAAATAATAATCTTAACAAAGAAGCTGATGCGGGCGATATTAAAACCATGACAAGAAAGATCAATGGTGGTTTCATTGGACTTGACGATCGTATCAAACATTACAATCATGCATTACATGTAATGGGAGCTAATTAATGAAATACTTATTGTTAATAGCTTTAGTTTTCTTGTCAGGATGCACAGAAAATTATCGTTACCCATGCCAAGACCCAGACAACTGGGAAGAAAAACAATGTAAAAAACCATATTGCAGTGCCAATGGAACATGTCCTGAAGATTTAACTCCTTATGAAAAAGACAAAGTAGGAGGCATGCCAGGAAATACTAATTTAACAACTAGCCCTGCACCGCAGGCAACAAAAAAAGGAGAATGTAAATGATCAAAGATATTTGGGAAGGACCAAGATACACAACCGAAGAATTGAATGCCAGACTTAAATTCTTCATTGGTATTGTTTTAGGACTAACACTGTTTGGTATTGTATTTGTAGTGTTATACAGCCTTATATTTGTAACACAACCAATGAACGGAATGAGCCCAGTGGATAACAAGTTTTTTGAACTTATTATACCAATAGCAACATTTTTAACTGGCACTCTGTCAGGTATAATGTTGGCCGGAGATGACAAAGATTTGAGAGCCAAGGCGATTGATGCTGCAACTAAACCTTATACTCCGCCGCCTTCTCCACCAGCTACACCAAAGCCTTTTAGTCCTGCGCCTTTAGCAGCAGCCCCAGTAATGGCAGCAGCACCTATAGGTGATCCAGGAGAAGTCAAAATGATCAATGGTAAGCCTGCTCCTACCCAGCCAGACTTTCCTGAAATCTAATTGGAGATATTATGAATTTTATTTCTAATATGTTAACAGCCGAAGGCGATAGTAATCCAAGTAGTAAGAGAACTATTGCCTTCTTG
>Ga0255173_1000475_pt1 | contig 8860 bp, 9 predicted proteins | sample Atl_Atl_RepA_8d_FD_183175 | JGI IMG/M metagenome (GOLD analysis project Ga0255173, IMG submission 183175) | Freshwater microbial communities from Altamaha River, Georgia, United States - Atl_Atl_RepA_8d | ecosystem: Environmental > Aquatic > Freshwater > River | place: USA: Georgia | collected...
AAACCACACGCACTCTCACGTTTGGTGTGAATGGTAGTGCGGGTGATGTACTTGTGTACGATGGTGTGAACTGGATTGCATCTGTTCCATACGACCACACAAGGCCAACCATACTGTGGGGTGATGGTGTACCTGCACAGGACCTTGGAAACAGTGGTGATTTTTACATAGACACCACAAATCACATCCTTTACGGACCTAAGTGCAGCGGTTGCTTGGGTAACAGGTGGACATCGTTGCAGGATCCTGTAAATCTTGTTGGCCCTCAAGGAGTGCAAGGTATTCAGGGTGAAACAGGACCAGCAGGTCCTGCTGGTCCTACAGGTGCAACAGGTCCTAGAGGACAGAGTACATCCAACCTTATACGCAGAGTGGACCACCCTGTATTACTTACAGGTCAGGACTTACCTGCACTTTACTCAGGTATTGGTGTAAATGGGGACTTCCTTCTTGTATCCATACTTAGTCCAGAACCCAGTACAAGGTTTTACGGCCCAAAAGCTAACAATGTTTGGCCTGATAATTATGTGGAATTGCACGGTGATACAGGTGCAACAGGCCCTGCTGGCCCTACAGGGGCCACAGGTCCTGCCGGACCACAATCAGGGCAGATCATACATCATGCGACAGTGCAATCAAACGCATCAACTCCACCCGATCCATCTTCTGCACTTGGTGATGTGGACGACTTCCATATTACAAGGCTGGAAACCACACTGGGTGAGTATGTTGGGACTTATATATTTGGGCCAAAGACAAGCAGTGCAACAGACCCTTGGGGTGCTCCAACTAATTTAAGGGGTCCCACTGGTGCAACAGGTGCAGAGGGTCCACAAGGACCACAAGGTATATCTCCTGACCCAACACTTGCAGATGCAAACGGTGGTCTTGCAAACACGGGAACCACACAAAATCCAACTCTTGCAATAAAGACTCGCAGTGGAACAGGTCTTGTTTTAGACACAGTACCCAGCACACCTGCGGATCCTGCAATTTATTTGAAATTAAACACTGATTCCACCAACGCACTTGCTGTTGTTGGGAGCAAGGCTGTTGTGAAAAGCAAACCAATTAATGCAGGCTACAGAAGGGGATGGTTTGGAATATGAGCAAAACTCTTGTAATACCCCAGAAATCAAAACTTTATGTGCAGTCTCAGGGAGTGGCGTGCAACATCGCAGCAACCGTGCACTACATGCGTTACAGCATGGATTCTGAGAATAATGAGACATACAAGGAACTTGTATCCTACTCTCAGCCATCCCAGAACAATGTAAATACAATTCTTAGTACAAGTAGTACTTCTGGTGAAAAAAGAGTAGTTAGGGAATTTTACTTTTATAATACTGCTGGAAGCACACAGTCTTTCTCACTGCGAATCAGGTCTTATACCGACATTACACTTGCTGCTGGAACATCATCAGGCCAATTAGACGACCCTGCAAATTACACAGACACGAACCTGATTGATTTTGTAATACCATCGCACAAAGTTTGGAGATTTTCTGAAGCTTTTCTACTTAGTTACCCGTCAGTAATAGTACTGAGCAAGGAAAGCAATTTTGATGAAATTTCCGTTGTTTTAGCTGCCACAGGAAGTGATGTTTTAACGTCAGATGACAGGTTGCACATCACAGTTTCCCATGGTGAGGTGCAGGATAGTTCTGAAACAATCATTAATGAAAGACTTGAGCAAAAAATAGTCGCAGTTGATGGGAATACTCAAGTTTTTAGTGTTTTTAAGCTGCCTTCTACAGCTTCTAGAAGCCCTAATAGCAGTGTTATACGCCAGATTACCATGTACAACGAATCTGGCAAAACAATGCACATAAAGCTTGGTTTCGGCCCACCAACAAGCACTACATTAAACGGCTATCTCTACGATGGGGACATAGCAAGTACTGAGTCTTGGTGGAGTGATGCAAACACATTTCAACACATTGAGGATTACATACCATCCAGCGGTGGTAGTGGTGCTTACAGCCTGAATGCTGTTTCACCTCTGCAATACATTAGTGCAACACAAACAGTGAGGATAAATAGGTCAGGTGCTGCTGATGGACAGGCACTAATTTGGGACAACTCCAGTAATGAGTGGAAACCCGGAGATGTGCAACCGTTGTTGACACCGATTGCGCCCATAGAGTATGATTTAACTAATCTAGAGATCCGTTTAGGGCAAGATGGTGCGACAGCAAATCAAGTTCTGGCTTGGCGTGAATCCACAGAAGGTGCAAATGACTTCAGGTGGAGGCCCACCAATGCATCTGGAATAGGTGGTGGTAGTGGTGGTGGGGGTAGTGGTGGTGGTTCTTACAACGGTATTCAAATTCCAAATCTTGATGGTGGTACTGCTGACACTGTGTACGGAGGCATAGCACCATTTGATGCAGGTAATGCAAACCCATAGGAGTATGTATGGCAATTCCAATTCAATTACGCCGTGACACAAGTGAAAACTGGGCACTAATAAACCCAACTCTCTCTGAAGGAGAATTGGCTTACGAGACTGACACTGGGAAAATGAAAATTGGGAACGGCAGTGCAACGTGGACTTCACTTGCATATCTAGTACCGGGCAGTGCAAATGCTTACACGTTTGGCACTACTGCTCCAACAGGAACTGCACCATCCAACGGATTATACTTCCAATACTAAGGTGATTTATGGCTTATGAATGGCCTGAATTTAATTCAACATCAGGTTTTATTACAACACTGAATGTTCAATTTAAAGATGCATCTGAAAATGTAATTAATGCTACTGGCACGTTTTCTGTTGGTCTTGGAGATCCATCAAATAGTGGGTGGGTACATTTTAATAGGTTCAATAATAATTATGGGAATTATGGGGTTGGAATTGGAGTACCATTCCTTTCAGACCACCCTATAAATATTACACCTGTTAATAATACAGGAGATGTCCTGTCACCACTTGGTTGGTCACAGGGGGACCTTTTTAAATATGTAACCATAACAAGAACATTTTTATTAAACTCAAATAATGTAACACGTACAGATACCTATAGAGTTTTGCAAAAGTACCTCAATGGAAAGACCGCATTGGTTTTACTTCCAGAAAACTCAGGTATTATTACCAGCATTAATGATACTACGGGCATTCAATCTATACAACATAAAGAAAGTTGGTTAAGCGATGTAATAATTCTAAAAGGCATAAATTTAAGTATTTTTAAATTTTCAAAAGGTTATTATGCAAATAATGGTACTAAATACAATAATGCTGGGTTAGTTGGTTACGACTTCGCTAAAGTAGGTGTTAGCTATTATAATGAAGCAAATATAATTAATCCATTTACTGTAGGGGATACTGGAACCGGTTGGATTAATGCGGGATCTTATGGAGTAAGCCTGTATTATCCCCTAAGAACTCTTTATTCTGAGCAGAGAACTTTATTCACAATAATTCCAGTATATAAACCCACAATAACTATTTCGCCAACCACAGGTTCTGCCAGTGGTGGTGAAACTATTACAATATCCTCAAATAGAGATATTAATGGTCACTATCAAATTTGGTCAATTGGTGCTGAAGGATATGAAATACTCCGTAGTGCTGGAATTGCCGGGTTTTCTCCCGATAGCCCAAACAAGAAAACATTTATATTTACTAATCCTCAAGATGTTAAGACATTTAGAGCAATTTTAAAATATAATCACCGTACATTAGAATATGGGCAACAATACAGTAACCCAAATAACATAAGCTCTTCAAATCTATTTTACAAACCAATTATAATTTCAGAAACGCCCCAGCTTTGGACAGGTTCTAGTAATTCATATATTACAATTTTCGGGCAAAACGTACTTGACACAACCTCTGTAAAAATTAATGGCGTTGGGCACCAATTTTCTAAAAGTACTACCAGTAACAATACTATTTTTATATCTATTAATGAACAAACAACCAGTGGTAAAATAGAATTAACCTCTCCCGCTGGGACAGTAACATCAGTTGGTAATTTTACTTTACAGCCTGCTCCAACCGTATCCAGTTTTACACCCACTAGCGGACTTAGTGGAGCAGAAGTTATTATTACAGGTACTAATTTTGTTAGTGCTGTGGACAATCAAACCCCGGTTGTAGGTAGAGTATCTTTTGGAAATTGGACCGCTACTTTTACAGATGTTACGCCAACCACAATTCGTGCATTTGTGCCTTCTGGCGCAGTCACAGGTCCTATTTCCGTAACCACCAATGGTGGTACTGCGACATCTACTTCAAACTTTACAAGGAATTATTCTCCCACTCTTTATGGGGTAGGTATTTACAAGGACGCAAACGGAACCGAGAATAACTCTGTTCCATATTTAGATAGTGAAAGACAATATGTCATTTGGGGAGGTGGTTTAGACACTACTCAAAAAATTGAATTTTTCTACACAAACAATCCAAATGTAAAGTATGAGGCTACTTTTACGGTAATAGATGCATCACGTGTTTCATTTACCGTACCATTTATGAATAATTTAACCACTGGAGGATTGGTTAAATTTACACTAACTAGCGCATACGGGACGGTAACAAAAGATAATGCAATACAACTTCAAGTTGATTTGCGAAACATCAACTATCCCACCATATCCAGCTACCAAGCACCTTACTCAAACAACACAACTCCTGTAAACACTCTTGTTGGCGCAAACCTTTACTTTGAAAACAGTTCAACTTGGGAAAAGGCAAACGACATCTATTTTGCAAAACCTGTTACAAGGCATGATGGTTTATCAGACAGTGCTGAGTGGACAAGGGCTACTGCTGGTTGGTTTTCCAATAATGGGGAATGGCAAAAATTCTGGCCTTCTGTGGAGAACGCTGCAAAGAAGTTTTACAAGTTTGATTGGTCTTCCGCAGGTTTTACAGAAAGGGTTGATGTACTAAAAGTTGTTCCAGACTACCCTAACCTTTACGCACTTTTATCGGAAAGTAATGGTAAGCTTACAACATCTGCGGGTTACCCAGATAGCTGGCAAGCAATAGAGAATTGCAGGAGCATTATTGCAAAGATTAATTTGCAAACAGGAGTTATGTCTTACATTGAGGTAAAGGGTCCGAGGAATAATACAAATTGCCATATTAGTGATATTTACGTCAGTGGGGATTCAGTATATGCAGTTGGGTACGACCATGCATCAGACCCAAATTTTGGGGAAATTGCTGTAAATAACCTTCATAGGGGATTCAAAGTACCTGCAAGGTTTGTTGTTGGAATGCTGTCATCAGGCGATGTGGTTATAGTAGGGGGACAAACCCAGAGACATTTTGTAGGAGTTGTAAAAAAGTATTCAAAAAACCTTGCTTTGCAGTTTTCAAGAAAAATTAGTTCTCCTCCTGTAATTGCAGAACCAAACGGATACGTTAATAATTTTACAACAGATGCTTTCTTTTTTAAAGCAATTCATATGCCGGGAGGTTATGCATACAACCCACTCGTGGAATTCATAAACGGTGGAAGTTTATATGAACCTAAAATTACTTTATTTAATGGAGCACTGTATGTGTTTTTCTCAAGCTCAAAAAACTATGCGAATATTGCTTATTATGGTGCATCTACAAATGGTGCGTGGCGACTAAGAGAGGAAATTCTTGTTAAGAAATTAAAACCCACAAACCTTACAGAATACGTTGGGGAAACTTCTGTAAGATCTTTAATGCAGCACGATATTGCAGCAGATCCATCATTAGACTGGAATTATAGATTCCAGTTGCATCCAACATCCCCCACACATTATGACTTTTTCAAAGGTTATCATCCGACAGTTAATAAAAGTGGATTTAGTCAGTATTCCGTTGTTGCAGATCCACAATTAAACGGCAACAACAAGATTAATTTTACCACGGGTTATTTTTGGAACTCTTTGCAAATTAATCCAACTATTAAAAGTGCATTTATGGCAAGGGATGGTGTCTTTGATTACCCATTAATTATGGGCGACCTTGAATCTACGACTGGGGACGATGATGGCAATGGAATGTTTGTAGGGCACTACGGGAAAAACGATTTGTACTCTATTATGTGCGGTACTGAGTTTGAAAATGGTAGGGTATCCACCACAGACATTACTGCATTCTCTGACCTAAATTCATTTCTTGCAAACTACTCCACACTACCTCTTGTGTATACAAGTTCGTCTTTCCCAACAACTGCATTCACTGTTACGGAAACACCTGTAGAAAACCTGCAAATGACTGAGGTTTGCAATGCCTAGGCCCTGTGCCTGTGACAATGTGATACCCAACAGCACTTGGGACTCCACACAGTGCCAACTGTGTTGGTATTACCACCACAACGACAGAGTTCGCAAAGCTTGGGATGAAGACACCAAGGTGGAACTGCCACCAGCAGGTGAGCAGGCTAAAAGCCTGATCACCAGTGCAGCAAAGTGGGCATTTGCAGGGTGCAAGAGGGTTCCACTAGAAGTGCAACAGCAGAGAATGCGCACATGCGTAGAGTGTGAGTTCCTAAAAGAGCAAAACAGGTGCGGTGTATGTGGCTGTTTTATAAAGACTAAAACTAGCTGGGTCACTGAGAAGTGTCCCATAGGTAAATGGAGTGCATATGAATCCACAGGAAATGCCACCGATTGAGTTGCTGGATGACATCCTTATTCCAGTGCGCATGATTATTGAACGCCTGTACTGGCAGGGATTCAGGGATGGTGCAGCATTGACAGGTTTAATCTTCTTTGTTGTTTTTATTTTGACCAATAGAGGAGTTACCAGATGAAAAAACTTGCAATACCTATTCTTCTAGTTGGTGTATTCATGGTGACGAAGGAAGTGATTCCAACACTTCCTTCGTTGGACATACTTTCCAAGGTGAGGGTTAAGTGCAAAGACTGCAATTGCGACCCTTGCAAATGCGATCCGTGCAAGGATGGGAAATGCCCAACCCCAAAACCTGCACCACCTGACAAACCCAAACCAAAAAGACCATGGGGTAATCCCGCCCAACCCTCAGTTGAGGGAATAACACTGGGTGGTAAGATTGCACCAAACAACTCACCAGTGCAAATTGATTTCCCACTATCGCAGCACATTTCAAACATTGGATCCCATGTGGATGGTGCAGGTATGTGCGTGATGAGCAGCATTGAAATGGCAGCACGCTGGCAAAATATTGAATCACTGCGAGGACTGCGAGACTGGTGTGCAAAACAACCCGGTGGTGGTTACCCAAGCAAGGTTGATCGACAATTGCAGGAGTACTTCAAAAAATTAGGACAAGGGTTTGACTACGTGCAATACGAGGGCACAGACCTGAGTTTGTTGAAGACTGCGCTACGCACGGGAAGGTTTCCTGCTGTGACATATGCAGGACGTGACAAGGTCAGGTACAGCGGAACCATTGCGCACATGGTGTGCCTGTGCCACTTAGACGACAGTGTTGCTGGTATATGGGACAACAATGGAACTCCGGGGGAAATCATTTGGATGAGCACTGAGGACTTTAAATCAAGGTGGACTGATGGTGGTACAGGATGGGCAGTCGTGTGGATTGCACCACCTCCGCCTCCACCACCAATAGGGGGTTAGTTATGAATTTATTAAGCATTCTTTTATTACTCTGCGGACAGGAGCAAATTCCTGATGAGGATCCAATTGCAGAGATGCGAAGGATAAGCAACTACGGTGTGGATCTTTCCAAGATTGAACGTGGCGAAAGGTACTTCTTCAATGGTGCGCAGGTTTCCAAGGGAACTGCAACACAGAAAGTTAGTGGAGTGCCTGACGATTCCACACATCTGCGGGTAACAATTATTGGTACTGAAGAGCAACGCAAAATTGTGCTCAACGATATCAAAATTAACCCTGAGTTTGAAATATTAAGAGATCACATTGTTGTACAGGATTACGCACCTGACCACTGGGCTGTGCAAGGTGTTGGGTTCCACACAGCAGGAACTCCAACCATCTACGTGCAGTTACCTAATGGGAAGGTGGTTCACAGACAGGACGACTATTCCGATGGTGCAGTTGGATTGGCTGGTGCACTAAGGAAGGCCGACCCCAACTACAGAAGGGACGGTGATCCAGATCTACGGCGTACTCTGCTGAGTACATCGTTGCTGTTCGGTGGTTTTATGATTTGTTTTGCACTTCTGGTTATTTTTAGGAGGGATAAAGATGAATTTTGATACCACCACACTTGTTACCGCTTTGGTGGGTGCGGTGTGCGGTTACCTCTTTGCGGAAAAGAGTAGGCCAGCAGATCATCCACTGATTGCACTTGTGCGACAGAGGCTCAAGGAAAGAGACAAACAGAGCAAGGAAGTAAATGTGGACGAAGAACTTAAAAAACTAATAGGGGGATAACCATGAATTTACTCAATGGGTATAAAACTTATCTTGCTGCTGCTGGGCTGTTTGGACTTGCACTTTATCAGTTTTCCCAAGGACAGGTTGAGCAGGCAGTGCAAAGCTTTCTGGGTGCACTTGCTGCTGTTGGCATTAGGAATGCACTAAAAAATGTTGCGTAAATTACAGGGGGAATCTAAAGATTCCCCCGGTATTTCTACTAGGCAGATCTATGACTGGGGTGATAAAATAGACCCTAGCCTACCCACACAATTTCCACCCGGATCCCCTGAGAAAATCAGGGTGATGCAAATAAGGGTGGAGTTGGGACTTCCGTTGCACCACCCAGAGGATGCTAAGAATGAACCAATACAAATTGGTGACTATGGACCAAAGCGGATCAGAGTGGCTGGAATGGAGAAGGCAGGGGGTTGGTGGTTCTGACAGTGCAGTAATCATGGGTTGCAATCCATGGTGCAAACCTTCCGAACTGCGCCAAAAGAAAGTTGGTGAAGCTCAGGAGGAGTACGAAAATGAGCGC
>Ga0255173_1000478_pt1 | contig 8801 bp, 11 predicted proteins | sample Atl_Atl_RepA_8d_FD_183175 | JGI IMG/M metagenome (GOLD analysis project Ga0255173, IMG submission 183175) | Freshwater microbial communities from Altamaha River, Georgia, United States - Atl_Atl_RepA_8d | ecosystem: Environmental > Aquatic > Freshwater > River | place: USA: Georgia | collected...
GGGTGACGAAGGCGCCCGTCCCGAAGCCGCGCATGATGCTGGGCAAGGTGGCCGGCGGTGCCGTGCGGCTCGCCGCGATCAATCCTGATGCCGCCCTTGGGCTCTGCGAGGGCATCGAGAGCGGCCTCGCGGTCATGACCGCCTGCGCAAGCCTCCCGGTGTGGGCCACCCTGTCGACGGCGGGCTTGGAGCAGGTGCAACTGCCGCCACAGGCCCACCGCATCGTCATTCTCGCCGATCACGATTCCTCCGGCGCCGGCATGCGCGCCGCCGAAGCCGCGGCCCAACGTTTGCGCGGCGAGGGCCGACGGGTCGTGATCGCGCTCCCGCCCGATCCGGACTCCGACTTCAACGATGTGCTGCTGCGAGAGGGGCCCGAGGCCGTCGCCAGGATCGTCGATGCGGCATTCACGACGAAGGAGGAAGTGGAGCGGAGCCACGCACCCGATGCCACCGGTCGCCATCTCCCGGTCGGCTTTGCCGAACCCTCCGAGCGGCTACCGACACTCCGCGCCGACGAGGGTGACCTCGCCCGGGCCGTCGATCGCGCCTGGAGCGTTCTGCTGGCGTCCAACCGCACGCCGTGGCTGTTCCGCGCCGGCGGCCTGCCCAGCTGGGTCGTGCCCGACGACGAAGGCCGGCCCATGGTGGCGCCGATCACCGACGAACGCCTGCGCCATGTGCTGGCGAGGCTCGCCAATTGGCGGCGCCAGGACAGTCGAGGCGACATCGTGCCGGCGCATCCGCCGATGTCGCAGGTGAAGTCGTTGCTGGCGACGCCCGACCCCGCCCTGCCGGTGCTGGCCGGCATCGTCACCACGCCGGTATTCGGCCGCGCCGGCATGCTGCTCACCGAGCCGGGCTATCACGCCGATGCACGGCTCCTCTATCAGCCGGTGCCCGGGTTCCAGGTATCGCTGATCCCCGAACGGCCAACCGCCGTGGAGATCTCTGCCGCCCGCGCTCTGATCGTGGACGACCTCCTGGGCGAGTTCCCGTTCACCTCTGCGGCCGAGCGGGCCCATGCCGTGGCGCTCCTGCTGCTGGGCTTCCTGCGGGCCATGGTCGACGGGCCGACACCGCTCCACCTGATCGAGAAGCCGACCCCCGGCACCGGCGCCACGCTCATGGTCGACGCGATCGCCACTATTCTCACCGGCTCGGGCGTGGGCGCGATGACCGAGGGCACCGACGAGGAGGAGTGGCGCAAGCGCATCACTGCGAAGCTGCGGCAAATCCCGACGTTGGTGCTGATCGACAACCTGAAGCGCCAGCTCGATGCGTCCGCCCTGGCTGCCGCGCTGACCGCACCCTTCTGGGAGGACCGCGTCCTCGGCGTCTCCGAGATCACCCGCCTGCCGATCCGCTGCCTGTGGGTCGCCACCGGCAACAACCCGACCTTCTCCAACGAGATAGCGCGCCGCCTGGTGCGCATCAGGCTCGATGCCGGGGTCGCAAGCCCGGGGCTGCGCACCGGCTTTCGTCATCCTGATCTCATGGTCTGGGTCCGCGCCAATCGCGCGCGTCTCGTCGCTGCTTGTCTCACCCTCTGCCGTGCCTGGATCGCCGCCGGTCGTCCGTCCGGCCAACGCAGCATCGGCAGCTACGAGACCTGGGCGCAGATCATGGGCGGCGTGCTCGAGGTGGCCGGTATCGAGGGTTTCCTGAGCAATCTCGACGAGATGATGGAGGCCTCCGACAGCGAGGGCGGTGCCTGGCGTGGCTTCGTGTCGGCATGGTGGGACCGGTTCGGGACGGCGGAAGTCGGGACAGGGGACCTCTTCGATCTTGCCGCCAACTGTGAGCCGCCGCTGCCGCTGGGATCGGGCAACGACCGTGCACAGCGCACCCGGCTTGGCAAAGCACTTGGGCGGATGCGCGACCGCATTTTCGAGGTTGGAACGATGATGGTCCGCATAGAGACCTGCGGCACTTACCAGGGCGCGCAGCGCTGGCGTTTGGGCGTTGGTGAAGAAATAGGCAGGGGTAAACGTTCACGACGTTCACCGGAATCGGTCGATCTCGTGAACGTTGGAGAAGTTGGTGAACGTGGTGATTCAAACGTTCACGAAAACATGTCGAGCGAAATCAATGGCTTGGACTCCGCTCGTGAACGTCGTGAACGTCGTGAACGTTTTCCAACCCTTACACGTGCGCGCGCGCACGCGCGTGTGAGTGAGGACACCGAAAAATGTTCACGACGTTCACCACGTTCACCAGACCCAACAATATCAAAGGCTTACTCCGGTGAACGTGGCGGTGAACGTTTGGAAGAACGTTCACCGATGTCCGATCCCCCCGCCTGGCTGGATGGCGTGCCGTGATGCGCAGCCCGCACGCCACCGGGCCGCCGGCCTTTCTACCGCCCAAGCCGGACGACGACGGAGAGCTCCGCCAAGAACCGCTCCGTCGTCGCCCTGACCACGACCACCCCCTCGACGGAGATCATCATGGCTGAGACGACTGTGACCCCTCATGCCGGCGGCGCAAGGCCGCTGTCGGCGCACCCGCCCCACCTGGCCGGCAGGGTCCTGCTGGCCCTCGACCTCGGCACCACGACCGGCTGGGCCATGGCGCTGCCCGACGGCGGCATCGTGAGCGGCACTGTCTCATTCCGGCCGAGCCGCTACGACGGCGGTGGCATGCGTTACGTCCGGTTCCGCGCATGGCTGGAGGGCATCGCCGAGGACACGTCCGGTATCGCAGCCATCCACTTCGAGGAGGTTCGCCGGCATCTCAGCACCGATGCGGCACATGTGCATGGCGGTTTGCTGGCGACGCTGACAGCGTGGTGCGAGCAGCGGTCGATCGCCTACCAGGGTGTCCCCGTCGGTACGATCAAGCGGCATGTCACAGGCAAGGGCAATGCCGACAAGGCCGCCGTGATCGAAGCCGTTCGTGCTCGCGGTTACAGCCCGGCCGACGACAACGAGGCCGACGCCATCGCCATCCTGCTGTGGGCCCTGCAGACCCGGGGAGGCGTGCGATGAGTGTGGGAACGATCCTCGCACGCGCGGCCGATGTCTTGGTGGACCGCAGCAAGACCTACGGCGACCCGCGCCAGAGTATGGCCGCCATTGCCGCCCGCTGGTCTGTCACGCTTGGTCACCCGGTCAGCCCAGCGCAGGTCGTGCTCTGCATGCTGGACCTGAAGTTGGCCCGGTTGCAGCGCGATCCCGGCCACCAGGACAGCATGGTCGACGTGATCGGATACGCGGCCCTGCTGAATGAGGTGACGCGATGAGGTGGGCACCGCGCGGCTTCGGCGGCGAGCGCCAGCCGCCCGAGGACATCAAGCGACAGGGTTGGCAGGCCCAGCGCGTGCTGGTCGTCGATGCCGACGACGAACGTCTGACCTGGCCCGAGCGGGAACTAGTCAGGCAATTGGGCGAGAAGCTCTACGGCACAAAGCAGAAGCTGCAGGAGGGACGTCATGACTGAGTGGACGCCCAAGATGGTCGAGGAGCGGCTGATTGAGGCGGCTGCAGTCCTGCGGCGGCTTCCCACGCAACGGGGGCAGGGCTACTTCAGCACGTGGCCCCAGATGTTCGTCGAATTCAGCGATCTTGTTGGCCAGACGCCTGAGCCCATGCGGTTGCCACCCCCTTCTGCTGCAGCCATCAGCCGGATGGAGGGCACGCTTGGGTGGGCGTCGTGGCTCGAGCCGATCGATGCCAAGATCATGTGGATGCGAGCCAGCGGTACGCGCTGGAAGCAGATCTGCTGGACGGTCGGTCTCGCGCGCGCAGCGGCGCACGAGCATTGGGTCTACGCACTTTGTATCATCGCGTGGCGACTTAATGGCCACTCCGAATCGAGGTTGGCAGGGCGACGTTCGGTAATTGCGCGTGTTCGGATCAAGCGCAGGCTAAAACCAACAGGGCCACGCCTTTGATTGACTGCATGCAAGGCACGATGACTGACTCCTTGGGGAGAGTCAGCCATCGCTATACGAGAGCCTGATGGTGTGGGAGAGGCTCTCCTTGCGTCGAGGGAAGCTGGGTTGGCTTTGGGTGGACCCCTCGACATCTCCGAATAGCACTTCTGGAAGGGACTTTTGAGAAATTCACAACCATATTGGTTGTTTCCAGCGGTGGCGGCCTGGTGCGGTATGACGTATTCACCACTCCGACATTGGCCACTGAACACAAAATGAAATCTGCTTTGATATTGCTGACCGTCGCATTCACCTTGATGGGCTGCGATGGCATGAGCCGTTCGCAAAAGGGCGCCCTCACCGGTGCCGCTCTCGGTAGTGGTATCGGTTTGGTCGCCGGGGGATCGGCTGGCCAGGTCATCGGCGCTGGCCTGATCGGAGGCGCGGCGGGCTATATCGTGGGCAGCATACCTTGAAGCGCTCGGAGGTGGCTGATGCAACGTCAACGCTGCAAACGGCGGAAACAGCAGTACAGACATTGGTGCATGAAGTGCCGATGCCCCCCAGGGTCACGCTACCGAAGAATATCTTGACGACGCTGCAGGGCCTCGAGGACGTTGACCTTGAAACGTTGCAGCGCGAAGTGGTTGCGGAATTGAAGCGCCGCCGTGCACAGAAGCGCATCGAGGCGGTCGAGGAAATACCATCGATTCAAGCGTTCTCAGCCGCGACGATCGAGCCAGCCGATGTGCCGACGGGCCAGGCGAATCGAATCAGGGCATCCTACCAAGCGGGCATGAAACCTTTGACCATTGCCCGCTCGCTGCGGATCTCCAAGACCTCGGTGGATCGGATTTTAGCTTCGGCCGGCAAGTCAAAAAGTTAGGCTGCGCGGCAGTAAGAACTCCAGCGTATCGTCGGCACTCTCGAAACAATTCAACTGCAGACACTTTTCGCCCGGACAAATTCGGCGTCCGAGGCTAGATTTCCTGTCATGGTCGCGACAGGTGCGCGTGACGGACATCACCCACAACACGAACGACAAACCGGCGACCACGTCGTGACGCAGCCGCCGGCTGATTGATCGGGTTGCCTCGTCGGCGGCCGGACTATCCTGGCGCCTCTCGCCACCGTTTCCAGTCATTAGGATCGTTGTCGTCCCAGCCGCCATCCGGCGGCAGCCAGATGCGGCCGTTGTAGGAAATCCGGGCGACCACCTGATTGACCTTGAACACGCACGGTGATGGGAAATTCCCGCCACCGAGGTTATGGCGCTCGATGTAGCCGCGCGCGGCTGCTGCTGCCTGCCGCAGCGTATCCACCATGATCTCCTCCGTCGGAGATATTGGCTGATACGGATCTTGGCCGAAGTCGGGATTACCGACGGATCGCAGGATGATGCGGTACATCAGCCGCTACTCGGTGAGGCGATACACGCGGCCTCGGTCAGCGTCTTTCTCGGAAGCGATATTGAGCCCGAGCTTCTTCCTGAGCGCGCCGGCGATGGCAGCTCTGGCGGTGTGTGGCAGCCAGCCGAGTGCCTCGGTGATCTCAACGATGGTTGCGCCGTCGGGCTGCCTGAGCATGGCGATCAGCTGAGACTGCTTGCTCGCGGCGCGTGGCGCGTTGGGCTTCTCGGCTGCGGGCTTCGGCGCAGCGCGCTTGCCGGTTGTCTTGGTCGTGGTCTGCTTGCGGGTGGTCTTCGACATGGTGGTTGCTCCTGTTAGCGAGCCGCGACCGTCGCGGCTCCTACCGACCGGAGCCCCGCCAGCCTGAGCCAGTCGGGGCGGTCTGGAGCGTTTGGCGCTACTCGGCGTGCTCGCCTTCCCTGAAGGCGCTGTCGGTGATGCGCTTGAGTAGCTCGGCGTAGTGGGCGAGGGTGCCGACGTCGGCCCAGGTGATCGCCTCGGGCTCGGCCCCAAAGTGCTCGTCGCTCAGCGCCGTGAGCCGGGCGAGCACGGTGTCGATCTCGGTCTTGCGGGCGATGTAGGCGTCGAGGGCGGTACGGCTCATGTCGGTCCCCGTTGTTGGTGACCGCATAAGCGCTTCGATGCTGGTTTAAGCCAAGCGAACAACCCGATCATCGAATTGCTATCTGCGGAGCATCACGATCATGGGATTACAGGCACTGCGACCGCGCGTGCCGACGCTCAGCCTGCAGACGGCGGCGTTACCGCCAAAGGTCGCGGACCCGTTCTACTCGTCGGCCGCGTGGATCGCGCTTCGTGATCGTGTGCGCCGTGAGGCACGGGGGCGATGCCAGGTGCAAGGCTGCACGCAACGCGGCGCCATCGTCGACCACATCGTGGAGCTGAAGGATGGTGGCGCGCCGCTGGAGCGGAGCAACACGATGTTGATGTGCACGTCACATCACGGAGCAAAGACTGCCGTCGAGCGCGCAAAGCGCACGGCGCGGAGGCCGGGGGGCCTCTGATCCTTGGGGCCTTTGGGGCCGCCTGCCGGCGTGGGGCTCACGCAGAGAATTTTTCCCGTCTGCCAATACCTCCAAGAAGAGGCCCGTTTTGGGGCCTCCAGCTGAAGGGCAACAATGACCGCTAAGAGGGCGCAAAGCCGCCGTGCTGGCAAAGAAATCGGCGCGGTCACCGCGACGGAGGCCAGGTGGCCAGCCGACGCTGTCGAACGCCGGCCCGTGGCCGCACTGGTGCCGTTTGCGCGCAATGCCCGGACCCACTCTGACGAGCAGGTCGCCCAGATCGCGGCGTCGATCCGCGAATGGGGGTGGACGGTGCCGGTGCTGATCGATGAGGCGGGCACCATCATCGCCGGCCACGGCCGGGTCATGGCGGCCCAGCGGTTGGGGCTCCCCGAGGTCCCGGTGATGGTCGCGACCGGCTGGTCCGAGGCCAAGAGGCGGGCATACGTCCTCGCCGACAACAAGCTGGCGCTGAATGCCGGCTGGGATGAGGAGTTGCTACGGCTCGAACTGGGTGAGCTGAAGGGCTTGGGCGTCGACCTCGGGTTGACTGGCTTCGGCGAACTCGAGCTGGAGAAGTTGCTGCTCGGCACCGACGACGACGGCGACCCGGACGAGGCGCCCGAGCCGCCTGCCAAGCCGATCAGCCGACCAGGCGATCTCTGGATCTGCGGTGACCACCGCGTGCTGTGCGGCGATGCGACGGTCCGCGCCGACGTCGAGAAGCTGCTCGATGGTGAACTGGCCGACATGGCGTTCACCGATCCGCCCTACAATGTGAACTATGCCAACTCGGCCAAGGATAAATTGCGCGGCAAGAGCCGGCCGATCCTGAACGATGCACTGGGCGAGGGGTTCGAAGCCTTTCTCCACTCCGCAAGCGCCAACATGCTCGCCGTCACCAAGGGCGCGATCTACATCTGCATGTCGTCTTCGGAACTCGACACGTTGCAGAAGGCGTTCCGCGAGGCCGGAGGTAAGTGGTCGACCTTCGTGATCTGGGCCAAGAACACGTTTACGCTCGGTCGCGCCGACTACCAGCGCCAGTACGAGCCCATTCTCTATGGCTGGAAGGACGGCGCCGAGCACTTCTGGTGCGGCGCGCGCGATCAGGGCGACGTCTGGTTTTTCGACAAGCCAATGAAGAATGACCTGCACCCGACGATGAAGCCGGTGGCGCTGGTTGAGCGTGCGATCAGGAATTCATCGAAGAGCCGGGACGTCGTGCTCGACATCTTCGGTGGCTCCGGCACGACGATGATCGCGGCGGAGCGAACGGGGCGGCGAGCGCGGCTTTTGGAACTTGATCCGCAGTATGTCGATGTGATCGTGAGGCGCTGGCAGGAGTCAACTGGACAGCTGGCGACACACGTATCGGCATCACGGTCGGAATAGATCAGGTCGTCCCGATCCGCGATCCTGAAGCCCATCTTGCGTGCCAGCGCCTGCGACTTCTTCAATTCCATAAAGGTTGCATGGCGCTGGGGCTTTGCCACACGACTCGATCCTAATCCGTTTGAAGAATAGAGGAATCCAACCGTGACCCGTGGCAAAGTCGGCCGGCCCGCGCACGTGCCGACCGACGACACCCGCAACCTGGTCGAATCCCTGTCCGGCTTCGGCATCCCTCAGGACGAGATCGCCCGCCTGGTTGGCATCGACCCGAAGACGCTCCGGTTCCACTACGCCGACCAGATCGAATTGGGAGGCATCAAGGCTACGGCCAAGGTGGCGCAGAACCTGTTCACCATGGCGTGCAAGCCGACGCGTGAAGGCCTGTCTGCGGCGATCTTCTGGCTGAAGGTCCGGGCGGGTTGGTCGGAGTACGCGCCGAAGCGCGTGGAGGAGCCTCTGGGCAAGAAGGAGTTGGCCGAGCGCGATGCGCTGACGGCGGGCGCCGACAGCGAGTGGGGCCGCCTGGTCAACTGACATGGAGCCGTGGTCGCTTGCCGTACCGGACTGGCGGGAACGCATCCGGACGGGCCGATCGCTGTTGCCCGAACTGCCGCACCTCAATCGCGGCCAGGCTAGTCGGGCGATAGCGATCTTCAACAAGCTGCGGCTGCCAGACGTGATCGGCACGCCGGCCCTGGCGGAGGCGGGGGCAGACTGGTTCCGCGAGATCGTGGGCGCCCTGCATGGCTCGTTCGATCCGGTCGCTCGGGAGCGGATGATCCGGGAGATCTTCCTGCTGGCGCCGAAGAAGAGCTCGAAGACGTCCTACGCTGCTGCGCTGATGGTGACGACGCTGCTGATGAACGAGCGTCCGCGGGCTGAATTCCTGCTGGTCGCGCCCACGGTGTCGCTGGCGCACATCGCCTTCAGCCAGGCGCTGGGGATGGTCGACAAGGATCCGGACGAGTTCCTGAGAAAGCGCCTGCACGTGCAGGAGCATTTGCGCAAGATCACCGACCGGCGGACCAAGGCGACGCTGGAGATCAAGGCCTTCGACACCACGGTGCTGACCGGGGTGAAGCCGACCGGTGTGCT
>Ga0255173_1000484_pt1 | contig 8700 bp, 6 predicted proteins | sample Atl_Atl_RepA_8d_FD_183175 | JGI IMG/M metagenome (GOLD analysis project Ga0255173, IMG submission 183175) | Freshwater microbial communities from Altamaha River, Georgia, United States - Atl_Atl_RepA_8d | ecosystem: Environmental > Aquatic > Freshwater > River | place: USA: Georgia | collected...
GTGCCACTGGGTACCGTTCTTGAGGTAGCGTCGTTTGTAAGCCACGGCAAAGACCGGTTCGATGCCGGTGGTCGTGCCAGCCAGAATACCGATGGAGCCGGTGGGGGCAATCGCCCGCTTGGCCACAGGTTCGCTGATGCCCAGCTTGGCCGAGAACGAACGGGAAACGGCATCAGACTCGTCCCGGTAGATCGCCAGCCACTTGTGGAGGTCATCGGTGACTTCGTAGCGACTGCCCCGCTGGACGAGCCACTCGTGCATACCCATGAGGCCAAGGCCGAGTCGGCGATTCTTCTCGCGAATTGCGTAAACCTTGTCGTAGGGCAGATGCGCTACCATGGTGCCACAGATCAAGAACTTGGTGGCCAACTCGACAATCTGACGGAACTCTTCGGCAGTCTCAATACGAGACATGTTCAGAGAGCCGAGATTACACACATCAGAGTCGTCCTCTGAGGTCACTTCCGTGCAGGCATTGCGCAGGGTCTCGTTCTGCTTGTCGCCGAAGTTGAAAGACCATCCAGGCTCCCCGGTCTCCATGGCCTGACGGCAGTTGATCAAAAAGACTTCGTTCTTGTGGCGGTCGGGCAGGTTCAGCCAAGCGTCATCGTAGTTGGCCGAAATATTGGTCATGTCCAACGGGGCGGGATAGTTGAAATCGGCGACCTTGCAGTCCCACACCGTCTTGTCGGTCCCTGGCACCTTCATGGAGTGCCAATCCTTGGCGTACAAGAAGTTTTTAATGTCTTGGTGCTGCCAGTTCAGCGAGGCGTAGATCGCCGACCGCCGGGAGCCACCCTGCATGACCTCGCGACCGATCTCGTTAATCATCCTCATCTTAGAGACAGGGCCAGAGGCCTCCCCACCCGTCCGCTTCAGAGGCGTGCCTTTGGGGCGGTAAATGGAATAGTCCACCCCAATGCCACCACCAGTTGCCAAGCACGACTCTGCCTTCCAGGACAACATGGCCCAGTCTTCACGAGTATCCTCTTCTGCTCTCAAAAGATAGCAATTGTTAAATGCTTTGATAGGCCTGCCAGCATAATAGATATAGCGACCGCCGGGCAGAAATTTCATTTCGGCGATGGCTTGGGTCAGGGTTGCTTTTTCGTCGGCGGTCATCCATTCCCGGCAGACATCTTCGACCAGCACTTTGGCCAATTTTTCCCAGGTTTCACAACCTTCGTGCCTATACTTATAGTTAAAGATATCTTCTGAAAACTTGTTACGAAAAACGCTTGCAGACATGACAAAAACCTCCAAGGAACCGATGCCGAACCGGCCCTGAGTAAAACGCTAGTAAATAACGGCAACAAAAAAGTACACCAAGACCCCATCTTGGGACCTGTCAAAGAATAGGCCGAAAACGACCTATTTTCTAACTGTTTTTTGAAAAGATTATCCTGGCGGAGATGTGCTGGTCACCCCGCCACCTCCACCACCCCCACCACATCCTGCATTGAGGCAATCCTGCTCGGAAGCGTAAGTTCCAACCGTGTAGCTTCCTGTGGAAACACAGCCATAGATAAAGCTGTTCCCGGTAGTTGCGACTATCTCACAATTGTACCTGTAAGACGGCGCAGCTGTTGTTGAAGTCGTGCTGGTGCTTGTGGTTGTTGAGGTTGTGGTCGTAGTAACCGGAGCAGCTGTCGTGGTCGTTGTAGCCGAACCAGTTGTGGTAGTCGTTGTGGTCGGCGCAGCCGTCGTAGTGGTCGTGGTTGTTGTGGTTGTTGTGGTGGTAGTAGTTCCACACCCCGAGTTTATACAATCATTATTACTGGTATAAGGTCCACCAACAATAGTATGTTCATATTGAGGGCTATCTAAGCTATCAAGATATCCACATCTATCTAAAATCATTGCGCCAGTAAATTTATCTCTTGAATAAAAACAATAACGACCAGCTACAAACGGGGGTGTTGTTGTGGTGGTGGTCGGCGCAGCCGTCGTAGTTGTGGTCGTTCCCAACGAAGCACAAGCCACATTGCACGCGCCCGATGAGACATAAGGCCCGGTATAAGTCACCAAAGGATTGGCGGGTGGGCGCGTTGATATATAGCTGCACCCAGTAGTGCCTTGATAAGAATCATTGACACAATAATATCCAGCCACCCAAGGTGCTGGGGTAGTGGTGGGCGGGGAAGTCGTGTCAGGTACAGGATCGTCTCCAAAACATCCAGCACCATAAATAATCGACTGACGATTGTCGTCTAGATCATCATTTTGAATAACTAGCGTGCCAGTTATGGTGGTGATGTAACGAATCGAAGGAGAGGTTCCACCCATCGTGAAGGACAATTCCTGGGTAGCCGCTTTGGTCGAATCAAAGTGGTAATAATTTACGGAATTGCTGGAAACAGTCCCAATTCCAGAGCCACCAGACCAAACAGGCGAGAAAGCACCCGTCATCCTCATGGCGAATTTGGGATTTTTCAAATATTTCAAATTGAGATTGTAGGTGGCTGGCCCGGTTGGATTGGCTCCACCAAACTTCCATCTTTCCGGAAGATACCAGTCTGTCTCGTTGGCACTCATCTCGTAATGAACGCCGGGAGTCTGCAATTTTAGCGTGATATATTTGAAGACAATTGATGTGTTCGTGAATTTGAAAACAATGAATTCGCCTGCGTCGCAAGCCAATCGCTTTTGCGAAGAGTCATACAGGTTTGTGTAAGTGACAGATGGTGACCCAGAAGCATTCCAGTTGCGGAATATTTCTAGCTTAATTCCGCCAGAATTCTGTCCACCAGCCCACAGATAATAATTGGCAGAATATTTCGACCTAAATCGATAATAACGGGTTTCGCCAGCGTCAACAGTCGAAGTGAAGTAATTGACGCCACCAAGCTCTTCCAAATCCTGAAGTTCAGTATCAGCTTCGTAGGGCCATGCGTTAACGGGCGTGTAACCGCCTGACTGTGGATCGGTCGCACGAACAGTATGGCTTTCATTGGTTGATGTTAAGACTTCCACAGACCAACTTGGCACACGCAAGATTCTTGATCCATAACCCGTATCGGCAATCATGCCGAGCTTCCATTCTCCGTTGGGGCTGTCTCCAAATAGATCAGTCAATGTTGTGCCAAACGGGGCCGATGAATCCGGCCAATATGTGACATTTTGATTGCCGTTGGGATTGGGGCGGAAATTTCCTCCAGAACCGAAAGAAAACAACGAGTCTCCGCTGTCGTTAGTAAAGACATAAGTCTGTTCTGTGATATTGCCGCTATTTGCCAGGGCGCCAGCCAGCAAGAGATCTTTGCCTGACGGTGCTTTCAACATCAACACGCTTGTGCCAACCGAAGAAAAAGATGACACATCGTGCAGAGTTACTTTCAAACCAGCTATGACGCCGGACATGCCAGAAAATTGGAGGCTCGTCCTGTAAACATCCCCGCCGGTTGCCTCACCAGGAGGGTTGGTAAATTGCATCTGGACTTCCGGAACATTGGAAGGCCACGCTGGTGGTGGGGGAAGTGTGTCCGGGTCCATGTTGATACGAATGAACATGTCCGGTTGTGCGCAATAAGTACAGACCGGATCATAGATGATGGCGTCTTCACCGATACCACTTTCGTAGCCATGCAACGAGCAATCGTAGCTAAAAGGCGCCTTTTCTTCTAATGTTACCGTTAAGACCACATCGCCGCCCCAGAACCCATCTGCCACATTGCCAGACGCAGGATTGGTGGCCGAAGGAACCAGTCGGTTGAACCCATCTGTGTCAAATAAACGAAAAGGATGAGTGCTGGTGTTTTGCAGACGGAATGTGTAGGTCAAATTGGCGACTGATTTGGGGATCATGCTGCTGACCACATACCAGTTTGTGCCGTCGTCGCTGAACTCAAAATGATTGCCGGAGATACCGTTCGTGTTGGAAGACGAGCGGACATAGGTTAAGGATTTGAGGCATGTTGCTGGCAGCGGGTAGGGGCTTGCGGTCGTGGTTGTTGTGCTGGTGGTCGTGCTGGTTGTGGTAGTGGTCGGGCCGCTGGTAGTCGTTGTGGAAGTTGTCGTGGAAGTCGTGGTTGTTGTAGTGGTTGTGGTCGTGGTGCAACAGGCTCCCAGGACGCGATAACCCAAAGAAGCGGCGTCATAAACCAGCGTTACCCCGCCCAACGGAAAAACAGGGTAGTCATCCAGATCAAGAACCAGCAGTTTGGAGCCGGACGGTGCTGTCACCGAAGCGTGCTTTAGGTAGAATGTGTCAGTCTCGGAAATATTCAGCAGATAGACAGTTTCACCATCTGCGATTGACTCTACGCCATGGATTTCATAACCATTGATCGGCGGATCAACACGCAGGATATTCTTGCCATAGCGAGGCAGTTCCAGAGTGCTTACTCCAGACAGAGACGGGGTGTGGCTTGAGAGGGCGACCGCCGAGTTCGCCAACATCTGGTAAGTGCCGACATGCCTCCAGGCGGTTGAGTGCTGGCTGACCATCACGCCGTCGACGCGCACAAGGTCATAGCCGGAAGGCCTGCCGGTGTCTCTGTCCCAAACCACCTTCTGCAAAGCCACAGCCTGGGCAGAATTATCCCAGTAGGCAAACACATCCACGCATTTGCCAGCTACTTCGTTGGCCGACACATAGGGGGCGATATTCAGCGTGAACTTGCGCCAACGGCTTTCCAAGGTGTCCCACAAGGAAATGTTGTTGCCCTGAAGTGGAGCCAAATAGACAGTTCCAGAGCCTGGAGCCTCTGTGTCCGTCGCCGAAAACGACAGGGCAGCATTGGCAATACCGTTATTGTCCAACACATCTAGAAGACCATCCCGCGTCACGGTGTGGGCGATGGGGTCGCCAGCGGCGTGTAGGACGGCTGTGGTACCTTCCCTTCCTCGCAAAACTGTCAGCGTGTTTGTCTGGTCATCAACAGCTGTGACCCGCATCACCTCTTGACCGCAGGTCACTTCAAAGGGTGGGTGGGGGAACTTCAGGATATTGACAACGACGATCTCGGTGTCGGTTGAACTGATCGCTGAACCGAGGTAGGTGACAGCCTGGTTGGAAAAACGGTGGAGTTGACCGGCCATGAATTATTCCTCGATGCCGAACAGCGTGCCGGTGACGGTGACGGACGGCGAGTTGGGGGTTTGGGTGAGTTTGAGGACATTGTTGGCTGCTGACAACAGGCGCCCACCCGGCAGGTCAAACCGGAAGGCCGTGTCTGCCGTGATCATGGGGGTGCGGAAGACAAAGTTGCCGGATGAGTTGTCTTCAAAGAGCAGCGAGACATTGCCGGAGACCGACAGGATACCGCCCAACAGCCGGATTTTCTTGCCGGAAGCCGGAGTCCAGACAGTTGCCAAAACACCGACGGAAACGGCGCTGAGGTCTTTGTAAACAGCCGGAATAAGGGTGGGAGAATACGCAGTGCCATTGAAAACAAATGGCGCAACCGCAAGTGTTGAGACACCCACTGGCCCTATGTTTGCCGCAGTAAACGCATTGCTCAAAGGAGTCCAAGCATTGCCGTTAGACATGGAGGCGCCAAATCCTGGAAGAATACCGCCAGAAGTAGGTTGAGAAGCAGCAATTCCGGAAACCGCCACATTCCAGGTGCCATTCTGGGCGGCGTGAACAGCTAAACCGCTGGCCCCCACCGTGGCCTTGCTGGTGCCGTTCAGGGTGCCGTCCATCAGCTTCACATACTGGACCTTGCACGATCCCAGCGTGGCATCGTTGACCTCGTCGGCGGCGATGGACACACCAGCACCCGGAGTGATTTGCACATTGTCGGCCATTGTCAGTTCCCTCGGTAAAGAATGATGTCGCCGGATTCATTGGCGTATGCCAGCAGATTGCCCTCTCCGTCTTCCAGAGCGTCTTGAACGATGTCTGGATCGGTCTCGCGGGAAGGGCGGAAGAAACAGTTGGCCACAAATCTCCAGGCTCGGCTGACCACATCGTAGATGCAGGCCACGCCCCCGCCTGGCGGGATGGGCAGATCGCCTTTTTGGGGCAGTAGGAATTTCTCGTTGGTCAACGCCGACGCAGAAGCGTGCTTCAGCAACACTCCTTGGGAAGATGACACATTGCTCAGGATCACCATCTTGCCGTCTCGCGCTGACTGTAGGCCGTGCAAGACCACGGCGCTCACGGTCGGATTAAGCCGCACAACCTTGAATCCTTCGTGGCGGGCGGTCAAATTATTGGCCGCACTCAAGGTGACCCGGTACGCATTTGGCGTGAACAAGGTACCTTGTTTCTGAATTGTCCCGACATAACGCCTAGGGACAAGGCTGTAGCTATCTGTTCTAGTCGCCACCCCATCCCTGAGGGTCGTTGTCGGGCGAGAGCTGGATGTTGACCAAACAGCCATGAAATACATGACCTTTTGGAGCGATTCATTCCAATGGGCAAAAATGTCAGCGGCTTCCCCGTCAGCCAGAATCGGCAGCAGGGTTTCCGTCCCCGCCGGAAAGCGTCTCCAGCCATTTGTCATGGGGTCGAGCAGCGAAACACCGTTCCCGCTCAAGGGCTGAAGTGTGATGGAGATGCCAGGGACGGGACGGACAGAGACATATCCCTTGTCGTCGGCAACGGTCAGGAAGGCTTTTTGGGTCAAAACGGGCTGGACTGGCCTACCAACAAGATGCTTGACGGCCTGGGTGGATTCCTGAGCGCGTAGAACGGTCAGGATCAATTCGGGTGAGGGCTGGGTGAGGGAAAGAAGTAGGCCGACGGGCAACGCTAACCGGGATGACAAGGCTTGGACAGTACAGATTTCTGAATCGATGACGATGTCGAAAGGGGGATTCTGGGGAAACTCCGGCGAGTAATTGACGACAATCTGGTTGGAAACCGCATCGACTGACTCTAAGAGTGTCGTTGCAGCACCGCCAAATCGCCGGAAATCAGTCATCGTCGAACCGCCCCTCGGCAAAAGCTAGTCGAAGGGCCTCGGTCGCCTGTTGCGCCTGTTCGTCGGAAAAACCGGCCCGGATCAACTGCTTATACACCTTGTGGCGGGTGTACATCCGGGTGATGGGGCCGTTACCTCGAGCCAGCCCCTGAAGGGCAGAACGCGCCTTCTTGCATTCCCAAAGCAATCGCAATGCCTGGATGCCGACGGAGATAATCATCAGGATGGTGAACGGGTCGAAACCGACCAGTTTTTCTTCCAGATAACCTTGCAGTACCGGGAATTCGCCGCTCTTGGCCGGTTTAATTTCCGAATCTGTCATCGATAGGCCTCCTTGGTCCCCTGCGCCACCAGCACTTCACTTTGCTGTCCCACCACCAACGCTCAAGATTGTCTGGATTGTGGGCGAGAGCGGCACCATAGGGAGCCAGCCAGTCAGCGGACGGAATCAGGTTGAACGCTTCAGCGGGCGGCGCAGTGCCTATCAGGAGTGTTCCAAGGAAAGCACTTTTCATTTGCCGACCAGATCAAACAGGGCCATGTGGATATCCTGGCTGGGGAAGTTGTCGTATTGACTGACCAGGAAAGTGTCGCCCTGCCCGATCATTCGCTCAATAGTCTTGCGTTTGACCTTCAGGGTGCCGCGTGGCATCTCCTCGCCCGTTCCAGGGTTCTTGACCACGCCGTGGACATCCCCCCAGGAATTGGCGATGTAGACATGCTCCTGATCAACCAGGCAGTAGTCGTAGATGCACATTTGGTGCGCCCAAGATCCGGAGGGGTCGTGGTACCCGTCTGCCCCAGGTGTCATCTCAAAACCCTGGTCGCTGGCAACCGTGCAGGAATAACCGTTGGCCAATCCGGCGATCAGGTCATCCCAAGTCTTCACCTTGGCCGCCGAGCGCACCAGATACTTCTTGCCGACTTCCAGAAACTTGCTGTCTGGCCCCTTTTTGCCCCAGGCCCTGGCTATGTCTTTGCCATAAGGCGGACAACCATCCTTGTCGGCAAAAATGGTGCCGTGCTTCATCACGCCAGCAGCTGCCCAGGAGCCGATGGAGCCATCCCCAGAGATGCGCCCACCACCGATCTGCACTCGGCTGACGCCGTAGATGTAGGGGGCAAAGACCGGATGAAACTCTTCTGCGTCGCCGCGCACGAGGATGTCGCAGCACGCAAGGTACTCGACGGCGTGCTTCATCCCCCAGGAGACACAGTCCCCGATCAGCTGGACGCTCAGCTTGCCGCCAATGTCACGATTCAGGACTTTGCGGGCAACCCGGTAGTTTTCTGAAAACTTCGGGGGTGCGCCGATGGCTCCGACAATCTGGAAGTCAACGAAATTGTAATCGTCCTTGACCATCTGGTAGCCGATAGCCGCTTCTTCGGCCCCGGGCCAGCCAGACTGGTTGCCATTCTTGTAGGCGTCAATAATCTCGTTGTCCATGTCATCTCACCCAAAATCTTAATGTTTCTGTCCGGACATAACGGTCATCTGTCCGGAGTAGGCTCCGGACAGAACGACAAGTTATTTCACGGCTTTCAGGCCGGTGGCAATCTCCCGCCAAGCATCGGCGTAGTCTTCGGCGGTGGTGATTTTTTTAGTCTTGTACATGTCGTACAAAACTTTCTGTAGTTCGTTGCCAAATTCCTCCCACGGCTCCGGGGTCAGGTTGGCCGAGGCCAAAGCCGAGTTGTTGGCATCCTTGGTCGCTTTCAGGATGGCGTCGCCGGTCTTGTAGGCGCCAGCGGCCACGGAAGAAGCGATGGACTCAAAGGCTTCCGACAAAACCGATGCGGCCTTGTCTCGCGGGGCAGCGACCTTGGA
>Ga0255173_1000495_pt1 | contig 8561 bp, 8 predicted proteins | sample Atl_Atl_RepA_8d_FD_183175 | JGI IMG/M metagenome (GOLD analysis project Ga0255173, IMG submission 183175) | Freshwater microbial communities from Altamaha River, Georgia, United States - Atl_Atl_RepA_8d | ecosystem: Environmental > Aquatic > Freshwater > River | place: USA: Georgia | collected...
ATCTTCAGAATTATCAAGCGGTGCAAGCTGAGTCATGTCATCTTGCGGTTGCTCCGCACCAATGACCTGCTCAAGCCTGTTTTCCAGGGGCGACGATGGAACTGCCATTTATTTTGCTCCCATTTTTTTTACCATTGACTTGGTTGTTTTAATGGTACTCGACGCACCAGGAACCATACCAAGAGCCGCAGCCCCACCTTCAATCGCAGCACTGACTGGCTCACCAGCCTGGACATCTTGCACAGCACGAACAGCACCCCTAGCAGCTTCCTCAGTCTGCATGGCAGTCCCAATGTAAGGCAGTATGTCAGCAACACCCAAAGTTATCGGAAGATTACTGGATGGGCCACCCATCAATGTCTGGGCTTGCTGTCGGGCTTTGTATCTGTCCATGCCAAAACGCTCAAAGCCAGCTTGTAAGAACTCAGCCATGCGCTCACGCATAGTCGGGTCATACTCCTGCATCATTGCAGGGTTTTCCCCAGTGTATCCACGCTCGGGCATCTTTGTTGCACCGACTTCTGCAACCACGACAGGCTCATCTGCGGGAGTAGGATATTGCCTCTCCAGCAGGTATTCAGCGTATCTATCAAAATTGATGCTCATTCTCAGTCCAATCTGATCTGGTTTAGATCGTCAAGGTTTTTCTTGATGCCATTGATATAGCTCTCAACATCTTCCTGCTGCTGCTTGGTAAACTTGTTTTTTACCATTGCATCACGCAAGTCTTGAGACATATCTGTCATCTCATCAAAACGAACACCCAGCTTTGGGCCGTATGTGTCGTTCAGATATTTAATGTTGTTCTCAATACGATCTGACTGTTTGCTTTGGCGGCGCTTGTTCACCAGCTTTTCTGCAACATCATCAAGCTGTGGGCGCAAGCCTTTACGACCGTCAGCCTCCCACTTCTTTACAGCGGTGTCATGCTCAATCCGAGCCTTGTCCAGAAACTTGTAGAACTCCTCTTGTTGGCGAGCACTGATATTCATTGAGCCAGGAACCAGCTTGGCAACGCCACGAGCAACACGCTCCACGCCTTGTTCTTCTCTGCGTCTTGCTGGGTCAATGGCGTTGTATAGGTCAACACCCTGACGGATGGACACACCATTGCGTGACATAGAGTCTTGTAACTCGGACAGGTTGCGAACCATGCCGTTGTTAATCTCATCACGAACACGCATTTCACCCAAGAAATTGCGCGGCGCAGCATCTTCCCGAGCCTTGGTTAGCTTCTCAACATGGGAAATACTAACGGCTTTCGGATTGGCAATGGCAATGGCACGCAACTTATTCAGGTCAGCAGGGCGACCAAAACGCATATAGTCGCTTTCCAACTGGGCTGCATTGCGCTGATCTTGCTCAAGTATTACAGCCTGGTCATCTTTGCGAGCGGCTTCTTTCTCGTTTTCAATACGGCGAATCTCCGTACGCATTGCCGACTTCTGGGCTGGCGTGAGCGCCATCAAGATTTCACTGTATTTGCCAGTAACAGCTTTTGTCTGACCATCTGGCGTAGTTGTCACAATCATGCCGTTTTGGTTGATGCTCTTGAGAATCTGCTCCTGAGTAGCACCAAGCTCACCCTTACCAGCAGCCGTAGAGATAACCTCAGACATTGTGGCAAACAAGTCTTCGTTAAAGCGTTTCTCGTACACCTGGGCAGCTTGCAGTCCACCCATAGCATAAGCACGCTTTATGAATGACTGACGCTCTAGGTCAATCCTCTGTTGTAGCGTAATCGGCGTTTGCGTCTGCGGGTCAATGTACGACCCGTTTTCGATTTCACGGCGCAATAGCACTTGACCATTTTTGTAATCTTCGCTAATCTTGAGTAAGGATAGTTCCTTGGCTTTCTGGACTTCGTACTTGTATGCAGAAGCAACAGCAGTGTATCCGTGAGCCGCCGATGTAGCGCGGAATTTCAGCGCAGCTTCGCCATCAACGGAAGCAAGACTTTTGCTGAATCCGTCAGTCATGGCATTTAATTCACGCTGGACTTGCTCAGAAGTTACCAGGCCATTCTCAGCCTTGACAATTAACTCAGCAGCCTTCCCGCGCACCTCTTGCTCAAACTCACCAGCAAGCTGGAAACTACGGGCTTTCTTTACTGCCTGGTCATACACGCTAAAAGCAGGGCCAGAAACCAACCCAGATGTATCGCCATTTTTGGCGGCATTGATCTGCTCAATAGAGGGCGGGTTCTGTGCAGCATACTGCATCCCAGCCTGGGTTTGGAATTCGGCAGCTTCGCGGTACAAGATATTGCCGATCTTGTCCAAAGCAGAAGATATGGCAGAAACACCCTGAGCCTCAACGCGAGGCGCAACATATTCAACACCAGTAGGACGGGGAGGCTCAATAGGCGCTGTGCCTACGCCTCTTAGCTGGATTTGGCCTGATTCAATTCTCGTCGCCATTTTTTAATCTCCAGATGTCCCAGTGCCGCCATAGAATTTATCAAGCGTTGGCCCAAATTTTCCAGTTGATTGCGGCAAGTTGAATGTCTTGGCAAATTCCAATCCAGACTTGGCAATTTGGAAGTCAGACAAAATACCACCAGTTCTGCGTGCCGCAGCGCCAGCTTGCTCGTATTGACCAGCTTGTTTCTTGGCTGATGTTACAGCAATCATTCCTTGCAAACCAGTGCTTTCAACCAGAGCAGATGCGTCCTCAAAGCCCATGACTTTTGCCAGCACAGAGTTGTAGTCTGCAACGGCAACATCGCGCATTGTGGCTGAGATGTTTTGTTGCTGGAGTTCTTCAACAGAGCCCTCAATAGCCACACCCCTGGCGGCAGCACGAGCTCTGATTGATGCGTTTGTTGCTCGCATATTCTTCAGAAGCTGGTTGCCAGCAGCCTGGTAGTTCATTGATTCAAGCTCAGCACGCTTTAGAATCCGTCCGGCCTGGACAGCGGCAATGTCATTGGCAAGGTCTGCCCGCAGTTGAGTTGTCTCAAGCGTGTTTCGTGCTTGCAAGATGTAGTTTGTCTGCTGGTAGATTCCAGCAGCTTCTTGCATTTTTGCTTGCCCAGTTCCAACCAAAAGGTTAGATAGAGCGTATAAGTTTCCAAGTGTTACTGGGTCAGCCATTATGTGCCTCCATGTACGGCAACACGATAATCAAGCCCAAGAACCGTCATCTTGAGGGGCAGATTCTGTGTGATTTCAATCGCTTGTTCGCGGCTGTATCCAAGGATTCCATTGACCCGTTTGATTCCTGTGTATGTCGGAACAGGCTCATCGGTCAGCGAGCTACCAAAAGCCCTGAACGGAACATCCTGGTTGTTGATAATCATGTGCTGTGAATCTTTTACAACCACATTGACTTCAACAATACGCTTCTTGAATCCAAGGCGACTTCCAGTCTGCAACTTCAGTTCAACTGGCATCGTCTTGATATAGACCGTGATTGGCAAACCAACCTCATAGCTTGTTGTGCTGGCTCGGTCAAATGTGACAGAACCACCGCTACTAACAGTCTCATTACCCTGCGGCACACCATCACAGATCACATTTAGGGATTTTCCTATATGAGGCAAGCTGGTTGCCGTGGATGCTGCACCGCCAGAGAAATAGCAATCTGTGTATCCTGACTCATTGAATTGCTCAATGAAGTACCGAGCAGTTCCATTGAATGTACGCTTGACCACAGAATAAATGCTGGTCACATCAACGCCAACATCCTTGAATTCGCCATCAGTAGTGAACTCAGATGGGGATGTGATCTTCTGGCTACGCAGCAAAGAGAAGACAGCCATAGTGCCATCTGTGCTGTTTGTAATCAGGAGCAGGTCAGCCTCCTCTGTGCTGGTTGCCTTACGCATAGCAATGCGCTCAGGCGACTTCAAAAGATGACCAGACAGCAACGAGATTCTGTCGCTAATATACGATAGCTGTGTATCAGAATACAGGAATTCGTTGATAGACTTGCCTTGGCGCTGGATGTAAACAGAGCCAGTTTCCACAGACATAACCCGAGTACCAGGCTTAATCCCGTTTCGAGATACAGCCTTAAATGTGAATGTCAGCGGCGTGATTGGCTCAGTACCAGATTGCGGTACATAGAATTCGCCACCAGTGGTGAACACCTGGAAGTCTCGTGCGCTGATAATGTCTGTGATGACATTGAGCTCGTTCGTGTCCAGAGTTGCGTCAATCGCATCATCGTCCAAAGATTCTGTCGGAACAAAGTCAAAGAACAGATTGATCTTGCTTCCCCAGATCGTAGACGGACGCGACTTAGAGCCACCAAAGTAAAGCCGACCCTCGTGGAATGTGACGCTTCTGGGCCAGCCTTTTGAGCTAGACCAGACATCTTCGTAGCCAGTCTCAAGTTCCCAAGAACCGTTTGCAATGGCGCTGGTGTTGAAGAACGGGTATTCTGTGATTGCATCAACAGAAGTGCCGCTGTTGTAGCGCACAATCTTTGCCCGACCTTGCGGCTGAGCATTGACATACTGGTTCACATGACCAGATGTAAATACGCTTGAACTTGCTGTAAGCGTGATCTTTCCAGATACTGCACTTGGAGTGAGCGTACCAGCAGGGTTGCTTGTGCTTAGCGTGAATGCGTATTTGGGGATGCTATCAAATGTGATTGCCGTGGCTGTCCAGTCGGCATTGGTAACACCGCGCACGATCTTTGTTGGCTGCAAGTCAGGGTGAACAATAATCAGCGTGTCTGCCGATTGAGTCCAGCACATATCGTCCACCATGTCGCTGGTAACGCTGCTGATTGCCAGGTACGGATTACCTGAGCCATTGATGTTTGTGACAATAGCGCCGTTTCTGATGACATACATACGCTGGTGCGTGAAGCACAGCATATAGGTATCAGTGACGCTGAACTGGAATGGCACAAGACGAACACCGTTTCCTGCGCTTTCAGTGCCGGAATTTGGAAGTTCGTAGATGTACTTCATCCCAGGGCGGCGCTTGAAACCACCCTGCGGCTGGATGACTACATTGGTAGCCTTTGCCAGCGCATTGGGATAGGTCTGGAGATCAACCCTGGAGCGCAGCAACGGGTCGAGTTCACCCGTCGAAAAGTTAGTGATGACATCGACGAAGCGCGGCATCAGTACCTCACTGCGATAAGGCTGTAATCGTCAATGGCTCGGACAGGATTGTTTGCACCGTCGATCTGCATTGCAGTACGGAAATACCCACCACGACCATTCTCAGGGATAGCGCCAACGGCAACCTGTTGCCAGTACTGTGCGCGATCTGCCTGTTCTGTGATCGGCATGGCAAGATGCCAAGCCATCATGTATTTCAGAAGTTGGACAAAGTACTGCGGCATGGCATATTCGCCAACGCTGTACTGGTAATCAATGTAAACCTCAGTCAGATTGGTAAGCAACTGGTCGCCCTGGATTTCCCAATCACGCTGGACTGGTGAGCCAATGGCGCTGGAGTTGTAGACCGCACGAGGATTGGCGATTCTGTCGCCTGGAAGCTGGTAAGCATAACGCCAGACATTTGTTGGCTCTGTGAGCAACTGCGCCAGCTTGACCTTCTTGAGACTGAAAGTCCAAGGATAGCTAACAAGTGTCGAATCACGGATGTCAGAATACAGACGATCACAAGTATTTGATTCGTCTGTTCCATCATTGAAAGACGAGATTGCCTTTGCGCCGAGCATGATTAGAGCATCGGAGCAGATTGAGATTCCTGTGTCGCCAGCAGCCATGTTGACCTCTTAATGTGAGAAAGGCCAGCCCCCGATAAACTCAGAAGCTGGCCTATGCTTTACTAACTCCGATTAGTCGGAATCAGTTGCGGTGACGGTCAAACCGTCAGTCACATCGACAGTCGTGCCGTTGTTAGCATTAACCCACACAATGCTCATAGCGGCAGTGCCGCCTGTGCTGGTGTGACAGAAAATGATGTCGCCAACTTTGAGCAACGAAGCTGCGCTGTTGAAGTACCCAGCAGTGTTTACATCAGCGATTGCGTCAGCAGTCGTGTATGTCCACATTTGGGGGGCGTTGCCAGCTTTTGACTGACCACCAGCGGCATTCAAGCCAGTAGAAGAATAAGCCATGTTATCTACTCCTTATTCAGATTAGGATTCACGGCAAGTCAATTTAACGATGCCTTCATCGTCGATGGCGATAGCGCCAGCGGAGAAGACTTCGTTAACGAGCCAGCTTGTCTTCTCGGCGATGTAGTTGATCTCGGTACGCATACCGATACCTTCACCATAACCGATTGCAGACTTGTGGAAAGCAAAGCAAGTACGGTCGTTAGAACCGTCGATTGCCAGACCACCCTCGGAACGGTCACCAAGCACATGGAAGGTGAAGCCCAAGAAGGTGTTAATGTCGCCCTGAACCAAAGCCTTGACTGTGTTGAAGTCAGAGCTGGTAACAGAGGTTTCCGACAGCAGGTTTGCCAAGCCGTTGGCGTGGATGATGATGTGGCGGTCGTTGGGGTCAACATTGCCCTTGTCAAGCAGACGCTTGGCTTCGCGCAGTTTAGCCACATTCAGGTTGGTGTCAGTGCCACCGATGTCATTGCTGACGGTCAGGGAGGTGCTGGAAGCAGCAAGAGCGTCCAAGATCAGTTGATCTTGACGACGACCCATTGCGTTGGCAACCACTTGCACGAGCTCTTGACGCTCATCAAAGTTAACCTTGGCTTGGCTGAAGATGTCGCTGTATTCAGCAGCATTCCAGTCAGACAGGGTAAGGGTAACCGTAGAGAAACCCACATTCAGGGGAGTCACATCGGTCTGGGGGACGCGAGCAGTAGCAACGCCACGACCCACTTTCGGGAACTTGACAGTAGAACCTTCTACGCCACGACGAGCGCGAACAGCGCCAACCAGTTGGGCTTTGCCCTGGTAAGCCTGTTTAACTTCAGCGTCGAAAAGCGTAACAAAGGCATTCGAGAGAGAAATAGCCATTTGATTACCTCATTCGGTTGTTGGGACAGGTTTGACGCTTCGATAAGCCAGAAGGTTCTGGGTCGCTTGCTTGCTGCTTACGCCAGCCAATCGTCAGCTTCCGCTGCGGTCAAGGGTCGGTTTCCCGATATGCCTTGCCGACATTCTATTACATATTTTCCTAGTTGTGTCAACTATTTTTTGGCATAGCTTCCCCAAGGGTGGTAGCACCACGCCTTGCCCGATAGGGCCATATTTAGAATGACCCAACCCAGCACACCCAGGAGGTAGCGATTCATCCGATATTGGCTTGTCCCACCCATGTACCAATATCTACCTGAGTCCCTCGCTAAGAGGCTCATGGGGTTATCTAGGGGGAGTACCTAGCCCCGTGTTTCCTTCCACGCCACCCATACAGGTGCTTGCTATCGTGTGGAGTACGGATGTCGGGAAGGCAGTAAAAAAGCCGCTTAAGTAGAGCAACCTGGTCGAAACCCTCTGGATTAACCATTGGGCAAGATGCTCTCTTAAACGGCTTGATTTGTTGCTTTCGACGACAACGGTTTGGATTATAGGCAAAAAAATCCCCCATGCGTACATGAGGGAAAACCCCAAGGAAAGGAGACTTAGGGAACTAGGAGAAACTACTTAACAATCTGGTTAAACATCTTTTCAACCTTTTTGCGGTAGGCTGGGTCTGTCTGGTATTTCGGGTCTGCAACCATAGCATACAGATCGTCTTTACTGACAGCACCTTCTACTGGGATGGATTCTACTGGAATTCTGCCTTCATAGGCTTCTCGAATTTTCATTAAGGCTCGTAGACCCTGGGCAGTACCACCCATAACCTTGAACTCCTCAAAGTCCTCTGGAGCCCATACGCCCTTATTGACGAGCCCTCTGGCCCAGTCAACCATGCCATTGACAATGGCTGTTGCATTTGGCCCCAGTTTCTTCAGTTCTTCGTCAGAATCCACAGCTTCCACAATATCCGATGACTTGAGATTGCTCACCAGGTCATCAAATGCGGCTTGGCTCAGTCCGTGGTCTGCGGCGAACTTGGTCAGGCTCTCAGCCATTGGGTGATTCTCACCCTCGTCGCCAAAGGCTTTCAGGTTGTATTTCCCGTCTGCTGGCGCGTTCTGGCTGATCTTCTTTCGCAGGTCTTTCCAAGACTTTGCAATGCCCTCCAGATCGGGCATATTTTCGTCTTTCTTCCAGAAGTTCTCAGGCCAGAAATCAGGCCGTTCCAGCACATCATCCTCGGATGCGGCTGGGCTAGCCTTGTGGTCAATCTCAGTAGCCTGTGGGTTCTCTGTGGTGCTGTTGTCAGTAGCTTGCACATTGTCCAATAGGCCACCTGTGGTGGGTTCGACAGTTGCTGCTTCAGTGGTCAAATTTGCCTCGCTTGGTTAATCCTCGCCTCAATATCCATCACCAGCATTCTCTGCCCATCAGCATAGAAAGCGTGTGAAGGGTCTGCCCCAGGCAAGGCTATGGGGACATTCACATACATCTGACGGAGCCATTCCAGCAGCTTTTGACCATCCTCGCTGCCAAATACCCGCAGACATAACCGCGCTATATCTTCGCGCTGTTGCTTGGCTTCCCTGATGTCCTCAGAGTAGTCCTGTTTCTCCAGATCATCCCACCCACTCAAGCTGCTG
>Ga0255173_1000498_pt1 | contig 8526 bp, 16 predicted proteins | sample Atl_Atl_RepA_8d_FD_183175 | JGI IMG/M metagenome (GOLD analysis project Ga0255173, IMG submission 183175) | Freshwater microbial communities from Altamaha River, Georgia, United States - Atl_Atl_RepA_8d | ecosystem: Environmental > Aquatic > Freshwater > River | place: USA: Georgia | collected...
TGCCGTCCCAAGCCGGCAGGCCGTCAAAGTAGAAGCGAACGGGATCGTACTCCAGCCGCCGCGCCGCCGTCGCCATGGTCCGTTGGATCTGATCTACGGTCCACTCCGCCCCTAGCTCATTCGTCAAGGCGATCTGCAGCTCCGTATAGTCTTCGTCCCGGACGCCGCGCCCGTTAAACTCCACGGCGCCGGTAAAGGCGTTGAACAGCGCCCGCCCAAGAAACTTGGGGTGGTGCTCGAAGACGATCGCAAGGTTGGCCGTCGTGCGGCGGGGCTTGCCGAATTCGTCCAGGTCAAGCGAAGCCATCCACGCCAAAGCGGCCGGGCCGTCCGCGTCGAACGGATCGCGCTCCACCACGCGCAACCCCTTTGCCGCCGCCCGGAGCTCCTGCTTGAGCGAGCGGGCCCGGCCCGTCCACTCCTTGTCCAGCTCTAGGCGCCCGAGTTGCGCCAGCGCCCCGCCAACGTCCGCCGCAGCGTCCGCCACGAGGGCCGGCCAACGCTCCGACCGGAACGAAGCCCAAGCTCCAGCCCGGTCCGGCGCGTCCAAGACGTCGTCTATTGCCCTCGCCAAAGGACTGTGGTACAAGTCTTCCGCGGCTTCTTGTCGCATCGTCACTCCTTGTGTGTCTCCAAGCCCTGCGCCCATCGGTCCCCCCGGTGGGCGCTCTGTTTAGAACCCTGCCGTCAACGCTACCACGTGCTTGCGGTCCAACGTCGGGGCCGCGCCGTCAGCCGGCCAGCGCCACGCTCTAGCGTAGTCCCAGCCTTGGGGCCTTGCGGGGAGGTCTTGAGCCGCTCTGCGACCCACCGCCCACAAGACGCCGATCAAGTCCGCCGCCGCCCCACGAGGCAGGTATTCCGGCGCGCGGGCGAGCTCACGGACGGCCTTGCGGGTGGCCTCCGGAAGCCGCGAGATCGGGCCCTGTACCTTCTCCCCAATGCGGGCCAGCTCTGCGCGCTGCTTCGTCGTGGCGGGGAGCTTGCGGGCCTCTCCGGTCACGCGCTGCGCCTGCACGTCCAGCCCGAGCGCAAAGGCGTCCGCGACCAGCTGCGCCGCGAAGCCGTCGACCTCCACCGCAGCCGTTGCAATGGCCTCCAGCCGTAGCGCCTCCACGGCCTCTTCCGACGCCACCGCCCGCGCGGCTTCGTCCGCCGCTTGCCCCTCGAGCTCCGCAAGCCGCTCCGGCGTGGAGAACGCCTGCAGGGGACAGAGTCCGAGCGGATCGAAGATCGTGGCCCGGTCCTTCCCCGGCGCCACCCGCAGCACGCGGCCGGCCTCCTGGACAAGCCCGAGCGCCGACCGTGAACGCCGCAAGGCGATCCAGCGTAGCCAAGGCAAGTCCACGCCTTCGGTCAATAGGTTGACGTGAACAAGGGCCCGAAGCCGGCCCGTTTGCAGCCATGCAAGGTAATCTGCAAGGTCGCGCTTTGACGTCAGGCCGGAGACTGCCGCAGCCGGCCAGCCCGCCGAAGTGAGCCGCGCCGCGTAGTCTAGGGCGTCGTCTATGCGGTCCGCCGACACGATCCCCGGCCCCTCCGGACGCACGCGGTCCAGCATCTCGATCAGGGCGCCGTCCACGCCTTCGTCCTCACGGTGCCACGTCACGACGTCCGCCGGGACAACGACGCCGTCCGCCAGCGCATCCGCCAGCCCGTAGCGCACGAGCAGCGGAGGATCCCAACCCGGGATCGCCCCGTCCGTCCGCCAGGGCGTAGCCGTGAAGCCAAGGCGCGCTCGAGGGGCTAGCAGGTCCGCCGCGGCCCGCACGACGTCCGAGGCTAGGCCCCGGTGGCATTCGTCCGCCACCCACACGTCAGGAGCCCCACGCCCCGCCTCAATGGCCTCTGAGACGAACCGAGGAAACGACGCCACGCAGCACACCACGACGCGCCGCCCGGGCGCCTTGTGGGCCGCGTAGAAGAGCCCAACGGCGTCTTCCCCGAGGGCCTTGGCGAGCGTGGCCCCAAGCTGCACCACGAGCGCCGCCGTCGGGACCGTCACGACCGCCCACGAGCCCTCCCGCCCGAGCACGGCCCGCAAGACCTCCGCTTGGAGGATCGACTTCCCGGAGCCCGTGCAAGCCTGCACGACGCGCCGCGACCCGGCCGCAATGGCCTCCACGCAGAGGGGCAGGGCTTCGGCCTGCCAGCGGCGTAGGGTCGTCACAGCGCCCGCCAAACGAGCCCATCCACCGCCACGAGCCCCGCCACGGCTAGCCGCTCCAGCGCCGGTCCGACGTTGAAGGACGTTTCAGCGCGCCGCCGAAGCTCCCGGACGGTGCAAGGCCCGCCGACGTCCAAGGCGTCCAGCAGGGCCCAATCCTGCCCGAGCACGCGCGCGTCAGGAGGTCCGAGCCTCTGACCGTCCCGCAACCCGGCCGGAGCCGCCGCCTTGACCTTCGGCGCCTTGGCGGGCTTAGGGACCTTTGGCGCGGGGAGCATCTCCACCGCAATGTAGTACGTGGCCTTGAGCGGCCCGGGTTCGATCCACCCGCACTTGCGCCAGCCCGCCGCCTTCATCACAGCGTCTTGGCGCGACGTCCCGATCGCTTCAGCGAGCTCCGCCGCCGTGACGGGGAGCTTCCCCGCCTTCGCGTACAACCCCCGCAATGCTTCGCAATACTTCCGCATCTACGTCCCCCACAAGTATCTCAAGGAAGGCCATGCCAACGTCTTCGGCCGTCAGCATGACGTTGCCAGCGGCCACGAGTTGCCGGGCGAGCTCGAGCGCCCGCCCGCCCGCGCCCGCGTCAAGGCTTAGAACGGGATCCCGCTGTCGTCCTGGACGACCTCCGGCAAGGCTTCCCGCTTGTCCAGCATCCGCGCCACCTGAGAGGCGACCACGATCTGACGCTCCTTCGGGGTGCCGTCCTTGGCGGTCCACTTCTCCGTCTCCAAGTGCCCCACGATCAGGACCTTGGATCCCTTCTTGGCGTCCGCGCCCAGCCATTCCGCCTCCCGCCCGAAGACCTTAACGGAGTGCCATTCGGTGACCGTAGCGTAACCGTCCCCCTGCTTCGCGCGGCGTGTGGTCGCCACGGACAAGGTTCCGAACGGTACTCCACCCGCCGACTTCTTGATCTCAGGGTCGCGCCCGAGGTTGCCGATCAACGTGACCTGACAGTGCATCGCTCTTCCTCCCTCTCTCGTTTGACTTCTTCCGACAGGATCGCCCGCATGGCGACCAATCGCGGGTTCTTTGCGTTGGCCGCGTAGAGCTCCACGAGCCGGAGCCGCTCCGCCTCCACGCGCTCTTCCAAGGCGCCGTCCCGGATGCACGCCATGGCCATGTCCCGTAGCTCTGACCACTTGCACGGAACGCCGGCCTCTCGTGCTTCGTAAGCGCACGTCTCCGCCACGTTGGCTTGCGCCTCGTGCAGCCGCTCCCGCTTGACCCTCGCCACGAGCTCCACCCGATCGCCAACCCCGAGCGCCCCGGCCGCCGACCGTAGCCGACGCCAGCCCGCCGACCCGCGCGGCCGCTTGGTCCCAAGCACAGCGGCCGACATTAGCCCAACGCCGTTGCCGCCCTCGTTGCAGGCGTGGCACAACCACAGCGGCCCGTCGAAGCGGAGCGACCCCAAGCGCCCGCGCCGTCCCGCCGTCTCGTGCGAGCACAGCGGACACGTCGACAGGCCCAACCGCCCCGCAAGGGTGGCCGCGTCCATGTCCGCCAATTCGTCAATCCAAGTGCCCATGCCGCCCTTCTGCCATGCCGCCGAGTGCGAGGCAAGAGGACCACGCAAGAAACCCACACACGGACAAGACCTGTCCGCCTGCCGCGGCGCCCGCCATGCGCTGTGGTATACGGGCTGCGGAGGTTCCACCATGGTTGACTATCTTGCGCTGATCAAGATCTCCGAAGCCGCCCACAAGTCCGGCCTCTACGCCAAGTTCAAGAGTGCTGAACAGGTCTTCGCCGTCATGGCGCGCGGGGCCGAGATCGGCTTGCCGCCCTTCACCGCTTGCGAGGTGTTCCACGTCATCCAGGGGACGCCCCGGATCGGGAAGTCTGGCCTTGCCATGCTCCTTGGGATGCACGGGTACAAGCTGACGTGGAAGCAGAACGACGCGGCGGCGGCGGAAGTTGTCGCCAGCCACCCGCAACGTGGCGACTTTACCAGCCGCTTCACGCTCGAAGACGCCAAGCGGGCCGGGTACACGAAGAACCCGAAATACAACACGGAACCGGCCGATATGCTTGCTAGCCGCGCCCTCTCCCGGGTGGTGTCCACCTTCGCCGCGCACGTCCTTGGCGCGTCTCCGCTGCTCCTTGAGGACGACGGCCCCGCGCCCGCGCCGGTGACCATCTCTGCGCCCGCCGTGCTGGCCCTTCCTGCGCCGCCCGTGGTGGACGTGTCCGAGGTGTTGGAGCTTCCCGCCCGCGCGCCCACAGAGGCCAATGCGGCCGTTTCCAAGGCGTCCACTTGGCTTGACTCCAAGGGCCTCCTAGAAGCCGCCGTGATGGCCTTTGGCCCGCTCGCCACCTGGACAGACGAGACGCTTGCGGAGGTGCGCGCTTGGGCCACCGCCCGCGCCGCCGCTGCCACCGACGGGGGTGTCGCGTGAACCTCGTCCGCCCTACCTTCCTTGCCTTGGCTTCGGACGCCTGCCCGCACGCCGTAACGCTGGCGGAACAGGGCGCGTCCCGTGATCGGCGCCACTTCGCCGCCGGTCAAGCGGCGCACACGTACCTCGAGGCGATCGCCCAAGGCCAAGACCCGGACGCCGCCGCCGCCGACCTGTTCGCCAAGGGGCGTGACGGGGTAGACGCGGAGGGGCCCTTGCCGCTGGACGCGATCGCCGAGGGGGTAGAGCTCGCCCGTCGTTGGCTTGCCAAGCACGGCTTGCCGCCTGCCGGGGCGCTGATCGAGGTGCCTCTTGGGGACGGCGTGCTGACGACCCGCATTGACGTCGGTTGGCTTGAGGAAGGGGACGACGGGCCGGTCGTCGTGATCCGGGATTGGAAGACCTCGTGGCGGGACGACGACAGCCGCGTGCTGCGAACCCAAGCCAAGGTTCAGATCCTTGCGGCTCTCGCCACGTGGCCGGAAGCCGCCGCCGTCCGGGTGGAGATCGCCAACCTGCGCCTTGGTGCGGTCTTCGGCGAGACGATCAAGCGGGACGACGTCCGGATCGAGGGGTGGCGCAAGCTGCTCCACGCCGCCGCAAAGGCTCTGCAGGGGGAGCGCCGCCCGTCGCCCGGGCCGGTCTGCCTGTCGTGCCCCTACGCGCTTGTCTGCCAGCACGTCGACGCGGCGCCGGGGGAGGTCGTCGGAGAATGGATCGCCGCCGCTGCCCGAGCGGACGCCTTGGAGAAGCTGGCCCGAGACGCGACCACAGAGGGCCCGATCGCTGGCGTCGGTTGGTGGGCCGTGGAGACGCGCACGCCTGCCGAGGGTGCGGCCCGCCGGCTCGCCGAACTCATGGGCTGGCCGGACGCGGCCGGCCTGCTTGAGCGTCTCCGCCTTGGGACGGCCAACGTGGAAGCCGGGTTGAAGACTGTCTTTGCAGGACGCACCGGAGCGGCCGAACGTGAGGCCCACCTTGCGGAGCTCCTCACCACGAAGCCGTCCAAGCGGTGGGGCGTTCAGAAAAGTTGAACTGGCTGTGTGTTTCCTCTTGCATTCCCGCTGTGCTGTGGTAAACATGCAGCACACACAAGGGGAACACAATGGACCGCTTCGCCGCTCTGCTTGCCGCTCTTGCCGATGGGTCAGAACAACCCGTCGCCGCCTACCAACGCGCCGCCCTTGGTCTCCCGCCGATCCGGGTGATCGACGTCATGGGGGCCCACCGACGCGGGCTTGTGAACGTCCGCACGTTGGGTGGCGGCTACCTGGTCTCTCTGTCGCTTGGGGTGATCAATGCTTGATCTCGTCTTCTTCTACAAGCTGACGCTTGGCGCCGGCCTGCTCGCTTGGTTCGCGTTCACGATCGCGATCCTGCCGTGGTCCGAGCGGGAGATCCTTGCTCTGCGCCAAACCGGGATCGCCGCCGGGGCCGTGCTCGCCAAGAAGGCGCGCGCCGCTTGGGATCGGGTGCGCTCATGACGTCCGCCGTCACCCACCTTCAAGCATTCTTGTCTCACTGCGAAGACGCCCGATGGAAGGTCACAGACGTTGACCTCTGCGGCGGAACCGTGGACGTTGACGTTCAGATCGACGACCGCGTGGAGATCAATTGGGCGTACCTGTCGGACGGCCACCACGTGATCACGATCTTCGGCCTGCCGCACGTCCGTCCGCCCGTGGCCTCTATGACCTTGGGCGGCGTGCTTGCCGACCTCCGCCGCGCCCTGCGGGAAGTGGGGGTGGAGTCATGAGCCGCATCCTTGGGATCGGGTGGCGCCAGCACGACGACACAGACGCCGACTTTGACGCTACGGTCGACGAGATCGTACAGCTGCGCGCGGAGGTGCAGCGGCTTCGGTCGCTCGTTCGGGAGGCGTACCGCGAAGGCTACAACCAGGCGGAGCAGGACGCGGGCCTGAGCGTCACGCCGTCCGTCGTGGAGTTGTGGGTTGAGTCGGACGCTTGCGCCGCGTTGGAGGCTGCGCCATGACCGCCGCCGATCTGAAAGCCCTCGCCCGTCGCGCTGTCGCTTGCCCTCGCTGGCGGTGGATGCCGGGGATGCTGCTGTCGTCGCCACGGTCGTGGGGCCTCCGCATCGTTACCGGACCGATCGAGGAGCACGCCGACGCCGTGCCCGTCCTCACCGACCCCGCCACGCTAGGATGCCTGCTGGCGCTGGTGCGGGAGGTGCACGGTATTGCCGCCGTAGTGTACCTTCCGAGGTACGGCGCGATCCGCTGCTGGCGCGTCGTGACCTTCGCCCACGGCGCCGATTGGTTGACCCCTGCCCGCTTGTTCGGTGAGGGTGCGACCGAAGCTGAAGCCCTCGTGGCTGCGCTGGAGGTGGCCCCATGACCATGCACTACGCCTACGGCCAATGGTCCGCACAGCTCGACCTCACGCTCTGCGGTCGCGACCTCACGCTCTGCGGTCGCTGGCTGCATCATACTCGGTCGACCTACGACCCGATGGTGGCCACGTGCGCGACGTGCCTTCGGACGCTCGCGGCGCACGCCTTCACCGGCGCGCGTCACGCCGAGGACTTGGTGCGACGGTGCGCGCATCGTCGCTCGGTGCTCCATCTGCACGACGTCCACGCACGGATGGTGGCACCATGACCCCCCGAATCATCACCGCCGACGAAGCCCGGGCGCGCGCGTTCGCCGAGCACTACGCAACGTCCGCTGTTTGGCGCTGCGTCGTCGCGCCGATCGATGCCTTCCGCGCCGCCATGGCCGGGGAGCTGATCGCGCATGGCTGCGAGCCTGCCGCCGCATGGTTCGCTGTCGACGTGGCCGAGTTCGACGCGGAGAAGTTTGGGCGAGGACTCTACCAAGGGCTGACCGTTCGGAGCTTCGGCTCGTGGCGCGTCGGCCTCTACTTGCGATGACACACAGGGAGGTATGATGGATAGCGAAGACGTCTTCATGATTGACAAGATGGCCGCACGTGAGCGCCTGTGCGTGGTGGCGTACATTTACCAAGCCGCCGCCGAAGCCACGGGGGAAGCCTCCATTGAGCTTCTTGAGCTCGCCAGCGCGATCCTTTCGGGCGCGCACGATCCAGAGCTGGAAGCTCGCATGATGCGTGCCCCGTGAGGCGCCAAGTCCTAGAAGCCCTCAAGGCTGCGCCGGAAGGGGACGGGTACGGGCTGGAAGACCTCTGCCTGATGCTGGACCTCGACGCGCGGACGGTCGCGGACGATCTCGCGCGGCACGAGAGGGCGGGCCGGATCGTGGAGCGGGAGGGCGTTTGGTACGTGTGCGACACGCCGATCCGCCCGAAGCCTGCCGTGTCTAAGGGGCTCCGGGAGGCGCCGGTGAACGTGGCCGTGGAGGGGGAGATCCTCGACGCGCGGATCCAGGTGGACGCCTGGACGCGCCACCTTCGCGCCCTCGAAGCGTACCACCGCGCCTTGGTGAAGCGGTGAAGCCCGGGGAGCGTTGCCCCAAGAGGGGCTGTGTTGGGGTCCTCCGCGTCCACACGGCGCCGCCGTCCGTCGGCCCGGGGATCTTGGAGTGCTCCGCGCGCCCGTTCGTCTCGCCCGTGGAGCTGGCCCGCCTGCCCGAGGACGAACCGGGACCCGTTACCCACACGTGGTTACTGTGGCGCAACGAAGACGGAGGGTTGTCAACGTGAGACGCTACCTAGTCGAAGACGGCCGCGTCGTGCGCGAACTGGCCCCGGGCGAGCGTGCCACGGTTGGGCAAGTCCTCCGGACGGCCCGCGCGGTGATGCCCTCTGCGCGCGTCTGTAAGGTGCCCACGGGAGCCCGCCCGCGCGCCGACCTCTACTTGCACCCGCTGCACGTCGCGCACGTCCAGCGGGCCGCTGGGGGCCTCTCCGTGCGTGCTTGGCTTGCGGACGCCTTCGCTTCGGCGGACCTGTCTGCGGTGCGCGCGCGACTCTTGGGCATGGACTCGGACGGCGCCGTTGTCCGCACGTCGTT
>Ga0255173_1000519_pt1 | contig 8339 bp, 13 predicted proteins | sample Atl_Atl_RepA_8d_FD_183175 | JGI IMG/M metagenome (GOLD analysis project Ga0255173, IMG submission 183175) | Freshwater microbial communities from Altamaha River, Georgia, United States - Atl_Atl_RepA_8d | ecosystem: Environmental > Aquatic > Freshwater > River | place: USA: Georgia | collected...
ATATATGGACTAAGGGTCAGGCTACGCTAATTTATGATTCAGTTCCTACCCACGTCACAACTACTGCCATCAATGGTAATAACAGACCAGGACAGTTCCTGCGATCTATCAAATGGACTAAGAGTGGTAATAATTACAACGGCTGTCTAATGCTTGATGGTTATGACATCGACAAGATTTACCCAACCATTACTGCCACGATTACTAATAAAGCCTTGACAACTAACGTGGCTACATTGACCACTAGCGCTGCTCACGGCCTAGCAACAGGTATGGAAATTGTGGTTACTGGTGTAGATGCCACATTCAATGGCACATACACAGTTGCTTCAGTACCTAGCACAACTACTTTTACCTACGCCAAGACTGCTTCTAACGTCACATCTCAGGCCGCTACAGGATCTGTAGAAAGTTCAGTAACTCACTTCGTGAACTATGCCAGCGTTGGGGCATACCGAGTCTACGGATACTGCGATGATGGCGTATACGCCTATTGGATAGCACTTATTGATGATAGCGGTGTAGATAAAACTGCTATGTATAAAAAACTATTGACAGATGATGACACTGTTTCTCCTACTTTGATGTGGAAAACATCATCAGTTGTGGTAACTAACGCAGTCCTTGAGTTTACAAAAGAACGTATCGTTGCCTGTATCAACAATGGCGTATATGAAATCTCAACTACAGCATCGGCTCTGCCTACTGCTGTTTATACCCACCCAGTAAATGACTTTACCTATACCAGCATTACTTCATCTGGTGCTGCTATTTATGTAACTGGATACTCTGGTAGCCAGTCCAATATCCAGAAGTTCACACTGTCTAGCGCTGGCGCTATGCCAACTCTGACATCTGCTATTACAGCAGCAGAGATGCCAAGCGGAGAACTTATCTTCCGTATCTATTACTACCTTGGTTATATGCTCATCGGTACATCCAAAGGTCTTCGCGTGGCAGCCGTATCAGATGACGGATCCCTAGCCTATGGACCGCTAGTCTTTGAATCAGAGCAACCAGTCTATGACTTCGCTGCTCGTGACAAGTTTGTTTGGTGTGCTACCAACGTGGATGGTGCTCCTGGCACCACTCGTGTTGACCTTGGTACCCAGATTGCTCCATTGGTATTTCCTTATGCTTGGGATACTTACTACTTCCCAGAGACTGTGAATGACCGCATCACTGGTCGTGTTACAACTGCTTGTGCTTTCTTGAATGGAACCGACAGACTTGCGTTTACTACCAATTACAATGGAACTAATGGCTCTGTTTATATTGAGTCCGATGGAGACTTGGTATGGCAGGGATATCTTGAGACAGGTTATATCCGCTATAACACACTAGAACCAAAGATTTTCAAACTTATATTCCCACGATTTGTAGCCACAAATGGTGGTCTTGTGGTCAAGTCAGTAACTTCAGACAGCACTGAATACACTATTGGTAACTACCCAGAAGGCTCAGATGTAACAGAAGGTGGAGTTCCATATCCCAATACTCCACAAGAGTATCTAGCTTTCAAGTTTGTAATGACTCCATCAACAAGTGATGTAACCCTTGGTCCTTTGTTTACTGGTTATCAAGTCAAGTCACTACCTGCAATTCCACGCCAGCGACTCATTCAGTACCCACTATTCTGCTATGACCACGAGTCAGATAAGTTCGGAGTAGAAGTTGGATACGAAGGTTCTGCTTGGCAGCGTATGCAGGCTCTTGAGAACATTGAAAACAACGGAGACACTATCCGTATTGAAGACTTCCGTACAGGAGAGTCATTCCTTGGTCTTATTGAGGAATTAGATTTCATCAACAAAACACCGACAGACAAACGCTTCTCTGGTTTTGGAGGAGTTCTTCTAGCCACTATCAGATCCGTATAAGGAGCCAGTAAATGACCCCTACTGACTGGGCAATGCTCATTGCCACCATACTAGGAATAGCCTCGACCCTGTTTATGGGACTTCGATGGTTAGTCAAATCATTTCTTATGGAACTCAAACCCAATGGCGGGTCGTCAATGAAAGACAAAGTAAATGTCCTAGAGGAAAAAGTAGATTTGCTCACCGAGTTAGTCAAAGAAGCATTGAGGAGATGACCCGTGAAACCTGTTGCAAAACGTGCAACACCTGCTGCTATTGCCGTTCTACGGCAGGCAACTGCGCTTGTACCAAAGAGGAACAAGGCATCGGATGGCCTGCTACCAAGCAAGGCTCACATATCTCAAAACCCTAACTCAGATCATAATACTGGACTAGCGGTAGACCTGACCCACGACCCAAAGGCAGGTATTGACTGTGCCGAGATATTTGAAAAACTCAAGGAAGATGAAAGGGTTGCTTACCTCATCTTCAATAAAAAAATTTGGTCACGCCTCAAGGCTAAGTCTGGTAATAGGCCTTACAGTGGTAGCAACGCTCACTCTAAGCATCTTCATATTTCTATCAACCCTGATAGCGCTAATGACACTAGTCCTTGGTTTTGGTGGATGAATCAACCTAAAGTTGTGAACCAGGTGAAGGCTGCCCTCCAGCCTCAACCAAAGAAGAAGGTGGCAGAAGGTGTTATTTCGGCACCTATCTGTACCTGCTGCAAGGTTCACAGCAAATAAACGAAAGGCAACTAATGGAAACACTCAAGCAAGTATCGCTGACGTGGTTTCGTGCTGCAGCCTCTGCTGCGATTGCACTCTACCTCGCAGGTGAAACTGATCTCAAGACTTTAGGAACTGCTGCTCTAGCAGGATTCCTCGGTCCTGTATTGAAGTACCTCGACTCATCCGCTAAAGATTTTGGTCGCGGAGCTCGGTAGTTTGTAGATAGCGCGAGGCAAAAGCCCCTGTCCCTTACGGGATGGGGGCTTCTTTTTTTATGCCTGAAAGTGGGCGAACATCATTTATTGGGACTTGGCGGTTATGTACCTTGTTACCTTCAGGACCCATCCAAGCAGGCTCATAAGAGCCTATGTCACTGACAGTGTTCCAGCCATAGACAGTTACAAAGGATGGCTCTAGCGGGTCTACAGAGGTCCATAGAATGGCATCTGCTTTCTTAGCTAAGAATGGTAGTTGCTTGCTAGATACAGCCCTACCCCAGACCTGCCAGTACTTAGTGTTCCACGTCTTGACATCCCAGCGCACAGCATCTGCGGTAATGTCACAAAGGTTATCTTCTTCAGTATTGAGAAAGTGCGGGTTGGTATCCATACCCAACTGCTTGAAGTATTTATGGGCAGCAATCTCGCCGTACCTGCCGATAGAGTGTGATGATCTAAGGTTGCGATAGTGACCGTTGAAGTTTTTGTATTTCTGATAGGTGCGCTCTGACAGTTCTTCGGCTATAACCAAGTCTTCTTCTGTCAGGGGAATGTTCATTCTGGTCTATCTACTGGGCAAGGAGCTTTGAGTAGGTTTCCACAATTAGCACATTGTACGTCTAAGGCGTACCAAGCAATCTCATAATCTTCAAACTGTACGTAGGTGTTGAATACTGTACAACCACAGACACACTGATGGGTTGGACCTACATCGCGGAGGTCAGAGGCTTGAATTGGTGGGATGTCTTGGCTATATTTCAGCAGCCGAAGTAGACGGAACAACACAGTCCTCACTTCCACAGGCCCGTGAGGGCCATACTGTAATTCGCCTGACGGCTCATATTGTAATGAACTGGTGTGTCGCTATCGCGACGACACGCCGATAAGAGATAACATTCCGCTATGACAACACTGGTAGGAATCCAACTTGATGAACAAGTTGTCTTAGCTGCTGATAGTCAGATTACTGAAGATAATCTCAGGACTGTTAGTACTTCCACTCCGAAAATAATTCACGTTGGCAAGTATCTGCTAGGCATTACGGGTGACACTAGACCTGGTGACATCCTTACGTACAACTGGAAGCCGCCACTGTACAAGGGTGCTAACCCGATTCAGTGGATGGGTACCAAGGTTATGCCGTCGATACTCACGGCATTCAAAGAGAACGGATATGACCCCTATGAAGCGACGAAAGAAAAAGATGCAGGGTTCGACTACCTTGTTTCGTTTGATGGCAACCTCTTCCATATTGCGACAGACCTCTCGTTCATTCAATCGGACTCCGCTATTTATGGACTTGGTAGTGGTGGGCAGTTTGCTCTTGGTTATCTTTATGATCGCGTGGGTCGCATCACGGTGGGTAATGTAGAGGGACACGCCCGACGCTCTGTTGAGATTGCCTCAATGCTTGACATCAATACCTGTCCTCCGATTCAATTAGTTACTCAAAGACGGGAGTACTGATGTATAAAGATTTCAAGTCGTTCACGGTCCACGTGAACAAACACAGTTTAGAAAACTTTGCTTTAGGTTTTGATTACTATGTCATCTATATGTATCCGATAAATATTAGGAGAGCAAAAGTGTTCCAGTTGAACTTTTTGTTTTTCAATGTAACATTGACTCGTTGGTTCACACGCGAATACATCCCAGGGGCCTGATATGGATATAAAAGAACTACTTGTAAAGGCTCTTCACGAGAAAGAGAACAAGCGCGGCAGGTCCACGCAGGTTCAGATCGGTCCATCAGAGCTAGGTGGATGTAGACGCAAAGTGTGGTATCGGTTGAATAATCAACCTGAAACCAATGACAACGAGATAAAACTCGCAGCGATTATGGGGACTGCCATTCACGCTGCAATAGAGAATGCGCTTGCCAACAATCAAGATGTACTTCTGGAGAAGACTGTCGAATACGGCGGTATGAAGGCACACGTTGATTGCTTCATTCCTGGGACAGGAGATGTCGTTGACTGGAAGACTACGAAAGTAAAAAACCTTTCTTACTTTCCGTCAGAACAGCAACGCTGGCAAGTACAAGTCTATGGTTATCTGATTGACAAGTCTGGCTTGGGGAAGGTCCAGAACGTGAATCTTGTAGCCATACCTCGTGACGGTGATGAGCGGGATATCCTTGTTCACTCCGAACCATATGACGAGGCCATCGCACTAGAGGCTCTGAATTGGCTAGAAGCTATTCGGACTACACAGGAAGCTCCCGCGCCTGAAAGACACGAGAGTTACTGTGCCAGCTACTGCAAGTTCTATGATGCCTCTGGTGAGATGGGATGCGTTGGTATAAAAAAAGGACTTACCAAGTCTGAGTTACCTCAGCTTGATGACTTTGAGGCTGCGATGGATGCGTTGCATTACACGCAGATAGACACCGAAATAAAAACATTAGAAGAAAAGAAGCAAGCACTACGCGATAAGTTGCTTGGTAAAACTGGAGTTACTACTACTGGATATGAGATCAAGTGGTCTACTGTTCAGAGTAATACCATCGACAAGGAAGCAGTGGAGAAAGCACTGGGCTTTGTGCCGATGAAACAAGGAAAGGAAAGCGCAAGGCTTTCCGTCAAAAAGACTGGAGATAAATAATGGCTGCACCAGAGTCAACGAAGTTTCAAGTAAACTTCAAAGCACCTGATGGAACACTTATCAATTTGTATGCTACTAACAAGGAGGAATTAGAAGCTCTGCTTACAGCAGCGCAAGACTTTTCTGCCCTCATTGGAAGCGTTAGTCAATCATTTGGAGGCGCTGGAACTGCTGCGCCCGTACGTAGTGCTGCGCCAGTAGCATCTGCACCTGCACCACAATCTGGTGGTAATGTCTGTAAACACGGACCGATGGCTTACAAAGAAGGCGTAAGTGCTAAGGGTCCTTGGAAAGGTTATATGTGTGCTGCACCTAAAGGTGCGGTAGACAAGTGTGCAACTATCTGGGTTCGCTAGATGTATGCGAGAGCCTCGTGAATACGAGAATCCTCTCTGCGCTCAATCAGGTGGCGACTTCTGGTTTCCTGAACAAGGACTTGGAAAAGCTCCAGAAGCCGTTTACGCTCGAAGTATTTGTAACAACTGTGAGCATCAAGTTGACTGTGCAGAGTACGGAATCAACAATGAGATTTACGGAATCTGGGGTGGACTTTCAGAGTACGACCGTAAACGGATAAGAAGACAGAGAAATATAGTTTTACGACGGGAGGAAAGTGCTTAGGTTAGACCGCGCTTGGAAGACTGCACATACATTGGCGCAGCCACTTCCGACTGTGTGGAAAGACCTAGACAAAAAGGGCATAAAGTTTCGGCGCGGTCAAGTGTGTATGGTTGCCGCTGCACCTAACGCTGGAAAGTCTATGTTCGCTCTTGTGTATGCTATCAAGGCCAAGGTGCCTACTCTGTTCTTCTCGGCTGATACTGATGCCGCTACTGTGATGCTACGTGCTTCGGCACATCTAGCAGGTCACACCCAAGAAACTGTAGAGAATCAAATCAGCATCAATACTGGTGCTTATGATGAGAACCTACAGGACATATCACATATACAGTGGGTCTTTGATTCATCACCGAACCTTGATGATATTGAGGCAGAGGTAAAGGCCTACATTGAACTCTATGGGATCAGTCCACAACTGATTATCATAGATAACCTGATGAACGTCGTCGCTGAATCTGATAATGAGTGGGCAGGCTTACGTCAAATAATGATGGAGCTACACGATATGGCACGCAAGACAGAAGCCTGCGTGCTTGTTCTGCACCACGTATCAGAACAGAGTGAGTATGGTAAGGATATGACTGAACCACCAGCACGTCGTGCTATTCACGGCAAGGTGAGCCAGTTACCCGCGATGATACTTACTCTTGGCTACAACCCGTTTGAGCATACGCTTCGGGTTGCAGCAGTCAAGAATCGTTTTGGAGAACACCAAGCTGACGGCAAGGATTACGTAGGACTCTTCGTAAACTTTGCTACCTGTCATATCAATGACAGCGATGCTTACGGCAGGATGGTCTACAACTCAAATCTATCGAGGGTTTTATGAGTGTAAAACTAAAACCAGAATATCATCAATACGCTACAACTCAGTTTGATAAGGGTTGGAATGCTGGTCTAGACAGCGCATATAAATATCATATGAGTTATCTAGCAGCAGAGTTAGAGAAGGCTGGTTTTCCTGAAGCAGCACAATACCTGAGAGGTCGTAGTGAGCAGCTATAACAAAGCCAAGGGATCTAAGTTTGAGACGGATGTAATGAAATACTTACGCAAACTTGGTCACTTTGCTGAACGCCTAGCCAAGGCTGGGGCCAATGATGAAGGTGACATCGTTACCATAATCGCAGGTCAGACCTATATTCTGGAGTGCAAGAACCGTAAGTCAATCAATCTTCCGCAGTTCTGGGCAGAAGCCCAGACTGAGGCAGCCAACTATGCGAAGGCTCGTGGACTACCCGTCAACCCACCAGCCTTCGTCATAGTCAAACGCAGACAACACGGAGTGGAGAAGGCTTGGGTAATCCAAGACCTAGACCAATGGCTATTAGATAGGAGTAAGTGATGCCAATACCAGAAGGACATATCACCACCAGTAAAATCTGGACAGGTGAACCGCAGGATGTGCAACTACCAGAAGAACCAACAGAGGTAGAAGAGAAAGAAGAAGAGAGAGAAGAATGATTGAAGATATTTTAGTCACTCTTATAGCGCCTATTTTATTTGTCTTTACTCTGGTTGCTTTAGTTGGAGTTGGCTTGCTTGCGTTACAATCAAACACCTATAAATATAACTGCAATCTAGCGTATGGTCCAAGTCTAAAGACAACGTTACTTATCAGTGATGGAGACTTTGCTTACGACCCAGAAGCGTTTTGTTCAAGGCTCAAAGCCAAGATGGAGGAAGAATGATTTGCAGTAAATGTATGTGGGCAGGTCACCACAACACTATCGGTAAGTACGATATGGCTAAAGATTTTCACCAGAACTGCGAAGGAGATTGCGGATGCCAGCACAAGACTGGTCCAGGGTGGTTCGTACGAAGAGGACAAAAGCCAACTCCGATGCAAACACAGTCTCCATAGCTGAAGTAGTCAGGCACTTTGGAGGAGAGGTAAAAGAGGGGCGCAACATATCGGTGCGCTGTTGTATGCACGATGACTCTCGCAAGAGTGCAGTCATCGATACGTATAACAATCTGTATTACTGTCACACCTGTGGCAAGGGTGGCAATGCGGTCAATGTCATTATGGAATTAGAGAATGTGGGGTTCAAGGATGCTCTCGCAAGAGCAGGCGAAATCGTTACAGGAGGCGGCTCATCATTACGCGGAGGCAATAAGCGACGAGGCTCTAGCCTATCTCGCAGGACGTGGAATATCTGAAGAGGTTGCTGCTCGCTATCGCCTTGGCACTATCACCGATCCGATAGAGGGACATCAAGGATACGAGGGATGGATTTCTATTCCATACTTCACAGCGTTAGACATCTGTGTAGGTTTCAAGTTCAGAAGACTTGATGAAG
>Ga0255173_1000531_pt1 | contig 8141 bp, 9 predicted proteins | sample Atl_Atl_RepA_8d_FD_183175 | JGI IMG/M metagenome (GOLD analysis project Ga0255173, IMG submission 183175) | Freshwater microbial communities from Altamaha River, Georgia, United States - Atl_Atl_RepA_8d | ecosystem: Environmental > Aquatic > Freshwater > River | place: USA: Georgia | collected...
ATACTCCATACTCTTTTGAGTTGACTTGAGTTACGTATAGCGAATTAAGTATTTTTGGATCAGTCATTTGAACTTTGTTGTTTTACTGAGTTATGAATTTCTATAAAATTCTTGGCTAACTCCATCTTAAACGATTGAGAATAGTCCTTTGACTTAATGTAGCTTTTAAAAATGTCGATCACGTTAAATTGATCCTCTGGGTTAAACTCGATTTGAGCGGCTTCATCTTTAACTTGGTCAACATACGTGAAAAATTCAATTTTTCTGTGAGCTGCTCCGGATACTTTCTCTAAGAACCGTGTAACTGGAAACTTATTTACGAAGCTTGTACTGATCATGATGTCAACAAAAGCATTATTTAGTTCAGAAATGACCTTAGCTGTTGGCATCTCAAGTAGCTCATAAATATCGAACTTCTTATAAACTGGAGATTTAGTATTTTCTATGAATTTCTCAGAAATGGTATCGCCAGTTAACGACAATTCATAAAAACCTTTGACGTTATCTCTATCGCCTCTATCCATTTGATATGGAGTTCCAGTATAGAGAACGTTCTTGAATTCTTGACGATGATGAATGTGGCCAGCATAGACTCTACGATAAGAAGATAGAGCATCGACCTCTATTCCGTGTTCTACCTTAGTCCACTTATTGAAGCGTAATCCCTTAATGTCAGCATGGCATACTATGTAATTACAGAGATCTCGGTGATCGTCTATTATTTGATTGATTCGATTAGTATCTTCAACCCAAGGAAGCATTAAAAAATTAAATGAACCGTTGATCGTTAGGATCTCAGGATTCTCAAAAACTTTAATGTTATCAGCAATGTGAGATATTGCTTTTAGGGAATGAACTGCATTTCGATCTTTATAATAAACGTCATGGTTACCGATTATTATGTAGATTCCGCGCTTGAATTTTTTAGATAACTCAGTAAATATTGTTAGAGCTTCATCATGTATTCTGACATTAATAGATTCTCGGGAATGAAAAATATCTCCCTCTAAGAAAAGAACATCACGATCTTCATCAAAGTCCTCATCCACTTTATTGAATAAGAAGTCCAACAAAAAATCCTTTTGAATTTGTAACCATTCAATTGAATTGTTTTTGATACCGAGATGAAGGTCTCCAACTAGGAATATTTTACGTACGTTATTTAGCTTCATTAGAATATTTTGTAATTCTTTCCCATGCTGTCTAGGAATCCATACTTGTTGTTTAATTCTACCAATAAGATTTCTTTATTGTCATAGGACAATTGATCAAATATCTTTTTGTATTCCATGCTCAACACCGAAGACATTGAATCTAGAATGTGTATTGAATTAATAAAGACATTCGCGGATGATCCATTACCCAAGCCTTTATTCAAGATCTCAAAGACCTCATTTATTTCAAGCTTTGTGAACTTCTTTTTATCAGGTTCACTTCCGAGAATCGACATCACTCGATCATTCGCCTTTATGAATTCGTATATGTCTCGCTGGATTATGCTCAAGTCAATGTGATCTGAGTATTTCTCAGGATCATATAAATGATAATCAGGAGAACTACTATCTAGCTTGATCTCAGGTCCACCCGATCTAGGGATATCAGCTTCGTCTTCGGAAAGATCTAATCCTAGATTATAGGTGTTATTAAATATTTTGTCATTTTTCTTTAGATCAGCGTATGCTACTCGACGGCGTTCTAGTTCAGTATCATCATAATCTTCAGAAAGCAGATGCTCGTCAGTCTCTTCAGAAGAATCATCAAATCCAAATGGATAATCTTCATTAAAGTCATCGTCATCTAAAAAATCTTCGTGGTCTTTAGGTGTCACGGTGTTATCGGTTTTTTTAGATCGAATTTAATAGATCATCATAGTCTGACGCAGATCGATGAACCACTTGCTGTGGATCTGACTGTTTAGGCTGATAATTTGGATCTATTGCTAATTCGTACGGTATTAAATTCGCTGGAAGAGTCGTGGTGTGAACTGTTTGATATTGGGTTCTCATTTGATTTTCCAACGATTGAGTATCATCATCGTCTGAATAGAATTCAGAAGCTGGATCAGTTTCTTCAGTCAATTTAGCGAATTCATAACTCATTCGGAACATTTTAAAACTCTCAGTATAACCACCATCTCGGTTAGCTATCAGTTTGATCTTCATGCGTTTTTCCATAGGTCCACGAATAAGTCCAAATAGTGAGTCAACCGTATGTACCAGACCAAAAGATTCGGCAATGTCTGACATACTTAAATCTTGATCATCAACTGCATCACGTTTAATTTGAGTCGCTGTGATTATGCACCATTCGTTTCGGATTGCAACTGCTCGAAGTTCTTCTGATATTACTTTGATCTTTTCATACACATTACCTTGCTCTCGCATCGGTCTCATTAGATTAATGTAATCAACAACAATGACTGTGAACTTTTTACCGGTGTTTTGTTGAACCTTTAAAAAATAGTTTTCAACATCAATTGCTGATGCAGTACCGGTTGGAAATTCTTTAACTATAAGTTCTCCAAGAGTCGGAACCGTACTTTTTAGGTTTGCCATCTTACTTGCAACCTCAGACGTTTGATCCTTATCTAATAAGGAATCATAGTCTTTAAATGGAATATCAAGAATCATTGAGCCTAATCGTTTCATGTACTTTCTATCAGAAAGCTCAAGTGTTGCAATACCAACATTACAACCTGAAACGAATGCTCGACCTGCAATATTTGAAAGAACCATTGACTTACCTACTTTAGGTCGACCTTGAAAAACTACTAGAGTTTTTGGATTCCATCCACCGCCGAGCACCTTATCAAAGAACTTAAAGCCAGTTGGATTACCGACTTTTGATAATTGCACGTGATCTACTGGATTAAAGAAGTTTAGACCGGACTCTGCATTTGTGAAAGATACATTTAGCTTTTCATTGAACTTTTCTCTGACTTCATTTGTAATTAACTCAACATTTTCTGGATTAATGTCTGTCGTTTTTAAATACGATAAAACATCAATGACCGACGCATTTAAGTTCTTATAGAAAATAAAAGCTTTTGTGTACTTAAATAAAAAGTCATAGTTGTAACTAGCTAAGTCAACCTCAAATAGTGCTTTAAACTTTGCATCAGGTATATCTAAATTCTCAAGATTAGCAAGCTCTCTAAGCTCGTTTCTAGTTGGAATCTTGGAATATTCACCAAAGAATTTTTTTGCAACTCGATAGACCCTCTGTAGAGTATCATCATTGAAGTAATGAGCTTTGACTAACGGAATAATTTCGCGCTTATCCATCGAATCATAGTTCTTTGGTTTTATTAAGACGTCATTGTCGTCTTCAGTAAGAACGAAATTAAATATTATTTTTTCAAGAAGCTCAATGTTCTCTTTAAAGTCTATCATCATAGGTTATTGCGGCTGTTCTGCGTAAAAGTTATAAAAAACGGTTTCACTAATGGTTAAATTCTCTCCATTTTTAGAGAGACTACCTTCTTCTATTAGGGTCTTGATGATAAGTTTTAAGGTTTCAAGAAATTCTTGATCCTTAATCTTATCTCCAAAAACATATTTTAGAGTTTTGCTAGAAAATTTGATGTCAGCTGGATCAAAAACTTTTGATTTAGAATCTGCGACTCTAACTAAATAGTTTAAAACATCAAAAAGAAAGTCCTGCCCAGTTGGATAACCGGGCAGGGCAGTATGCGTTTCTAGCGCGTATTTTAAAGGAAGGTTATTGGATTGAATCAAAATCATCGGTGTTATCAGTTAAATCTTCAAGTTCATCAGTTTCCATTGTGCTGATTCCATCCTGAGTTTCAGGAAATTTAAAGGTAGGTTTGATGATTTTTTCGTCTAGTTCGGTCAAGACCTCAGTCGTAAATAGTCTAGAAGAAAAGAATTCCTTTACTGGAACCGCATCTCCATTATGACGAATTATGTAGGTCTTGCCTAATTTTTTAGGTAAGAAGTAAAAGGTTTCGCCCTCTACTTCAAATTTTGAACAAATGTCAGCTTCGTCCGATTTAAGCTTGGAAAACTCCTTTTCGGTCAACTTGTTACCTCGACCGACTCCGCAATTTTCCCAAGAAACGAATTGCTCAAGTCCAACATAGGGATTCATTCCCTTATGGAATGAAATATGGAACTCGATATCGATCGGCTTGGCAAGACGATTCTTCTTTGTCTTGGAACGAACTATAATACCTGTAGTGGTTTTAGCTTCATCTCTTAGAGTTCCTTTGCTTAACATCAAGATAATTGACGCTGAAAACTCTGGACCTCCACCGCCTGACATTCCTTTTGGTGTGTATTGATCCATTGAAGCATACGTGTGATTCGTAAAAATGAATGGAACTTTTAGATTAGATAGTTCAAGAGTGAACGACTTAAATAGAGCTCTCATCTCTTTTGAGCGAAGTCCCATATCTGCAGCATTCTTTCCTGCTTCCATGTCTCGCTTGCTCTTATCTGTATCAAGCATTCCAACTGAATCAACGAAGATTGCCGGTTTTAGGCCAGGATTTTCTTTCATCGTTTCAATGAAGTCGTTGATAAAGAATTTGACTTCACTAATATAGCCCATTCTAATGTATTTGAGTTTTTCGAGATCGACTCCGAACTTAATGTAGTCAGATCTGTCGATAGCTCCCTCAGTATCAATGTAGAAAACTACATAGCCTTTCTTTTGAAGCTCTCGAACCGCATTTAAACATAAGAATGTTTTACCTGCGCCAGAGTCACCAGCGATACCAATGCTTCGAGTATTTGGATATCCGCCGAACACCGAGCCTGACATTTGAGCATTTAGAAGATAGTTTCCAGTAGGGATGTATTCGTCAATGTCTGAGAATCCCTTGATTTCGATTTTTGATTTTACTTTCTTTTCGAGCAGATCGTTGAACTTTGCGAACGCGTCCATTGTAGATTTTGCCATACGTGTATAAATTTGAGTTTAGTATCTTTTACAAAGGATACTAAATCGGTTTAACTAAAATAAGAAACTAATAAGAATGAACCGGCCAGAACTGCCGCATCTGGGTAATCACCATTTACTACTTGCTGAAATCCAACCTTTTTAATTGCTGAACTAGATTTAGTGAAAGTATCCTTTGAAAGATTTCTAGTAAATTCTAGAACCTTCTTGGAGGTGATGTCTACTCCATAACAGTGCATATTCAATGAAACTGGAGAATTCATCTGAATGTCTCCCAAGTAGTAGATATGATCTTCGGTTAAGCCAAGGTCGTCAATGTTAAGTCCGGCCTCTTCAATTAGAGCTCGACAAACGCTGTCGTACGGAGTTTTATCAAGGTCTGGGTTTACTGTGTCAGTAACTAAGGTTTGAACTTGGGAACCTGAAGCTGGGTTTGGATATTCTAATACGTAAATTGATTTTATTGAACCACTTTCGGATTTTTCGAAAGGTAAAATGCAAACATAATTTTGATCGTCAGATAAGTAATGAGCAGTATTTGAATCTTGATTTAGGGTCAAAACGTTAAATCTGCCAATCTTACTTTGCTCCTTTGTATTTATGATTGAGTTATGCATTGTCCTTTGTTGTTTTTTCAGATCTGCCAGTTAAAGCCTTTTTCATGGTCTTTTTGATGGCATCAACGGTTACGTTATTATTTATATAGTTTGACAGCTTGGTTAGAAACTCTTCCTTGTTCTTTGAATTTGTGTACATCATCTTTAGGAGTGACTTACTTGGAAGTTTTATCTTAACCGATAAATTTAACTCAGTGTCCTCTAGTGAAAACATGCCAAAAATATCCACCGGATCAACTGAAACTTGTTGTTTGACTTGAGGCTGTGCAATTTGCGCAGGTTGTCCTCCTTGAATGGCTTGAGCTTGGGCAACAGGTTGTGATTTGAGCTCAGCAACAAAATCGGCTGGGATTTCTGGAGCAATTTTCATCTCCTCAGAAAGAGAAGGAATGTAGTTAATTGACTGAACTTCAGCAAGGCTCATCGGCGGCTGATCATCAGCCAACATCATTAAGCAGGAAGAAACGTCATCTGTGTCAAGCTGACTGCCGTCTGATAAGATTGCCAAAAATCTGCCGTTTCTGCCTGGAACAACATCTCTAACCTCAACAACTTTGCCAAGTTTATTGCGGTCATTTGTCTTAATCCATTGAAATTTATTTGCTTGAAAACTTGATTTTATTGCTATCAAAGTTTCCATATCGAATCCGTTCATAATCGTTTTAATCTTTTTTTTAAGTTTATTTAGCATTTGCTAATTGTTCTTCAAGTTTTTTCATTTCATTCTTAGTGTCAACTCGACCATTGTAAAGTCTGGTCAGAATCGTTCTAGCTGCTGAATCAAATTTCTTGGTGAAAAGTGTTGAGTTTTTTGTCAATATTTGATCAACTGTTGGCTCTTGTTCTGGCTTAATTTTTCCAAGATATGAATCAGGTGAAATATTGAATTGGATTTGAATGTTTGGATACATTGACGCAAAGTCAAAGCACGAAACGTACTTATAATATCCAGGTTCAGGTTTTGCAACGTAAGCTCCGTCGTATGTCGCATCTTCTTCAAGATCTCGACGATCGTTTGCCATAAAAAGACCTCTTTCTAAGAACTCACGACACATTAGAGTTTCGGTAATGAATACTGCTGAGAATACTTTAGACACATCGACTCTTGCGAATTTTGAGATTGCAAAAGCTACATCAAGCAATCCTAACTTATCTTCAATTAGCTTGATAAGAATAGTATCGATTATGTTGTACTTCACGAAATTTTCTACGTCTTGCTGAGCTTCTATCATTGTTGCATATTCACTATGCAATTTAGTGGTCCCAAGAACAAGATTTGCAATATAGTCAAGTTTGTAGTTCTCAACAACTTTGTAGGGCTTAGTGTTCATGAATACTTCCATGTAATCGAGAAGTCCTAAATGTACTGGCATCTTTGATTGACCTATTGTCTTTTTGCAAGGCATGGTTTCCATTGGATCAATTCCTAAGTTCTTGCAGCGATTTATTAAGTAAACCCAGTCAAAGCCAATAACATTCCAACCTGTTAAGAACGGAATTCTTGGAAGAACTCTATGAAAGAAGGTTTTTAACAAGTCTTCTTCTTTTTCGAAGAACAGGTATTTTAGTTCAAATGTCTGTTCGTGAGCTGCAAAATACTCGTTAACTTCATTTTGCATTTGCGAAACGACGCTCTGTTCCAAGTTCTTCATGGTCGACATTACGAAGCACACGTTCTCTTCATTAACGAAAGTTATTAAGTTAACAGGCATCGCAGCTTTAGCTGGATCAGGGAACTCATTAGAGGTCAACTGAATCTCAATATCGAGATAGTATTTCTTTGGACTATCATCTGAATAGATGGAAGCAAGTTCATCTTCTGAAAGACGACCCTGGGTTAGTTCTTCAAGCCTAAATCGGCTTAACCACTTACCTGGAGCTTTCTTAAGGAATTTGCCGTCCCAATTTCTGAATTCGGTCGGCATAGGCGTGAGAACCCAGTTAAAGAGGTCATGTGATAGTATTGGTTTTCGGATAAATCCTATTGAACCATCAGGCTGATAATATGAAATGACTAGAGTCGAGTCATCTGAGTTAAATTCGGTACTTACGATCATTTTTATTAATTTACTAAATTAGTAGCCGTTCTGTTGTCTAGCACGGTTCTCCTCGTTCTTGGCCATGTACATGTTGTACATTTCACCAGGTGTCATTCCGATTGAAATTGCATAATTCATGAAAAAGTGTAGCATGTCAATAACTTCAAATTTACACTCCAACTGATCAGTCTCAGAAAGATCTGAAAATTTCATATTGGAGTAAGATTCGTGAGCTTTTTTCCATTTTTTCCAAATAGCATTGCCTGAACCGTCCTTAATTCCACCCAACGCATCTGTTGCTTCGTGGATTTCGTCAATCATTGCATGATTATTCATGTGCCAAAATGTCATTAGGTCACGCAGGCTCATGTTTTTGAAGTCGTAGCCGTAAACATGTTGTTGAGTTTCGGCCTGGATGCTCATAATATCACCGAGAGTATCAAACGAATCTCCGTGAACTTCTGCTTTGTCTGCCCAGTAGTCTTTAATTTCTAATTTTGCGCAAGAGTTGTCTGTATTTGCCATATTTATGTAGTTTTACAAGATCTTTTACCCCAAAAGC